>Ga0307515_10001652_pt1 | contig 49628 bp, 30 predicted proteins | sample 17_EM_MG_FD_194513 | JGI IMG/M metagenome (GOLD analysis project Ga0307515, IMG submission 194513) | Populus trichocarpa ectomycorrhiza microbial communities from riparian zone in the Pacific Northwest, United States - 17_EM | ecosystem: Host-associated > Plants > Roots > Unclassified | place... | reverse complement strand
CGTGACTTTTGCAGCTAATTTTCTGCTGAAGCAGCCTACGGTTCTTTCAGCTAACTCATCGCCGCGCTGAGCTCGAAGGCCTGGTGAATTCTGGGATTACGTGAGAAGTCTTCGGGAAGCGTTGCCGCACTGATGTCTTTGACGCGATGCCGTTCGCGCAGTGCTTCGTCCAGACGAAAGCGTTGTGCGTTGGTGGAGAAGATGAGCAAGCCATCGCGCGAGAGTATCCGTAGACACGCATCGATGAGATCGCTGTGATCGCGCTGAATATCCAACACACCTTCCATGCGCTTCGAGTTCGAGAACGTCGGCGGATCCAGGAAAATCAGATCGAAGCGCTCCCGTCCGCGCGATGCGGTGGCCAGCCATTCCCGGCAATCCGCTTGCAAGAACCGATGATCGCGCGGGGCCAAGCCATTCAGCTCCAGATTGCGTTGCGCCCATTCAAGATAGGTGCGGGAGAGATCGATGCTGAGCGAGCTCTGCGCGCCGCCCGCGGCCGCGTGCACGGTAGCCGTTCCGGTGTAGGCAAAAAGATTCAGAAATCGCAGATTCGATGCCGCGTTGCGAATTCGCGCGCGGGTCAGCCTGTGATCGAGAAATAAGCCGGTATCCAAGTAGTCGTCAAAATTCACTTCGAGGCGCAACCCGTCCTCTTCGACGATGTGAAAACTCGCTTGCTCCGCAACTTTTCGATATTGATCGCCGCGAACCACCTTGCGGCGGGTTCGTAAATGGATGTGCTCCGCACGAACACCGGTGATCTCCGGCAGCACCGACATGGCCTCGCCACGGCGACGGCGAACGCTTTCTTCATCGATGGTCGACGGCGCTGCGTACTCCTGAACATATAGATGCGCGGTATCGGAATCCGCCAAACGGTAGCGGTCGATGGCGAAGGAGTACTCCGGCATGTCGGCGTCGTACAAGCGATAGCAAGAAACCTTGGTGCGCTCCGCCCATGAGCGCAGTCGCTTAATATTCTTCGTGAGCCGATTGCCGAACATCCGCGCACCGGCGGACTCGCGCAACGCCGTGTCGTTGCTCGCTCGACGAACCGCCGCGCCCGGCGTACCGGCATCGCGAAAGCTCTGTGGATCGATATTCAGGCGCAGCAGACGGCATTCGATCGCGCCATTCCAAACCGTGTGCGTGCGATGCGCGCGAATGCCCAACTCCAATCCCATTTCCGGCGCACCGGTGAGCACAGCGGCTTGCCAACCTGAGAACCGCTCGCGCAGAACCTGTCCCAGCTCGCGGTGGACGAGCCGCGCGCGCTCACGATCCTCTAGCCGCACACCGTAAGGTGGGTTTGCGCAAACCAGGCCGGCGGGCACTTCACTCGTTATTTCGCTGTCTGCTTGAGCGGAGGCTGCCGTCGCATCGAAGTCCGCGTCCGCTGGAACAAGCGCGGCTGTCGCAGAGAGTTCCACGCTTGCTGGAACGGGCGCCGCCGTCGAAGCGAGGTTCTCACCTGCTAAAACAGGCGCCACCATCTCGGCGAGTTTTCCGCTCGCTGGAACAGGCGCCATCGCCACAGAGAGTTTCGCGCCCGCTGCAACCGGCACCGCCGTCGCGAGCTCTCCCTCTTGAAATCGGACCAACGCATCCACACCTGCGCGGCGAGCATTGGCTTGCGCGATACGGATGCTGCCCGGATCGCGATCTCTTCCTACGATTATGTTGGTTACTCGTCGTGCCGGGTCACGCGCGGCGCGCGCTTCGCTACGCATCTGAGTCCACAACGCCGAGTCATGGCCGCGCCAGCCTAGGAAACCGAAGTAGTCGCGATAGGCGCCTGGCGCAACGCCTGCTGCAATCATCGCGGCCTCGATCACAAACGTGCCACTGCCGCAGAGCGGATCGAGAAACGCGGCGCCGTTCGCGGCGAGCGCCCCCCATCCCGATCGAAGCAGAATACCGGCGGCCAGATTCTCTTTCACCGGCGCCTCGCCCGCTTCACCGCGATACCCGCGGCGATGCAAACTCTCGCCCGACAAATCGAGTGACACAGTGATGGTCGAGCCCTGCGCGTGAGCATGCACTCGCACGCCCGGCCGCTCGATCTTCACGCTGGGCCTTTGCCCCGTAGCCGCGCGCAGAGCATCGACGATCGCATCTTTAAGCTTCAACGCACCGAACTGACTGTTGGTGATCGACGGATGACGGCCGCTAAAGTCGCAGGCAATCGTGCCATCCGGGCGGATGTGCTCAATCCAAGGAAGGGCTCGAGCTGCTGCGTAGAAGGCATCGGCGTCCGGCGCTTCGAATCGCCCGATTTCTAGAAACAATCGATTCGCCACTCGCGACCATAAGCACACGCGATACACAAGCTCGAGATCGCCATTGAACAAGACGCCGCTGGATCTATCCCGTACGCCTTGTGCGCCGAACGCTTCGAGCTCGCGCGTGACCAAGTCCGAGAAACCGCGGGGCGCGCTCGCAATGAATTGAAAGGGCGCGCTGCTCATGCCACGTCCGGATCCGCTTCCGGCCAGTTCACGATACGTGGACGGGCTTTAGCGTTGAAGTAGCGAAGTAAAATCTTGTACACGTCAATATCGAACGGCTGCGGCTTTCTTCGGCCGGGCAATTCATCTCCTGCTTCAAGCGTTGCGATGTGGCGCCAATTGTCGATGATGTGCAGTTGTTCGAGCTCCGTGAAGCTGCGCTCGCGAATACCAACCGCACCCGCAAACGGCCAGCTCTTCAAGCGGTGCGGCAGCAAAGCCAGCTTCAGCCGCACGGCGTGCAACGGTAGCGGCTCTTTGCCGACGCATGCGCCACGACATTTGCCGACTTGATACGCAAAGCACGATCCACGCGAGTGTTCCAGATCCATCATGCGCAAACATAGCTCGTGCTCACGCGCAAGTCCGGTGAGCGCTTTGCGCGCCGCGGCCTCGTTCTTGAAGACACCGAACGCATCGCTGTTCTCGAACGACAACGGCCACTGGTCTAAAGGCGCGATCAGCGGCGCGGCGCCATCGTCCGCGACAACGACAGTCCAGACTTGTTTGCAGCCACGAAGCGCCCGGTTGTAAAGCGGCTTGAGCTCGCGAATCCAACGCGCCTCCAATAGCAGGGCCCCCAGCTCACCGGCCGTCTCCGTCCACTCCACCCGGCGCGTCAGCTCACTGAGCTGTTGAGACTTCGTGTCGTTCGCCGCGCCCTGCCAATGCTGCAGCACTCGCGAACGAATATTCTTCGCTTTACCGACGTACAGCAGCGCGCCATTCTCGCCGAAGAATCGATATACGCCCGGCCCTTCAGGCAATTCGTCCGCAAGCTCCGCGGGCAAGTGCGCCGGCAGCGATCTTAGATGCGTGATGGCGGACAGCCGCGCTTCGATCTCATCGTGCGAGCGGTCGTTGCGAATCGCTTGCCACATGCCCCACAGCGCCTGTGCATCCGGAAGCGCTCGATGCCGTTGTTCGCACCGCAAGCCGTGCTTTTCGATGACCGCGTCCAAATTGTGCCGCGGCATCTCCGGATACAGAGCCCTAGACAGTTTCACCGTGCACGCCACTCGATTCGTCAGCTTGCGTCCTGTGCGCCGAAACTCATTGCGCAAGAATCCAAAATCGAAGCGTGCATTGTGAGCTACGAACAAACGCCCTTCGAAGCGCGCGGCCAGCTCTTCCGCCAGATCTTCGAACGACGGCGCGTGCCGCACCATCTCGTCCGTGATGCCAGTGAACTGCTGAATCGAAGTCGGAATCGATACCCCCGGGTTGATGAGCGAGCTCCACTCGTATTGCAGCTCGCAACCGTCGATGGCGACGACTCCGATCTCCGTGACACGATGCTTGGCTGGATGGCCGCCGGTCGTCTCAACATCGACGAAGACGATGGGCCCGTTGAACAAAGACATTTCGCGAATCGATCGAAATACGCGGCTTGCAGTGAGCGTGGGAAACGGAAGCCTAAAACGTGGGAGGAGTCCCGGCGCTGATAATCTCACACTCTTCCCGCCCCACATTGCGAAAGCGATGCGGTAGCTGACTCGAGAAGTAATAAGCCTCACCGGGGCCGAGCACGCGCGAGGCGCCGCTGACGGTAAGCTCGATACGCCCGCGCACTACGACTCCGCCCTCTTCTCCTCGATGAGCCATCATTTCATCGCCTGTCGCGGCGCCTGGCGCATAGCGCTCGTGAAGCAACGTCATCTGCCGGCCAGTCCGCTGCGCAGCCACGAGCCGCAGGGACACTTGTTCGTTGCCCAGCTCGACCAGATCATCGGTGCCGAAAAATGCCTGCGGCGTGGCGCCCATGTCCATCGTGAAGAATTCGGCGAGCGACATCGGCACGCCATCCAGTACTTTCTTCAGCGAACTGACGGAGGGACTGACTCGGTTCTGCTCGATGAGCGAAATGAGGCCGTTCGTGACGCCGGCCCGCCGCGCCAAAGCGCGCTGCGAAAGGCCAAACGTGATTCGCACGTTCCGCAGCCGGGCTCCGACATCCATGCTCATCGCGGTGGTCACCTGCTCAATATCTTAGACGGCAGGGCGCGAATCTCGGTCCAGATCGCGTCGATTGTCAAATTTCTTTATCATCTTACGGACCTATCGGAGCCACCGCCATGTCGAACCCTGCCGCGCCCCCCGCCTCGCAGCTCGAGTCCTACTGGATGCCGTTCACGCCGAATCGGCAGTTCAAATCCAAGCCGCGAATCTTGGCCAAGGCCGAGGGTATGTATTACTGGACGGCGGACGGCCGCAAGATTCTGGATGGCGTTGCGGGCCTTTGGTGCGTGAACGCCGGCCACGGTCGACGCGAGATCACCGAGGCCGTGGCCCAGCAACTCGAGACGATGGACTACGCTCCCGCATTTCAAATGGCGCATCCCGGCGCGTTCGAGCTGGCCAATCGCCTCACGGCCCTCGCGCCTCCCGGGCTCGATCACGCGTTCTTCGTGAATTCAGGATCCGAAGCGGTGGACACAGCCCTCAAGATCGCTCTGGCCTATCACCGCATACGCGGGGAAGGCGCCCGCACTCGGCTCGTGGGACGCGCTCGCGGCTACCACGGTGTCGGCTTCGGCGGCATCTCAGTCGGCGGCATTCTTCCGAATCGCAAAATGTGGTCGCAAGCGCTGCTGCCGGGCGTGGATCATCTTCCTCACACACATGATCTGGCAAAGAACGCATTCTCGCGCGGCATTCCCGAGCATGGTGCTCACTTAGCGGACGACTTGGAACGCATCGTTACATTGAACGACGCCACCACGATCGCGGCCGTCATCGTCGAGCCCATTGCGGGATCGACGGGCGTGCTGATTCCACCCAAAGGTTATTTGCAGCGCCTGCGCGAGCTGTGCGACCGCCACGGCATTCTGTTGATCTTCGACGAAGTGATCACGGGGTTCGGCCGCACAGGCTCACCGTTCGGCGCGCAGGAATTCGGCGTGACGCCGGACATAATCACCTGCGCCAAGGGCCTCACGAATGGCTGCGTGCCGATGGGCGCGGTCATCGTCAAGAAGGGAATCTACGATGCCTTCATGCAGGGTCCGGAAAACGTCATAGAGCTGTTTCACGGTTACACGTATTCCGCGCATCCCACTGCTTGTGCCGCCGGTCTTGCGGCCTTGCGGATCTACGAGCGCGAAGGCTTGCTGACGCGAGCAAAGTCTTTGGCCAAAGAATGGGAAGACGCTGCGCATTCGCTGCGCGGGCTGCCAAACGTCATTGACGTGCGGAACTACGGTTTGATCTTGGGGCTCGAGTTGGAATCGCTACCCGGCAAAGTCGGCGCGAGAGCCTTCGATGTGTATCTGAAATGCTTCGAGCGTGGTCTGCTCACTCGGCAGACAGGGGACATTCTGGCGTTGTCACCACCGCTCATCGTCGAGAGCGGACAAATTCAGCAGATGTTCGAGACGCTCGGAGCGGTTCTCCGCGCGGCGTAGAAACCTAGCCGCGCGAAAGAACCTCATAGGAAGAAGACACTATTCATTCCCGGCGGTACATCTTCATCCGGGATACCACGGTGTACGTGACCAATCCCACGACGAGGACGCTAACAACAAGAAGTACGATATCCGTCAGCCCGAAACCACGGGTTGACGCAATGGTTACGGTTCCCATGCGACCCTCCGCAAGCGATCAGAATAGTTGGAAGCACGCGATCGACGGCGCTAGTTTTCCAGGGCGAAAAGCTTGCGGAAACTGCGGATGACTAGATTGCGGGGTGAGTCACGCGACTTAGGAGTTATGTCCTGCGGCGAGTGAACAAAGTCTGAGGGTGACTCGAGGTTTGCGAGACTTGGATCACGCGCGAGCCCGCTGTTTTACCAGCAGGCTCGCCGTTGGAACGCGGTGAGGCTGTTATTCACTCTTCCAAGGGAAGGTCGTAGCGACTGTCACGATCGCTCGAGCATCGTTACAGAACACGTTTGAGCCTGTACAGGCGAAATGCGCGTCTGTGCTTGAAGCCACCCACTTCGCACCGAAGTTAAAGTGACTGTAGGTATAGCCGAGGCCGATAGAGTAATCGAACACGTCATCACCGATCACTTTGTCCCAGTAGTCGCCGGTGCTGTATCCCCCATGAACGGTCAGTGAGAGGTTTTGCGGCAACGCCCACGTGCCGTTGAAATCCCAGTACCAGGCAGAGATGTTGTCGGTGCCTGCAATGTCCTCGGCGACGTTCCCGCCGAACTTCGGGGAGTACCAAAGCTTTCCCTTGAACCAGTCTTTGGCGACGCTTCCGTACACCTCGACATAGTTGTAATCGGATTCTTCGGGATAGTTGTAGGTGACGAGGCCCAAGTCGTACGTCACGCCGTTCTCGAGCGCCTTGGTGAAGCCCGCATAAGCGTCGACTTCGAAATTGACCTCTTCCAGCGAGCCTATTTCGGGGCCGAAATCGACATTGCTTCCCCAAGCACCGACGTAGAAGCCGCTTTCGTGCGCGTAATCCACGCTTGCCTGGGCTGCCGGGTCTTTCGCACTTTGCGTGAACCCGCGGAAATCGTAGTCGTTGGTGAGTGTCACCGTGGACGTGACGCCCGCATGAGCGAGACTTGCCGCCCCCAATAAACCCAAGAAACCAACGCTGCGCTTGATCAAATTCATGGCCCCTCCCCGATTGGCTGTGACTGTTTTTGAGGCGAGCAGGTGTTGCATCTACTGTACCAACACTTGTGTGCACGCCTGAAAACCGATACGGATCTACCACTTAAGGCGAAGTCGCCAGGATGTTTGCCCGCAACGACCCGCGGCGATTTTGCCATAACGGTGCACGCGCTGGGAGGCTGCCTCAATTCAGGGCGTATTGGAGAGTCGACAGAATCCTGGTGGTGCGGCGCAAGCGCGATCGTCGGTGCAAGGCAAAACGGCGAGCCCTCCGGCTCGCCGTTTTGATCGGCCAACTCATCGGTCCTCGCGTTTCTTACTTCGCGCTCGCGACCTTGCTTTCGTCGACATGCTCGATGCGCACACTCACGCGCCGCTCGAACGCATACCCGTCCAAATCACCGTCTCGGCTTGTTGAGCCTTCTTCGCCATGGCTCTCGATGATCAGGCGATCCTGCGATACGCCGGCCTCGATCAGCGCCGCCGCCACCGTCTCTGCGCGGCGCTCGGCCAGGGCCTTGTTGAAATCCGCCGGACCGCGCGGATCCGCAAAGCCTGCGATCCGCACCTTCGCGCCGGGCAAGGTTTTCGCAAGCCCGCCCATCTTCTGCAACTTCATGAAGCCATCCGCGCTCAGATCCGAGTCTGCCGTGCGAAAGCTCACGTCTGTTTCGAGATCGCGCGTGCTCTGATACGTCTCAGTCAGCTTTTCGCGCTCGAGCTGTGAGTCGATCAGTGAGCTGTGCAAACCCTTTACATCGCGCACCAGCCGACCTTTCTCCGTATTGCTTTCGTTGAGGTCCTTCGCCAGCGTTTCGTTCTTGACCTTCTGACGATGATAGCGATCGCCCAAGAGAGCGCCCGCCGCGGCGCCGACGACCGCGCCGATGGGCCCGCCCGCCACCGCGCCGACGGTCAATCCCGTCGCCACGCCCACGTTCTCCTGACGCGAAGCCCGCTGCTTCTCTTGCGCTTGTGCGGGCAACGACGCGGCGACAGCCGCCGCGATCGTCAAAATCACCGCGGGCGACCGAAACTTCGTTGTCCAAGTGCTCATGTCCATTTCCTCTGTCTGGTTGATTGGCGGCCGGCGCATCGCGCTTCGGCCTGAGTACGAGTTCAACGCGAGCACTCGGAAATGCTGTGAGGGAAAGGTGTCGGGGTGCGGATACTTTGTGGCAAACCGTGGCATGCGCCGAAGCCGCTCGTCCGTCAGAATGGGCACTTCATGAGCGGAACGGTTTGAGATGCCGATGGTGTTTGCGATTCCGATCGAATTCGTGCTGTTCGCCTTGACGCTGTTTGGGGTCGCGCTCTTTCACCGGCACACCTTGCCGATCGCTGTCGGCGGTCTCGCCGCCATAGCGACCTACAAGCTCATTTTTACCGGCTTCGACACGGGACCGGGACTCACCGGTTTGCTCATTCATTTCGAACACGAGTGGGTCACGTTCGCGAATCTCTTCGCATTGCTGATCGGCTTTGCTTTGCTCGCGCGACACTTTGAAGAAAGTCATTTGCCGGCGGTGCTACCGCGCTATTTGCCGAATGGTTGGGTTGGCGCGTTCACGTTGCTCGCACTGGTCTTTGTGTTATCCAGTTTCCTGGACAATATTGCGGCGGCGCTGATCGGCGGCGCGATGGCGCACACTTTGTTTAGCGGACGCGTACGGGTGGGTTATTTAGCGGCGATTGTTGCGGCGTCGAACGCCGGCGGCGCCGGAAGTGTCTTGGGCGACACCACCACAACGATGATGTGGATAGCCGGTGTCGCACCTTCGCAAGTATTTCACGCCTATGCCGCGGCGGTCGTCGCTCTGTTCGTGTTTGGAATTCCAGCATCGCTGCAGCAGAATCGATTCGCACCTATTGAAAAAGATACGCCGGCACACGCACCCGTCGATTGGCAACGAATTGCAATCGTTTTCCTGGTGCTGGTCGCGGCGATGGCGACGAACATTTGGGTGAACGCGTATCACGCCGACATCGCGGACAAGTTTCCTTACATTGGCGTCGCGGTAATGCTGTCGCTGCTGATCGGCGCCGGCGTGCGCGCACCCGATTGGAAAGTGCTGCCCGGATCGATGCAGGGCAGCGTCTTTTTATTATCTTTGGTTGGCTGCGCATCGCTGATGCCCGTGGACGCGTTACCCACCCCTTCCTGGCAAACGGCGTTCGCCTTAGGTTTCGTGTCCGCCGTGTTCGACAACATCCCCCTGACGGCGCTCGCCCTTCAGCAAGGCGACTATGATTGGGGAGTGCTGGCCTACTGTGTCGGCTTTGGCGGCTCGATGATCTGGTTCGGCTCGTCGGCCGGGGTAGCCATTACGAGTTTGTTTCCCGAAGCAAAGTCCACCGGCCTTTGGCTCAAAGAAGGCTGGCACGTAGCGATCGCCTACGTAATCGGGTTCGCCGCGCTCATGCTCACACTCGGCTGGCGCGCATGAGGCGGCGAAAGCGTCACACTATTCGCTCATGCGATTGGGGGCTCACGAGGGTCGCGAGGGGGCGCTGGTGTCCAAAGCCAGCAGCTCGACTCTCTTGAGAACCGACAAAGCCTGTTCTTCGGTACACACGCCGCACTGAACGAAGGCTTTGAGCCCACCGCCCACATGCGTGGCCAATGCCCTGATAACGACGACGGGCGAATAGCGCTCGGCCAACTTAGGTAACAGCTCGTTCAAGTCCACCGTGCAGGCGAGAATCTGACGATCGAGGCTCGTATCCGAATCCAAAATGGCGGGCATGAAGCAGCTCCCGTGGATGAGTGTCGAACTAATACTGTGTCAACACGCCGCGCTATTTCAGGGGCGTGAGTCCGTAGGATATATCCCGTGGACCAAAAGCCTCAACCCTACTCATCATCATTCGCAAATGCGCATGGATCCCCTGTTATCGGCCTTCGGCAAAGTTTTACGGGAGCTGCGCGAAGCGCGCGGGCTGTCCCAAGAAGCGCTCGCACTGAGCGCGTCGGTGGACCGCACCTTTGTAAGTCAAATCGAGAGGGCCATTCGTCAGCCCACGCTCACCACATTGTGGAAACTTGCGAAGGCCTTGGATATGCAGCCCTCGACGCTCATCGCCAAAGTGGAACGCGCGGTCCGTTAGGCCCTTAGGCCTAAGTCCTCGGACTCTTTGAGGTCTTCAGCCCTTTTTTCGCAGTGCCGAGCGGGCGATACGCTCGCAAAGATCGGAAAATCCAATACCCGCCGCGCGCGCGGCTTGCGGCAGGAGGCTGCCGGATGTCATTCCCGGCAACGAGTTCGCTTCCAAACACCAAAAGTTTCCGTCGGCGTCCTGCCGAAAATCCACTCGGCTATAGGCTCCCAGCTTCAAAGCTTGGTGAGCCCGCACGGCGTGGTTCTGCAGCGTACGGCTGACTTCCGGTGAAAGCTCAGCGGGAAACACTTCTTTGGCGCCACCGCTCTGATACTTCGCTTGATAATCGAATATCTCGCCGGGCGGGATGATCTCTCCCGGCGGTAACGCTTCGCCGTCCAGGATGCCGACCGTGAACTCACGGCCGGCGATGAATTTTTCGATCATCACTTCGGGGTCGTATCGATGCGCAAGCTCGAGCGCGCCACGAAGCTGAGAGGGTTGACGGACCACGGTGAGCCCGACCGTCGAGCCTTGCTTGTTAGGTTTCACGACCACGGGCCAGCCGAGATCCGCCACTTGCTGCTCAGTCACCGGCGACATCAGCCAATCCGCGGTGGGCACGCCGCAAGCACGAAACAGGCGCTTGGACAGGTCTTTGTCCATCGCCACCGCGCTCGCGGTGTGATCGGCACCCGTATACGCAAGACCTGCAAGATCGAGCACCGCCTGAATGTGGCCGTCTTCGCCGGTTCCGCCGTGAAGGGCGAGGAACACGACATCGACGCCGCGAAGATCCGATGCTTCGGATGACAGCGCGAGCGCCGATTCACGCAGACTTGCGAGCTTCGCGCCCGACGGAGGCTCCGGCGCAATTCCGCTAGTGAGGAGCTGTTGCTCGGCGGCCGGCGGCAAGCGACCGGTCGCAGTATCGACAGCCAGCACTTCATGGCCAAGACCGCGCAATGCGGGGATCACCTGAGCGGCGCTCGCGATGGAGACATCGCGCTCTTCGCTCGTGCCTCCGAACAAAACGGCAATTTTCATTCGCGGTAGTTTCCGGATTGGATCGAATGGTGTCTGCGACATTGCGCACACACGGCAGGTACCTTGAGGCGTGCAGGTCGTCGCCGAACGAAGACAGGCCTCAAGCCCGAAGGTGCAAGTCAGCGGCGCTGAATTCGATGGACAGCGGCTCGATGAGCACGCGACGCGAGCCCGCCTGCACGATTCCGCCGACAAACGCATCGACACCGGCTTTCCGGGCGATGGCGACGGCCGCTGCCGCCTGATCGGCTGCGACGAACAGCGCAAAGCCGGCGCCCATATTCAAGCTACCGTAGGCTTCACGCGCATCGAGTGCGGCTTCTCGACTGAGAAAACCCAGCACCGGCGGCACGGGCGGAAGAGTGTCTAATCGATAGGTGAAATTTTCCGGATGACGCATAAGCTTGCGCCATCCGTGGCCCGTGACGTTGACGGCGTAGTGCGGAATAACGCCTGCCGCAAACAGAGCCTCGGTAACCGGCACGTAGAGAACGGTCGGATCGAGCAACGCCTCCCCAAACGCCCGCCCCCCATCGATGCGCGTGGCATATCCCTGTGGCAAGCGCTCAACGAGCTTGCGCGCAAGACTCACTCCGTTCGCGTGAATGCCGCTGGAGGGGAGAATGACAATTGCATCGCCCGCGCTGAGTCGTTCCCCGAGTGTCAAACGCTCGCGCGACTTGACCACGCCAACGCAGGAAGCCGCCAAGTCGATGCGTCCCGCTTCGACTACGCCGGCCAAGGCGGGTGTCTCACCGCCGCCCCAAGAGACTTTGCAAACGTCGCACGCGAGCTGCCAACCTCGGACTAGATCTTCCATTCGCTCGACGTCTGAGAACCAGTCGCTGCCGCCGGCGGACCAGTAGGCGTGAATCGAAAGCGGCGTCGCGCCGACCGTGATGAGATCGTTCACTGCCATCGCGATGGTGTCTTGCGCGATTGTGTCGTAGTGCGTGCGGCCCGTGATTTCGCGGACGGCGTCGGCGACCAAAGCTTTCGTGCCCAAGCACTCGGTGATCGACGCGATGAGCGTGCCGCCGATGTCCATGACGTAAGCGGACTCGCCGCGCGAGCTTTCGATTTCGCTTACTTGATGGGTGAGCAGATTGGTCGCGGTGGCGCGCGCGGCGTGCTGCGCGCGAATCTTCAAGGCGTCGATCTTGTCGTAATCGACTCCGGCGGCAGCGTAGTCGAGCGGCATCTTGTCGGCCAAACGGCGGTCCCCTTTGAGTGGGGCGCAATCGTATCACTCAGGCCTCCGGGCCTACAGACTCAGATCACTGTGTAGGGCCCAACTGTTAGCTATGAATAGCCCACGCTAGTTCCAAACCGCCATTGTTAGCCTACGAATAGCCCACGCCCGTATACCCAGCTTGCCTACAACGCGCTCCGCCGAGCCGACTCAGCCGCGTCGGAAGTTCTTCGCTGCGCCGGCACATTCTTGCGATTGACGCGAGACGCGGCATTCAACACGCCCTTCATGCGCTTCGTGGCATTCGCATCGAACAGGCCGCGGTTGGGCAGATGGAACTCGTGACACATCAAGCAGTCCGACGTCAGCTTCTCCTTATCCGCGGCACCGCCATGGCAGTCGCGGCACGTCTCGATGCCCGGCATCATGATGTCGCTGCTCTTTTCCGAGCGCTCGGCGTTCTTGTGGCACGACACACAGGTCGAAGTCGTGTGGCTCTTGTGATCGAACTTCGCCATCGGCATCCATTCTTCCGTGAGCCGCACCGGATCGACAATCCAGCGATCGATACCCACCGCTTCCGGCACTTTCTCGATGACGTGGCAATCCACGCACACACGGTCTTCCAGCAGTTGCCGGGCCGTCTGCATCGTCTTCTGCTCGATCCAATCGCTGGCGCGCCGCTGATCGTTCGTGGTCATGAGCACGGCGCCACCGGGCCGACGGCGCCCCGTACTGGAAACACTGGTGTCCGGCGCCGGGCCCGTGGGCTCGAAGAATTGCCGGCTGAAGTGCTCCGTCAACGCCTTGTACATGAGCTTCAAATCGCCGTGCGGCACCTTGGTGTTCCCGTCCTGAGCGTCGAACAGCAGGCTATGGCAGCGGCTGCATTGCGTTTCCATCTTGATGGGCTGCATGCGCTTGCCGTTCGCACTCATACGATGACAGTCATCGCACTGTAGTACCTGATCGCCTGCCGGCGCTTTAATGCCTTTGGGATCGAGATGCTGAGCGTGCGAGAAATTGAGATGCGAGCCTTCCAGCGTGCCCTTCAAGGCACTCGGTGGAATGCGCACACGCTCCCACAAAGTCTCGGCGCCTTGGCCACGCGCCTCCAAGATGCTGAGGCGGAAGTTCGGATGATTCGTGCCGAAGTCCGCGACGTTCAGCAGCTCCGGTTGCTTCTTCAGCCCATCGAGCTTCTCGTGACAGTCCGTGCACAGGCGCTGATCTTGATGCGCAAGCGTGCTCGGCTCGTTGTGCTCGTGATGGCAACTGCCGCAGCGTGTCTCGTCTTTCACTTCGAAGACTTGGACATCGTCCTTCGACAGCACGTCCACATGGTGCTGCATGCTGTCGTGGCAAGCCACGCACTGGTCGTTGCGCACCATGCGAAACGGAATCTCGTGGCAGGAATTGCAGTTCGCGCCGATGGATTTATGCGAGGCGTGCAGCGGACCGGAAGTCCAAATGCCGTCGCTCGGAATCATCGGTGTCGATCGCAACGGCTCTTGCAGCGCCGAATACACCACGCCCGAAAACGGAATGAGCATGAACAGCGCGATGATCGAAAGCGCGAGCGCCCACGACCAGAACGATTTGCTCAAGCCCGTCTCGCGGATCGACGTGATGTAGAGATTCTTGATCTCGGTCGGATCCGGCTCGTTCATATGGCCGAAGCCCAGGATCACCGGCCGGCCGGGCCGCAATTGATCCACCGTGATCGCCCCTGCGCCGATGCGAACGATATCGCCCTGCGACAAGGTCGCGACCTTGCGCGGCTTGCGATTCACGAGGAAGCCGCGCGGCGTCAGCGCTTTGATGACGATCTTGCTGCTGCTGCGCTGTTCGATGATCGCGTGCTGCGGCGCGACTTTGGGGTCCGTGATCAGGAGTTGCTGGTCTTGTGCGCGGCCGATCGTAACCTGCCGGCTGCGCATCACAATCTCGCGATACTCGCGTTGCCGCGTAGACTTGTTAGTGCGCACCCAGCGGCGAATCACGAATGACATCGCGGCTTACCAATACAGAAAGACGGTGACGATGTGAATGGTCAGCGCCGCGAGCAGAGCGAACGACAGCGGCAGATGAAAATATAACCAGAACTGCAGCAGGCCCTGCAGTTGAATGTCGCGCTGAATCTTGCGCAACAGCTCCGCCTTGCTGCCGACCGCTTCGAGAAGACTTTGAATGCGCGCGGCTTCGGCGGCGTCGGTGCTGGCAGCCTGGCACTCGGCGAGCATCTCGATCAACGAGCGCTGGCCGCGATTGTCGACCAAGCGGCCCGTCGGGCCGCGCTGCGTGCGCCGCGGAATGAGAATCGTGGATTCGTCGCGCGCTCGCAGCTGAGTCCAGAGCCCGCCGCCGACATGTGTCCTGCGGATCGCTTCAGCCACGGTGTCATGAATCTCCACGTCGAGCTGCGAGGCGATCTGCAGCGCCTTCTGATCGAACTCCCTGAGTTGATCGAACAGCGTGTCGCGGCTGACATTGCCGCGTTGGCGAGCCATGAGCTCCGGATATCGGATGTAGGTATAGACGCCCCAGAGCCCGCTGCCCACCACCAAACACATGACGGCGTAGGCGACAGTGTGGACGTTCTTTCCGAACTGGAATCCGGAATGCAGAGTGGCGAGCAGGATCACGGTGAGTCCCAACCACACATGGGCGGACAACCAACCCACCGCGCTGCCGGAGTTCGAACGGAACGAGCGCTTGCGAATGCCGAACCACATCAAGTACAGGATCAATAGCGCGGCGATCGTGCCGAGCGTGTAGCCCAGCCAAGTGCCACCGTTCGGCGGATCGCGTGGCGAGTTCAAGACGTAGGCGATCACCGCTCCGACCGACAGGATTGCGGCGTAAATAGCCCAGCGGAAGCCTTTGTAGTTGAAGAACGATTGATGCATGAGGGGCGAGCATCGTAGCGCTCACTTGAGGCCAGCGGCCCTTCTTTTAGCCAGATTCATGACTTCTTCCGCATGAATGCGGATGGCAGCGCCGGTCGGGCAGGCATTGACACACGCCGGCCCCGCCTTCAAATCTTTGCACATGTCGCATTTGACGGCGGTCTTCGCGATCTCGGCCTGGCGCTTCACACCCATCTTGACGAGGATGCTCGCGCGCGGCTTCACTTTCGCCATCTGAATGACGCCGTACGGGCAATTCTCTTCGCAGTTGCCGCAGCCGATGCAGGTGTCGTCGATATACACCTCGCCGTTGACCTGACGGTGAATCGCATCGGGCGGGCAATCCTTCATGCAATGCGGATGCTCGCAGTGACGGCACGATGTCGGCAGGTGTAACGAGTAGAACGACGGGCCGGCCTTACGATCGAGTCGTGAAACGCCCTGGTGCGTAGCCGCACACGCGTTCTCGCACTGATCGCAGCCGACACACAGAGACTCATCGATCACCAGCACATTTGTCGCCTCGCCGACGCCGTGTGACATCAGGAATGACAGAACTTGTCCGGCTTCCGGCTTTGCCTGCATGCGCGCGTACTGCGAGACCTGCTCTTTGCGCTCGAGTTGGACTTTGCCGAGCAGCTGCCGATCTCGCGCCATGACGCGCGCGAACTTATTGTGCTCGATGCTGATGGCTTCAGTCGCCACCGTGGCGCGCGCCGTAACCGTTCGCGCGGGCTTCCCGGACAAGCTGCCCATCGGGTCGATGTAGCTGCCGGCCGCGACATAGGCGACGACGACATCCTGCTTGTTGGATTGGCGCGAGAGCGTCACCGAGCCACTGCGCAATAGGTACAAGCGATCGACCGGGTCGCCTTCTTTGAAGATCGGCTCGTTCGCTTTGATGCGATGAATCTGCGCCGTGTCGGACAGAGCATGAATCGTGTCTGCCGAGGTATACGGCATCAGCAGATACTTGAGCGAGCGCAGCGTCGCAGCTCGATCGACGTAGTTGCGAACGCTGTCTTCCACCCGCAGCATTTTCTTCATCGCGCGATCCGGAGATTCGAGCAGCACGCAGTTGCGTCCCGCGATCGCCGTGACCTCGCGCGGCCGGCCGGAGATGAGGCTCATCTCGCCGAAGAACTGCCCCGGCCGCAGCGTGATCATTTGGCCCGGACCGGCGCGCAGATGCACTTCGCCCTGGATGATGTTGTAGATGCTGGCCGAGTAATCGTTCTTGACGAAGATGGGCTTGCCCGGCTTCGGAATGACGATCTCGCTGACCAGCACCAGCTCGCGCAGATTCAGCGCGCTCGTCTCATGGAACAGGCGTAGGCGCTGCCGAAGCGCAGACAACGCGCCGTCCACATCTTTGCCGAAGCGCAGCGCGCGCAGCTTCTTCTCGAGAATGCCATGGTCCGAAGGCGTGATCGCGTTGCCGAGCATGTACTCGACCGCTTCATAGCCCTGGTTCATCGCTTGTTTGATCAGCGGATAGCCGGCCAAAGCACCGATGATGTAAAGGCCCGGAACGCTGGACTCATAGCGCGGCGACAGCCGCGGCAGCGCGTCCGCCTCCGGCGAAACGAATTCCACACCGATAGACTCGACAAACTTGCGAGGCGCCACCGCGCCGAGGCGCGCGATGATGCGATGGCAGTCGATCGCCTTCGGGCCGTTCGGCGTCTTCAACACGATGCGACCCGGCGTACGCCCACTGATCTGCTCGACGCGCGACACCTCGGTGTCATACAGGCACTGGAGCTTTTCCGTGTCGATGGCGCGCAGAACTTTCGCGACGTTGCCTTCTTTCGCGCGCGCGAACTCCGCGCGGCGATTCACGAGAATGACGCGATTGCCGTTCGCCAAAGAGACAGCGTTTTCAATGGCCGCATCGCCCGCGCCCACCACCACGATGGTTTCGCCTTTTAAATCGTCGGCGGATTCGAGCGTGGTCTGAATGAAAGGCAGGTCTTCGCCCGGAACACCGAGCTTGCGCGGATTGCCTTGCAGGCCGAGCGCGAGAATCACGTTCTTCGCGCTAATGACCGCGCCGTCTTTGAGGTTGATCTGAAAGTGGCCGTGCTGGCCTTTGATGGCCGTCACTTCGGACTTGTAGCGAATGTTGACGTTCGCGCGCTCGATAGTCTCTTCCCAGTTATCGAGAATGTCTTCGCGCGCGCCGGCTTTGAATGCCATATCGCTGCGCAATGGCAGCACGCTCGGCTCCGACATGACGTGCTTACGCTTCTGATACTGCTGAATAGTGTTCGCGTGCTTATCGGAAGCTTCGAGCAGCACGTGAGGAACCCGGCGTTGGCCTGCGCGCGCGGCAGCGCTAAGGCCACCGGGGCCCGCGCCCACGATGGCGACTTCAAAAAGCTGTTGCGACATGTGCGAGTGAGACGCTCAAAAAAATAAATTAAGACGCAAGCAAGACCCCTCAGAAACCCGGTTGCAACGACGATGCCACGCCGAGCTATTGCGTTAGATTTCTTGTAGTTACTCTACAAATAGGTCGCGTGCGAGCTCAGGCTGGCGCTGTTTTGTAGACGTGCGGCGACAGTGGCTTCAGACGGGGTTCAGGAAAGGCTTGTATTTAAGCTAAAACAGCTTGTCTCGATCCGCAGACAGGTCTGCATCCACATTGCGTAGTAGCTATTCATAGGCGAGAGAATAGTCGCCCCCGCAGGTGGAGAGTTGGGCTCTCAGAATGAGGCTGCGGTCTGTTGCTCGACCAACTGCAAAGATTGGCGAATGGCCAATGGAGGGCTCACGGGCACAAAGCAGGCCTCTTAGACTACAACAACGGCGGCTGAACCTTCGAGATGCTCCGCGCCGGACCAAACGCTTGGGCGCACCACAAGCGCGCAGCGCGCGGCGCGGGCCACCCGAAGAGCGTCGTCAGCCGCCGACTTCGCAATTGCAGAACACGTGTCGCGCGCTCCACCGGCATCGTTCACCCTTGCCTCATCCGCAAGGGTCGGGCGCGACTACGGCTTTAGTTTTAAACGGCATCTCACATCGCCGCGACGAGATCGCCTTCATCGGCATGATGATCGTTACTCATCGGATGGCTTGGACGGCGCCGCGCTGATTTCGCGAAAGTCGGCGTCACTTTGCGCAGCCAGGTAAACAAGGCTGACCCACGCAGCGACATTCTGATTGAGCTGTGCGCGGTCGATCTTATCCAGCGTGTCATCCGCGGAATGATGCAGATCGAAATAATGCGAGCCGTCTTGAAGCAGCACGAAAGACGGCACGCCTGCTTTCACCATCGGCGCCACATCGCTGCCCGCATCTTTGGATGAGGCTTGCGATGGAATGACGCCGATCGGCGTGAGCACTTTCATGAGACTCACTCCGAACGGACTTGCGAAGCTGTTCTGGGGCAGCGCCACTGCATAAACACGGTCTGCGCCGAAATCGCTTTCGCCCGTGATGATGTGTTTGGGCAAGTCCGCCGTGCGAGTCGCGATGTAGGAAGGCCCACCGAGCTTCTTCTCATCCGGCTGCGGAATCTCTTCGGAGCCGAACATGACGACGCGCACAGTACGTCGCGGCTTTCCGGGCAAGTCGCCGATCAACTTACCGGCCGCCGCGATAATGGCTGTGCCGGCCGCATCATCGATGGCACCCGTGCCGAGATCCCAACTGTCCATGTGAGCGCCCAGGACGATCACTTCGTCCGGCCGCTCACCGCCGCGAATCTCGCCGATGATATTTTGGGAATGCGCATCCGCCACGTACGAAGCGCTGGAGAATAAGTGCACGCGCACTTTTTCTCCCAGCGCCGCTAGCCGTTCGATCTGATCCGCATCCGGAACGGAGAGCGCAAACGCGGGAACGGGAATCTTGCCCCCCGCGAATCGCGCGGCGCCGGTGTGCGGCAGCCGGCGACTGTCTGTGGCCACCGATCGAAGCAAAAACGCTATAGCACCGCGCTTCGCCGCTTCGATAGCGCCCAACGCTCGCGCGCGCACGACCGGCCCGTATCCCGCGCCGTCCTGTGCCCGCACCATGCGCTGATTGACCATTGCGATCTTTCCGGCGAGTGAGCCGGTTTGCGCGGCGATGAGATCGTCCAGCGTGCCGAAGATGACCACTTCGCCCTCGACGCCTTGCGCTGGTGTCGGCGGCGCGAAGCCGAGCGCATTGACGACCAGTGGTTGGCGACTAGGCGCCACGATCTCGCCGCTTTCGGTGCCTCGATTCCACGCAGTGATCGGAAACTCCTCCACGCGCACATTCTCGAAGCCATAGTCCTTCAGCTTCTTGGCCGCCCACGCAGCGGCGGCATGCTCGTTCGCGGAACCGGCCGGGCGCGGCCCGATGCGAGTGGTCAACTCGCTGACGAAGTCCCACGCTACGGAGTCTCCACGCATCGCGGCGTCTCGAAGCTTGATGGCGATCGGCTCCGCCGCACTCACTTGAGGCACATCAGCCGCATGGAGAGAGGCCGATGATGCCAGTACGCAGATGCCGGAAAAGAAGAGACCGGATAGAAAGAAACCTCGACGGCGGTGCAAAGCTCTGCTCCTCATGAAGCCCAACGGACGGGCGCGAATGTCCACACAGTGGAATTTCAAGCCGCACTACTGAGATCGTCGCGCGCACATATCGCGTCGGCGGCCGCCTCGGGATTGCGAATGGAAATCGTATCGAAAGAGAGACTGGTGGTGAGGGGGAGACTTGAACTCCCGACCTGTGGGTTATGAATCCACTGCTCTAACCAGCTGAGCTACCTCACCACATGCAGCCCGTGACGGTTGTCAATGGGCGCGGGCGCGCATTGTCGGCGGGTGCGAACTAAAGTGCAAGAAAGTGCCCGCGCACCGCTCCGCTTGAGTGAATCTCATTAATGATGAGATTTCAGTCGGGTACCCGAATTGACATTTCAGCCTGTCCTGACGCATTTATCCATCTAGCCGATCGCGCGGCGATACGAGACTCTTCGCGGGATCACGGCTTATAAATATGATCGAAGGGGAACAGGTTGACCGTTAGAACAAAAATAGCGGGTAACACAGGCGTCACGCGCTATCTCCAGCTCTACACGATGCTGTCGCAATCACTGGCGGACGGCAGAATCGTGGCGGGCGACGCTCTGCCCAGCGAGCCGGAATTGGTACGCGAATACAAAGTTTCGCGCACCACCGTGCGCCGTGCGCTCGCTCGCCTGGAACGCGAAAATCGAATCGTGCGACGGCGCGGCAGCGGAACTTACGCTCGCACCACCGAACCGCGCAGCATGCTGCGGCTCGATCAAAGCACGCTGCTGGCAAACGTTAAATTTCTCGCGAAAAACACAAAGGGCAAGCTTCTCGACTACGAGCGTGTCGCACCACCTGAGGCCGTTCGGCTGCTTTCTGAGGATTTTGGCTCTACAGTGCTGCGCATTCGCTGCCTGCGAGAGTTCGATCGTGAGCCGCTGATGCTCGCTGTCGGCTATGTACCGGATCGACTGACCACGGGTCTCAGCAAGCGCTCGATCGGTCAGAAAGCGCTGGTGACTTGCCTGCATGAGCTCGGCGCGCGACCGGTATCGAGCGAGCAATTGATCAACGCCGTCGGCGCAGACTCATACCTTGCGCGCCATCTGAAAGTAGATGTGAGCTCGCCGCTGCTGTACTGGCGGCACATCATCAGAGATCCGCAAGACCGCATCGTGGCCTGCGAAGAGGTCTATTGCCGGCCGGGGCGTGTCGAATACCGAATGCGTCTGCCAGTGCGATAAGTAAAAAAGCCGCTTAAACGTTGAAGCGAAAGTGCATAACGTCCGCTTCGCGGACGATGTATTCCTTGCCTTCCAGACGCAGCCGGCCCGCTTCCTTGGCGCCCGCCTCGCCTTTTCCTGAAATGTAGTCGGCGAACGCAATGACCTCAGCGCGGATGAAGCCGCGCTCGAAGTCCGTGTGAATGACCCCTGCGGCTTGAGGCGCCGTCGCACCGGCGCGTACAGTCCACGCGCGCACTTCCTTCGGACCCGCCGTGAAAAATGTCTGCAGGCCGAGCAAGCCGTACGCCGCGCGAATCACGCGATTCAGACCCGGCTCGTCGAGCTTCATCTCGGCGAGGAACTCGCCGCGCTCACTTTCCTCGAGCTGTGAGATCTCGGCTTCGATGGCCGCGCACACGGCAACGACACCGGCGCCCTCGCTCGCGGCCAGCTTCTCGATGGCCGCCAAGCGCGGATTGTTGCTGAAACCATTCTCGTCGACGTTCGCGACATACATGACCGGCTTCGAGGTCAGTAGATGCAGCTCGTAGATATCGCGCCGCTCTTCTTCGCTGAGCTTCATCGCACGTACGGGCTTGCCGCCATCGAGCTGTGTCTTCACGCGCTCGAACAGCTCTTTGCGCCGGATCGAGTCTTTATCGCCGCTCTTGGCGGCTTTCGCTTGTCGCTCGATCCCTTTATCGACCGTCGTGAGATCGGCAAGCGCCAATTCGGTGTTGATGATCTCGACATCGGAGAGCGGATCGACTTTGCCGGCGACATGCACGATGTCGTCGTTCTCGAAACAACGGACCACATGCGCAATCGCATCCGTCTCTCGAATGTGCGATAGAAACTGGTTGCCAAGACCTTCGCCTTGCGAAGCTCCAGCGACCAAGCCCGCGATGTCGACGAATTCGACGGTGGTCGGAACGATCTTCTCGGGATGCACGATTTCCGAGAGCTGGCCCAACCGCGGATCCGGAACCGGCACCACGCCCACATTCGGATCGATGGTGCAAAACGGATAATTCTCCGCCGCGATTTGCGCCCGTGTCAGCGCATTGAACAAGGTCGACTTGCCGACGTTCGGCAACCCGACGATTCCACATTTGATGCCCATGACGACCTTCGACGAGTGAGTTAGGTAGGCCCGTTAGCCGGGGGAGCGCGGGGTGGCCGGAGGCGCGCTGCGCGAATGCAGCTTGGTCATCGCTTTCTGCCCACCCTGCTCGAGGAACGTAGGCACGATGTCAGCCGCGGCCGCGACGCCCTCTTTGATCTGCTTGTCTTCCTCGGCAGGCGCGCGCGTGAGCACGAAGTCGATCACTTCGCCTTTCACACCGGGATGGCCCACGCCGATACGAAGACGCCAGAACGCTTCGCCCACCTTCGCTGTGATATCGCGCACACCGTTGTGGCCCGCTGCGCCGCCGGCGTGCTTCAAGCGCACGACGCCCGGCTCGAAATCCATTTCGTCGTAGCCGACCAGAATCTCTTCCGGCGGCACCTTATAAAAGGCTGCAATGCTTCCGACCGGACCGCCGCTGCGGTTCATGAATGTCATCGGCTTGACCAACCAGATGTCCGCGTCACCAATACGCACGCGCGCCATCTCGGCCTGATGGCGCGGCTCGAGCCGGAACACGCCGCCATGGCGGCGTGCCAGCTCGTCCGCGAACCAAAAGCCCGCGTTGTGACGCGTGCGCGCGTATTGCTCGCCCGGATTCCCGAGTCCGACGATGAGTTTGAGTGTGACCATCTGTGGTCGTTCGAGTCAGAGTCGGATTGCGGTGACCTGCCGGACAATCGTTACTTCTTGCCGCCGCCCTCCTTCTTGGCGGGCGCGGCAGCCTTGTCGTCTTTCTTCGCATCCGCACCGGCAGCAGGAGCCGCGGCGCCAGCGGCTGGTGCAGCAGCCACACTTTCCGCAACCGCGACAACGGCTTCCGGTTCCTCGGCACGCGGGCTATGGATCGACACGATGGTCAAGTCCTTGCCGTGAGACAACAAGGGAATCGAAACACCGGAAGGCAGCGGGATATCGCTCAGGCGCTTCGTTTCATTGAGGCCCATCGAACCGAGATCCAACTCGAGGAACTCGGGCAGATCCTTCGGCAGGCAAACGACTTCAACGTCCGCGGCCATGTGCGACACGACGCCGCCTTGCAGCTTCACGCCCGGCGAGCTGGTCTCGTTCTTGAAGTGAATCGGCAAGTGAATGCGGATGGGCTCGTTCTCGATGACGCGCAGCAAGTCCACATGCACCACGACGTTGCGAGCGGGATGCATTTGCACGTCTTTGACGATGGCTTGCTCCGTCTTATCGCCGATCTTTAATTGCACGATTGAGGAATAGAACTTCTCGTTGCCGACCATCGTCAGCAAATTCTGCTGATCGAGCGTGATGGCACGCGGCTCTTGTTTGCCGCCGTAGAGAATGGCCGGAACCTTACCCGTGTGACGCAGGCGGCGGCTCGCACCTTTGCCTTGCATCTCGCGGAGGTCCGCCCCGACGCTGAATGAAATACGCATGAGATCTCCTTGGATTGACACTAGACACCGCCTCGCGACCAAAGCGGCATCGGCTTACGAAACTTCTCTATTAATCGATGTACAACGAGCTCACCGACTCCTCGTCGCGAATGCGGCGAATCGTTTCGGCGAGCAGCGCCGCGACCGACAGGGTGCGGATGCGCCCACAATTCTTGGCAACCTCCGACAACGGCACGGTATCGGTGACCACCAGCTCATCCAGGGCCGACGTCGAGATACGTTCGACCGCCTTGCCCGACAGCACGGGGTGAGTGATGTATGCCACCACTTTCGTCGCGCCCTCTTCTTTCAACGCCTGCGCGGCCTGGCACAACGTGCCGGCGGTATCGACGAGATCGTCGATGAGCACGCATGTTTTGCCGGACACGGAGCCGATGATGTTCATCACCTTCGACTCGTTCGGCCGCGGCCGGCGTTTATCGATGATGGCGAGGTCCGCATCGTCCAATCGCTTGGCAAGTGCTCTCGCACGCACCACGCCGCCGACATCCGGCGACACCACAATCATGTTGCGATACCCCGTTTTGTACGCATCGCCCAGCAAAACCGGGGAGGCGTACACGTTATCCACGGGGATATCGAAAAATCCCTGAATCTGATCCGCGTGCAAATCGATTGTCAGCACTCTATCGACGCCCGCGCCCGAAATCATATTCGCGACGAGCTTCGCGGTGATCGCGGAGCGCGTCGCGCGCGGCCGGCGATCCAGCCGCGCATAGCCCAAGTACGGAATCACCGCGGTGATGCGCGCAGCCGAAGCGCGCTTGCACGCGTCGACCATGATCAGCAGCTCCATCAAATGATCGTTCGTCGGCGGCGAGGTGGGCTGCACGATGAAGACATCCCGCCCGCGCACGTTCTCGATCAACTCGATATTGCATTCGCCATCGCTGAAGCGGCCGACATAGGCCCGACCCAGCGGCGTTTGCAGATGCCTCGCGATGTCCTGGGCCAACACAGGATTCGCGTTGCCGGAGAACAGGGCGATGGAGGAATCAGTGCTCATAAAAGGCTGCGCAACGATTCACAAACGTGGCCATACCATTGGCCAATCCATTGGCTGAGTGGAAGGATTCGAACCCGCTAAAGCGCTCATGAGAATCAGGTACTTACCGAAAAATCAAGGCTTTAGGTTCCTGCCGCCTCTTCGGATCCCGAGTTTGGCAGTCGCAGTAGTCCGGAAATCCCAGCCCCGCAGCGGGCCGCGATGCTATCACATCGATGCTTGCGCACTAAACGGCGTTGCGTTTCGCTGGTTTCGCGTGCTCGACGAGCTGTTCCGATCAATACAGGCGATCGGGAGCGGGTTCAGTGTCCCGTACCGCCTCGGACCAGACGCTGACGTTCAGTCGCTGAATAGGCTAGAGCACTCCTCGACGGAGTTGCTCTACGGCATAGGTTGCAGCCCGCGCCGTCAACGCCATGTAAGTCAGAGACGGATTTTGCGTTGGTGAGGACACCATGCAGGCACCGTCGGTAACGAACACATTCGGTACAGCATGTACTTGGTTGTACCCATTGAGCACTGAGCTTAGTGGGTCACGACCCATACGAGCGGTGCCCATCTCGTGAATGACACTGCCCGGGGTCGTCTCGCGATTGAAGCCTGCAACTTCTTCGACGTCCGCTGCTTTCAGCATCTCGACGGCATCGAGCATCATCTGCTCGCTCATACGGTGCTCGTTCTCTCGATAGGCCATCGACACGTTGATCTTCGGCATACCCCAGGGATCCAGGCGATCGTGATCGAGCCACATCCGGTTGTCGCGATAGGACAGGGTCTCGCCGTAACCTTCCATGTAGAGCTGCCATTTTCCAGGCTTGGCGATCTCATTCTTGAAGGCAGCACCGAACTCCGGAGTCTCGAGTCCTCGCGTCCAGGATGCGCGTGAGGTGTAGACCTCATAGCCGTAGCCGCGTGCAAAGCCTTTCTCGCGGTGTGTAGTGTTGCGAAAGCGCGGTATGTACATGCTGGTTGAACGGCGCCCACGATAGTAGCGGTCCGCTAGGCCAGAGTAGGTGCCGGTTGCGCCGCCGCCATTGTGATGGTCCATCAGGTAATGACCGAGCACGCCGCTGTCGTTGCCAAGGCCGTCGGGAAAGCGCGGCGAGCGCGAGTTGAGAAGAACCGCTGTCGAATTCAGGGTCGATGCGCACAGGAACACTACGCGTGCAAAGTACTCGCTTGCTTGCTTAGTGTGCCCATCGAACACGCGTACGCCCGTGACGCGCTTGGCCGCATCATCGTAAATCAGGGACTGCACGATCGCGTCCGGCTGCAAGGTCAAACGACCGGTTGCCGCAGCGGCAGGCAGGGTGACGCCATTAGATGAAAAGTAAGCGCTGAATGGGCAGCCGCGTGCGCACTGGTCGCGCCCCTGGCAAGGACCACGGCCATTGTGCTCGCGCGACAAAACCGCTGTCGCGCTGCAGATGAGTTTTCGATCGGTGAACTTCGCGGCAAGGCGCGCCCGGATATGCTTCTCGAACGCATTCGTTTCGAATGGTGGCTGCAAGAGCTGTGCAGGCAGCTGCGGCAAGCCGGAATTCTCGCCGCTTGCGCCAATAAAGCGCTCCACGTGCTCGTACCATGGCGCGATGTCGGCGTACCTGATGGGCCAGTCGATGGCTACCCCTTCACGAAGGTTGGCTTCGAAATCGAGATCGCTGTAGCGGAATACGTGTCGCGCCCACATCAGCGATCGGCCGCCGACGTGATAGCCGCGGTACCAATTAAACGGCTGTGGCTGCTCGTAGGGATTGTCGAGATCGTTGACGAAATGCTGTTTTGTGGACTGGTCGTAGAGGTAGAGAGTCGATTGAATCGGTTGAGCAGTACGGTCCTGCTGACTCGGCCGGTTGTGATTGGGAAGCTGCCACGGATCCAGCAGTGCCGTCTTGTAGTCGACAATGTGTCGGAGATCGCGCCCGCGTTCCAGCACGAGCGTCTTCAGACCTCGCTCGGTTAATTCCTTCGCAGCCCAACCGCCGGAGATGCCCGAGCCCACGACGATAGCGTCGAAAGTGTTCGCTTTCGTCATCAGATCGCCCATGCCTTTTGGCCAGGCGCAAGCGCAAGGTCGCCTTGGTAGCCGCCGGGAACGCGCTCGTATGCCAGCGCTTGGGTGGCGCCAATCTCGGAATGAAAGTAGCCGGTGAGCGTGTAGTCCTTCAGGATCTTGAAGAACGACTCGTCGTACGGCAGGCGGATATCAGCTGCCGCGCGCCGTTGTAACGACGCAATACGCTCATGTACGTCCTTCGTGTCGAATCCCTCCGCGGCGAGTGCCGCCAGCCCAGCGCGGAACGTGGATTGTTGGCGGATCGTCGCGCATGCACTCATTGCCACATCGATGAACTCATGCGTGCCGGCTGCGGTTGCCGCAGGCGAATCGGTCGCCGGGAGGATCAGGTCCACCAGAATTGCCAAGCGGGTCATGTCCGCGCGGGAGAAGAAGGTCGGCTCGCGCCGATTCGCGGGGACCGCTGCGCAGCCCGCCAGGAAGGTTGCGAGAACCTGGGGGAAGCTTGCATGCGCCATCAAGGCCGAAGTGCCGCGTAGGAAGCTGCGTCGATCGGTCATTTACATCCCTTCCGTGCTGAGCGTCGTCGTTCCGCTAATGCGTTCGTAGCGCTCTCGATAGCGTACGTCAAGGCCGTGCGGGAGTGCAGGAAGCTACGATGGTTGCAGTTCGCACCGTGTTTATCTGCGAAGGCACTCCGATCATCCGGCCGCCGCCGCGGTCACCGAATCCAACCGCTTACGCACGCCTGGCAGGAGCAGTAGCCCCGGATGTGCGTGGCTTCCGGCCGACGTCGCTGGTGCTCATGCTGTTACCGTGCCGCAGCGCTCGCAGATAATTCGCCCGAACGAGCCTTGATGCTCGAACGCGCCGCTGCACCGGCGAAGCCCCAGAACGCGCAATGATGGTCTTCGTCGAAGGTATCGATGACGGCATCTCCTGCAGGCCTGAACGACAGGATGTGCTGCGTATTGAACTCGTCATGCGGCCAGCGCACGAGTCCCGGCCCGTTGGGATTGCCGCGCTTCGCGAAGTTCGCCCAGTAACGCATCATCCGCGCGGCCAGATCGCGTTGCGCTTCAGAAAGCGGCGCGCTCTCTGATTTCTCGACGTCGAAAAGATACTGAAGCTCGCTGCCGTGGTATGAGCCTATCGGTACGTCCGCTGGAATATTCCAGCTCATCGGGGCCGGTGGGTTCGGGTCGGCGAATTCATAGCGGAAAGTCGCGGTGATTGCCGAGAGCTGTTGCGTGAGTCGCGACATGCCGCAGGCGATGCGGGAATCCGTGTTCTCCGCGGCGAAGGCAAACGCGGGATCAGAATAATCCTCGAGCTTGTATTCGGCCAATACGGCCGGCGCAAGCGAGCCGAAGCGAAAGAAGACGGCCCGTTTGTACTGATTGATATCGAGCTTGTAGCCCACTTTGGCCAGCACCGCGCCGTTCGCTTCATCATGAGCCGAGCCGAGGAGGATCGGCGCGTGGTTCCATTGACCTGAGAGGAATGCGTCATCGGGCGACAGTGGCAGCACGCGGCCGCTGATATTGGGGCCGATCGTCGAAGCGCCTTCGGTCTGCAATTGCGTAGCGGTTTTCGCACGCAGGCAGGCTGCGGAGGTCGTCATATCGGCACAGCCCAGCGCAGCGGCGATGGCTTCACCGTTCTGAAGCGCAGCGGCGTGACTTGTCGACTTGCATTCGTTGCTCTGGAGAATCGCTTTCGAAAAGAGCCCTGCCGCCGTTGGCGAGACGAGGTGCGCACAGACATCCACTGCTCCGGCGGAATGCCCGGCAATCGTCACGTTGAACGCGTTGCCGCCGAAAGCTGCGATGTTCCGATGAACCCAACGCAATGCTGCCTGCTGATCCAGAAGTCCATAATTTCCGGACGATGTGTCGTCAGCTTCCGCATCGAGAGACGGAAGCGCCAGAAATCCAAACACGTTCAATCGATAGTTGAGGGTCACGACGATGATGCCCGTCTTCGAGACCCACTCCGACGGATCGTACAGATTGCCGGCGCCGTTCTTGTTGCTGCCGCCATGAATCCATACCAGCACCGGCAAGGAGTGTACGGGGTGCATATGGGCTGGACGATAAACGTTGAGATATAGACAGTCTTCGTTTGTCGGGAGAGTGCTGTCATTCGCCTGGAGACAGGAATTGCTGCGTTCGGTCGCGTCTCGTACTCCCGTCCAACGCGGGGCCGGTGCAGGCGCTGTCCATCGCCGATCGCCTGTCGGCGGCGCCGCATACGGCACGCCGAGAAATTGCTCGACGGAGCCGACAACTTTGCCACGAAGCCCGCCGCGATCTGTGCTCACGAGCTCTGTCGAAGCGGAGTCATGTCGAGCGTTTCCGTGCGCAGCGGCTAGGCTCTGGGCGACAGCAACAGCACAAGGAATCATTGCCAGCACAGCGTGCAGGATCATGAAGGCAAGCCTCGGGCGATTCATCCGCATCTCCTTACATAGCGACACTGGTCGCATCCATGCCCAGTCGCACCTCGACCCGAGGGACATTAACGAGCGATGCCTCCTTTGGTTTACCCGCAAGTGTCCGTGCGCAGCGCCGCTTCCATGCCCCGAGGTGGATTGCACAAGTGAAACGTCAAACGTCTGCGCACCGGGATCGGAGGAAGAAGAGTAGACCCCGGCGTTTCAGCCGGAGCCCCTCTAAGTGCCCTCCGTCAGAGGCAGTTCCAGCTCATACGTAGCGATCAGTACCATGTCCTGCGCCCAGTCCGCCGGCGTGCCGAGCTGCGCGATATTCAAGGTGACTTCCCATAAGCCCGGCGCAGCGCCGCTGCCATAAGCGATCGATGCACTCGGTTGGCCCGCGTAGAGCAATGTCGATCCGGCGAGCGTGGCGTGCTGAGTGTCTGCCGCCGTCACCACATCGACTTCAGCACCATTCCATTCCTCCGGCTCGTTCACGAGCGTCACGATCTCGAGATGCGCGATCTTCAGTCCCGCGTTTTGCGCAATGTGCGGGAACAGCCGCTCGGCCAGATCGACGCGCAGTGTCGCAGTTGAGCTCCCCTCGGCCGGTCGCAGAAAAGCATTCCATTCCGAGGGAAACTCGCTTCGGGCCGAGAACGTACGGCGAAGCGGCAAGCCCGCGAGCTCTGCGTTCAAAGACTCCAGAGCCGCGTCGCGCAGCAGATCTCCGCCCTCTCGCGCCGTGTAATGAATATGCAGCACGACATCCGTCATGGAAGTCCAATCGAATGTGGGAACCGCACTCGTCAATTTGAGAGACCAGTCGCCGATCGCGCCGCGCCCTTCGAACGGAAGATATCGCTCGTCGCGCGGATCGGAAAAGATACCGGCATCCTCACGACCGCCGCTGATGACGATGGACTGCGTGATCCCGCGTTCCTGCTGAAAGCGCACATCCTCTTCGGACATGGGATAACTTCCCGCCGCGCTCGGATCGATGCGCGTGCGACTCGAAACCAAAGTGAGCCGCATGGGCACGCCGGTATAAGGGCCGGCGACGCAAGGCACCGTGACGCCGACCGACTTGATCCGTCGCAGATACTGGCCGGGATAGTCGAGATCGAACCACGCTTCGGGAATCGAAAACTCGCATGCGCCCGCGGTCTGCAACTGGAGCAGCGCCACGGGATCCAGCAGCGACAACGAAATGTGTCGCGTGATTTCATACTCGCGCACATTGTTTTCGACATACGCCTTGTCCATGCGCTCGAGGTCGTACTGCAGCCTCTCGCCGGCCAGCAGGCCTTTCCTCAAGCTGTCCCAATATCCAAACTGAATAAACGTGGCGCTCGGCAGCGCGAGCTCATGTTGGTAAGCGCGCTCTGTCTGCTTGGCGAGATCGTAGGCGAGTTGATAACTCTGGAAATACAGCGACGAAAGCTGGCCCAGCATCCATTGATACAACTCGACGTTGGTGAACTTCTGCTCCATGAGCTCACGCACGGAGCGCGCGTTTTCGATCTGACGTTCGTGGTTCGTAAGCTCACGTTCGGCGAGCGCGACGCGAATTTCGGCGGCCTCGATCTGCTTGACGATCTGATTCTGTTCTTTGCGCGCGATCACACCCTGCTGTCGCCATTCCTGATTGCGACGGCCAAAGCTCGCGGTGGTCGCCGAGATATTGCCGCGCGCGGCAAAGGCCGCACCCGCGGCTTGAGCGGACTGGGCTTCGAGCTGATCCATCGCAGGATTGATGAGCGTGTTGATGATGCCTTTGGATATGGATCCGCTCACGGGTCCCCAGCCCACGGACACACTCACGGTGAGATCCTGCAAGTTCGACGTGCTTTTCTTGACGGGCTTCGACAAGGTAGAGGCCGTGTTCAGTTTCTTTTCGGTGAGCCCCAGCTTGGCAAGCTGGTCGAGCTCCGCCGACATCGCCTGCCGCTCGGCGAGAAGCCATCCTTCGTCCGCCAGCGTCTCATAGTAAGTCGCCCTCGCCTCCACCACGGCGAGGCTCTTCTTCGCGGCATCGAGTGAGAGCTTCGCTTCGGCGACGCCGAGCTCTTTGACAGCCTGAATCGCATCCAGCACCGCCACTTCCTGGTTGGCGCGCAATATCGCCAACGCTTCCGCATCGTGCTTTTCCAGGGTGCTCAGGAGAGAGCTGCCCAAGGTGCGTACACTTTGATTGAGCGAATAAGTCTTCAGCAGCATGGTCGCGAAGCGATAGTGCGGCAGTGGCGCACTGAGATCCGTCAGCGCGCTCGAGAGATCGATGCCCGCGGCCCGCGCGCGCACGAGCATGCCCGGATCGATGGGCGGCTCGAACAGCGGCAGCTGGCGAACGACCCCTTCGATGTTCATGCAGTTTCGAATCTTGAACAGACGGTCTTCGACCGTGTCCCAATAGCCGAGCAGTTGTTCATTCGGTGGAATGCAGAAATAGAAGCCCGTCGTCGTCGTCGATCCGCCGCCGCTCGATGCGGGAAAGATCAGACTCATCCAGGGGCTAGCCGTAGCCGTGGGCGCAGAAAACGGAGCGGTCGGCGCCGTGGCGCGGAACATCAGATTTTCCACAAGCACCAAAGGATTGTTGAGTACGCTCGAGGACAGCTCCGAGCGGACCTGCTCGAATGTCTTCGGCACGGGAACGGAGCGCGGCGGCAGCGCATCCGGCCGCTCTCCCAGCAAGCTGAGAGCGAGCACGTAAAGTTGTGTCGCTTCGTTGATCGATTCGATCGTGTCCTGGCGGAACAGCTGGTCGCCCCACGAAATCAGATTGTTTAGGTACTTCATCACCAGCGCTTTCTGATACGCCGTGGTGCGAAGCTCCGCGAGCTCGTGAGGATTGAAAGGATCTTGCAGCCACGCGGCCACCTGATCGTCGTATGCCTCCCGCGCCTTTGTCACTTCCGGCGACGTGCTCACCGAAGCGGCAAGCTCCAGGAATTGATCGATCGGCGCGTCGGCCTCGCGATAGAACGGCTGGATTTTCCAGAACCGCAGCGGATCCGCCTCGTCGCTCCGGTGCGTGGGATCGAACATGAAGTGAAACCAGCGCCGTGCGTCCTCGAAGCGTTGATTGTGGGAGAGCCGGCAGGCGATGAGCATTGGCGCGTGGAAGAAGATCTCCCAGTTGTACTTGGCATACGCACCGCCCGTTTCAAAGTCGATGGTCTGGATCGGATAAGACTGCAACACCGCGTCCGTGACGTCATAATTTTGCGTAAAGAAATCCAGCCGGCTCTTTGCCTGCCGCACCAGTCGCGGCTCGGAGCCTTCCGGATTCGGATCGAGCAGGCCCTCGACGCCCAGCCGGCGCAGCTCAGTCATGAAGTCGCAGACATAAGGATGATAGAAAAGTGTGAACCGATAGCCTGTCGTCGTGCCCAGCGAAATGTAAGGGTCGGCAGACTGGGCCGCCTGTTCGAAAATCTTTTGACTTTGCTGGAGCGCGCCCACCGTGAGTGTTCCCGCCAGCGCTTCGAGCGCCCGTGCGTCGTCCTGAAGCGGCTCTGTCGGTGCACGAGCTATCGAACCGACCCCAAGGAGTCCCGCTGCCGGAACGTATGTCCAATCAATTTCAGGCTCGTAGATCTGAGCTGCCGGCAAGGCTTCGAACAGAACATGCTCTGAATAAGTCATGCCCACGTGGTACGGATCAACCTCATCCGATTTGGAGTACTTGTCCAGACCGATTATCGTTTCCGGCATGACATGGTAAGTGCGATCTTCATCGTCCAGAAACACGCCGTGCTGAGAGTCGAACACTCGGTACTGTGATGGATAGACATAGCTGATGTCGTGTATCTGCGAAGGATCGGCGGGCGTGAGCATGACGATGTCTTCCGGACCCGAAACGATATCGCCCTCCGCATCCCGCCGCGCGGCGGAAATCGAAACAGGTGTCGTGTAATAGGCACCGTCGATCAGCACACTCAGGTACTGAGAGGCGAAACGCATTCTGGAGAAACCCATGCCGATGGGGATATCGGCCGGGCGCGTACCCGAACGCGGGCTCCCCAGCACATCGCCGGTGCAACTATCCACGATGAATCTTCCGAGCTCAGCGACGCCCGTGCCGGTTCCTCGCAGACAGTCGATGGCAAGCGCCTCGGTATCCGCAAGACGGAAGTACACGCTCGATTCGGTCTCGCTCCACACAGCGTCGTCTACCGTGATGAATCCGGTGGACTGTTTTCCCGCACTCCACTCGTCATGCAACCGCTCGACCCAGGCGAGTCGCATCTCGTAGTAATCCGTCGGCTCGCTTGAGCTCTCATGGACGAGGATTTTCTGCTCGATCACCGGCCAGAAGAGGTACAGCCTGCGGTCGTGCACAGCCACAACGAGATGATCGCCGTCGATCTCCACATCGAGCCCTTCCCAGGCCGTCCATTCGCGCTCATCGACCCACTGCCGATAGTAATACTCGTGAGGAGCCGATCTCGTGCGCGCAACCACGTGCAGTGTGTTCACCGTTCCATCGGCGTCCACTTCGGACTCATGATAAAGACCCATGACTTCTAGACGCGCAATCTTGAGCAAGCCTTCGAGATAAGCCGTGTAAGCTTTTTCCGCGGCGACGTCGTCGAGCTCGCCCTGCAACAGAGAGTTTTCCAGCTGCTCGAACAGCGGGCTCTTATCCAGCCGCAATTCCGGCTCGATCCAGTTTTCCGGATACAAAAAGACTTTGCGCGCGGCTTCCCACACGCGATAGTTCTTCATCCACTCCCACTGCTCACGGTCTTCTCGCGTGAGTGCCACGTCCTCTTCAAGATTCAAGAAGCTCCGCTGCACGAGTAGCTGCACGGATGAGATCGCCTGTTTGATTCGCGAGGTGAGCATGCAAGGCTCCATCTCGCAGTCGATCAACAGATCGCTGAACAGTTCTTCCGTGCTGGTATAGGCGTCGTCGCGCGCGATCAGGTATGCGACCAGTGCATCCCGTTGCTTTGCGCGCACCGGATCACGAAGCGCACGCGCAATCGCGGGCCAACGCTCCTCGTCGTGCTTGGATTTGCATGCCAGTCGAAGCTCCTCGACCTGTGTAGCGCGAATGCTGCCCGTCGCCCAAGTATCCGCCTGTGCCGCTGACACACCGAGGCGGCCAATCAACGCGAACACGTCGACGAATGTTCGAAGCATTCCGCCGTCGCGCCAATCGGCCGGAAATGCCGGAGCGAAAGCTGACTTCAGTGAGTCGATATCCTCCCGCAACCAGCCGGTGCGGGCAGTAAGCTGCGTTAGAAAGGCATCTTCCGCGACGACTAAGTCGCCGCCGACTTCTAGCAATTGAAGCAAGGCGACGACGCTCGGCTCGCCGCCGGGCAGATCCTGACTCAATCGTGCGAGGCGCGTCAGATTTGTCCACGCCTCCCATGCTCGGAGCGGGACCGCCTGCGGTTCGACAGGCAACGCCAGCGGATTCAGCAATCCATTGTGTATGCCAACGTCGAAGAGCCAATGCTGCATGTCGATATCGATGTCCAGCGTACGTAGCACGACAGCCGCTTTGCTCAGCCGGCGCAATGTTGCGAAGGCTTCTGGATCGTCAGTGACTACAAGCTCGCTCTGGATGCTCGTGGTGTACGGGCTTTCTCTGAGACCGCGCAGCGCAAAGAGCGATTGCCCATCGACGCTCATTCGCAGCCGTGCCGCAAGAATATCCTCAACGGAATCGAGATCCCGATCGGCAAAGGTGGCAATCTTCTCGATGATCACCGCATCGCTCTGCGCTTGCCGCAGATAAGGCGCCAGAATGGCCGCCATCGCGTTGAAACGGCGCTCGACATCGAGAGCGATCAGCCTTGCCGCATCGAAGACGCGAAAGCTTGCGAGATGACCCGTGAGAACGGTTTCCAATGCGAGATGGTTGCTGGCGTCCGCCGGGGTCTGTAGCGTTTCCATGACTTCGGCCACAGCGTCCGCGCTGAGAATCTGTGCGAGATATTTTGCGGTGACCGCGCCGACCGGATCCGCAACGGCGGTGTAATCCGCCGCAATACGTGCCAGGGCGTCCCGGATCTCAACCAGAGTCTGTCCGATTGTCTCATCCGTGACGCCGACGCTCGTTTCGGCCTGCGCATCGTGCTCCAGCAGATAGTGCAGCTCGGTGAGCGAGAAATCTGACGCGCGCGCTTCCAACACGGCTTTGAGAAACGCCACCGTCGCACCGGTGTCCGCGACATCGAACGGATCTATTCCGGTCAGGCGCAACAATCCCTGCAACTCGCCGACCGTCAATCCCAGCCGGCGCGCGAAGCTCACGTGTCGATATAAAGCGGACAGCCCTTCCAGGGTTGCCGTTTCACCCGTGACAACGCGCTGCTCATTCGGCTCGTTGTCCACCGTTTCATCGAGCAGCAAAGCCAGCTCGTCCGCATCGATCGACAGAGCCGCCTGCAGTAGCGAGCGCACATCGTTCCAGGCTACGATATTGGCAAGGCCCGCTCCCGCAGCGTTGAGCGCGAATGGAAACGCGAGCTCCTGTGCATCCACCGTTACCGCGCGATTCAGATACACGCGCTCGTACAGAGACGGAACTGGGGTTTCTTTCTCAGGGCGATCCACGAACGTGTCGATCGTCGCCCACCAACTCAACGCTTCGAGCATGGGCGCGCGAGTGAGCGCCTGGACCCTGTCGAGATCGGCAAGCTTCGCCAATGCGCCGGCGTCGATCTCCGCCACGCCGAGCGCATGCAGCGCCTTATCCAGATCGAGCATCGATATGCCGCGGTTTCTCCACAGTCGCAGAAACCGTTGCATGTGACCCAGCGCTTCATTGCTGGTGAGACTGAGCGTCATCTCATCGGTGTTGTCCAGAGCACCGCTAACACGAATGGAACCATCGTTGACGAATCGACAGTGCAGCAGATCCAACAACTGCTCGTACTCGATATCCGCCCGCTGGAGAAAATGAGAGACCTTCGACAGGCCCACTTTGAAATCGATGCCCAGGGGCATTTCCGACCGGTATCCCCACAACTCCCAGACTTCGTGCCGGCTTACGCCCGTGAGAATGCGAAGTTGCAGGGTCGAGAGCCGCAACCGCTCCGCATCGATGGCATCCCTCCGCGGAACGTTTCCTCGGCGAAGCGCTTCCATGAGATCCGAGCGGCCCACGCCGAGATGCTCGAAGTACACATGACCCAGCTCAGTCCACAGATCGAACGGCAGCAAGACCGGCGACACAGCGAGCGCTAGATAGTTATCGTAAGCCTGCGTGTTCAGATATTCGGGAGCGGCCAGCAATTCAGGACTCGTCGCCGTCGAAGCCTGCGGCACCAGCGGTACGCTCGTGGAAGTGCCGCCCGAAGGGCTCAGAACCCGCACTTCCAGAATCTCATTCACGAGATCCACATACGGCAGCACCGTATTCGTGTTCTCGCACGACAACTCGATTCGCTGAATATCGGGCCGGCGCGTGAGAAGCCGGTCCAGCGCCGTCTCCTCGTTGGATGCGCCGTTCTCGAGCAGATGGCCGTCCAGCCACGCAAGCAGATCCACCAGATAAGCCGCCGGACTGTACAGCGAGCGGCAGTGCATGCAGCTGCAATAGTCGACGTTGCCAAAGAGAGAAGCCCAGGTGGGATTGTCCTTCAGCGCGGAGCCGTCACCGACAATGGCATTGATCTGCCCACCGCCCACGAACGGATGCATCAGCGCGTAAGCGTTGGTGGCGCGCGCCACGTGATACTGCGCATTGCGATGGATGGAATCTGCCAGCGAGGTATCACCAAGCGTGTCTGACATTCTGCGTCGAAAGCTCGAGCGCGAATGACGGCTGATTGAGAGTGCCGACGTGTAACCTTTGCTCAGCAATCCATTGACGACCGGCTCTTCCTGTCCGCGCGGCGCTATCCGCGCGACGCGCTGCACCGTATTGAGCTGCTCCTCGAGCTGCGCTCGATCCCAAGTGGGCAGCAGCGTCACATCCGAGTCGTTCAGAGCGGAGGGAACCGAGCGATTCAACAGATCGAAGTCTGGATGGAGATCGAGGAACGCAACCGCCGTGGAAGCTTGCCATTCCGGCACGGCCTTCAATGCTTTCGCGACATGGGGCGTCGGGAATGCTCGCGCACTGCGCTCCTGAAGCAGCGTGATGTAGTTTGTCTCGCGCTCGGCTTGAGTTGCGCCTGCGATGTTGCGGGGCGCGCCCACCGGTTTACCGCCCACCGAGGTTTGCAGCAGCTTTTGCCAACTCTCCCGATCGAGGACGGCAACCTGCGAGGCGCGTTGAACGCCGCTTGCGCGGAGAGCCGTCACCAAAGGGGGATGATTCGCGGCGATTGTGCCGAGTTGCAGCGAGAGCTGCAGATCGTCGACGACCGCATCGCCGAACTTCGGGTCCTGGCGGAGCGCGCCCCAGAGTGCGTGAATGGGACCCTCATGTTGCGCATAGCGCGCGATAAATGCTTGCTGCTGCGCGGGCGAGGTCTGTTTAGACGTACCCAGCAATGCGCCAAGCGACGCAGGCGTTTCCCGCGAAGCGCTCAACTTCACCGCCAGCTGGTGCAATTTTGTCGCGGTCTCATGAGCGTGTTGAGCCGCCGATAAAGAAATCACGTTAGATTCCGCAGCGTTCGTGAGCGAGCGGTGCAACTGCTTCACGGAGCGGCGCATGAGGTGCGGCAAAGATGCCGTGCCATTCGTTCTCACGAGTCCATACAAAGATTCGTGATCGAGTTTGGTGCGGTCTGAAAGATGCCGTGCCGCAATCCATGCCGTGACGTTCTCGCGTGCAATGCCCGTATTCAGCACCAGAAGCGCCACATCATCCGCATCCAGCGTGTTTGCATCCGAGCTGTCCACCAGCGGACGAAGAATCCCGCTGACCGTTGCAAACTCGGGAGGTCCGCGGAACTTCCGCTCGCTGAGAGTGAGGTTCAGCGTTTCTTGCTGTCGTGCACCGATGACGATGGTGGAGGTTGCGACGACCGCCTGCTCATGAAATGCACGGACAAAGAGATCCACCTTGCTGAGGCCAGGTAGCATCTCATATATAATCTTGTATCGGCCGGCATCATCCGTGACCACTTCGACGCCTAGCGGTGAGTCGCCGCCGACGCGGCGATGATAAGCCTGAATCATCAGGCCACGGATCGCGGAGCCATCGGTATGAACAACGGTTCCCGTCACATGACGAGTGCTGCTATCCGTTTCGTTCTGATTAACGAGCTGTTCTACGACAGCTTCAAACATTTGTTCCATTTTCATCTTCCTCGTCGCTCGACGATTCCGCCGAGTTCTTTCATGTAGACCCAGCAGGCTTCGCAGTTGTAACCCGTCCTCTCACCGACCGCGGCTTTACTCCAGGCGAGCACTTTGGCGCCGCCTAGCGCAGTGAGGTAGGCACCGATGTTTTGCTCCGCGTGCGCTTTGCCCGGGGTGTCTGGTGCGACTCTTATTCCGAGTTGTCGCATTAGAGCGAGTTGCTCCGGCAGCCATGCCTTGGAGTTGGAGTACTTGCCGGCAACAAAGATCGTTTTTCCGTTTCGCAGCTCCGCCATCGCGATCTCGACGCAGTCTCCCTTAAGGGCGAGTCCGGCCCGATCGAGCAATCCATGAATTTGATTGGCCCAGAAGGTGAGAAGACCCTCTTCATATGCTGAACGAGTCAGCCGAGCGACGGTACCCGCACCTGCTCCTGCTGCTCCCCGTCCACCGCCAGCGGGCCCGCCTCGGCCGCCTCCGGCCGGCGCACCGCCACTTCCGCTACTCGATCCCGAAGTCGACGAACCGCCCGAGGGCCGACCGCGCCTTCCCATCAGCAGGGCGTTGTCCGGCTGCGGTCTTCCAGCCAGCGCGGCTGCTTCGTTTGCGCTCGACGTCACTCCAGCGACGGCAAGCTCTCCGGGTTCGTAAGTCAGCGCTCTGCTCGCAGCCTTCGTCGCATTGCGCGCGAATGAGCCGATAGCACCGCCTGCCTGACCCGCGACGGGCGCTGCGGGACCGGCAACCAACCCGCCCACTATGCCGCCTACAACATTGCCCGCGCCGCGGTAATCCTCCTTGGTTCCGCTGAGAGTCCCTAGACGTTTCGCACTTTTGAAAATGCTCCCGGCATTGAGGACGAGCAAGCCGATACCGATCACTGCGGCGGCACCAAAGACGAATGGAGCAGCAGCGGCGGCTGTAACACCGACGGCCGCTGCAATGAATGCATTCACGGCCACCAGTCCCAACGTGAACAGCGCGCCTGTAACGAACCCACCCAAGAAGCCCTCGGCGAAAGCGCCTGCCGCCTCCAGCGCGCTCGCCGGTCTCGGCTCGGCATAGACTTCGATTGCGATCGACACCGTCGAGTGCGTCCCGGTAGCGTCCCGAAACCGAATGGGATTTCCGCGAACGTAGGCATACAAATTCACGCCATCGCCCAGACCGGAAGGGTCCGCGGCCGTCCATCGGCCCAGCCAGCACGCGTAGTACCGGGCTCCGTGATGATAGAGCCCCGTCTCATCGTCATGCTCCTGATAGGTATATCGATACGTTTTCGCGGCGGCACGAATCTCAGCATTCAGCGCTTGATAAGACGTGCTGCCATACGGCAAGTATTCTTCATACGAAATGATTCGGCCCAAGCTATCCACTTCCACATTCGTCGAACCTAAGTGCGACGTGAGTTGGAAGCGCGTCAGTTGAGAAGCTGTGCCATCGTCACCCGAAGTTCGGGTCTCGACGATGGCAACGCGCTGCTGGTTCGCAGAGATGTGCAACGTTTCGCGCTCGAGAATGGCTCGGTCGCCGCTGCCATCGAACGAACGGTAGATTTCGAACGGGCCCAGATAGACTCGCTCCTTCATCCGCACCGGCGCTTCGCCCTGCGCAGCTTGTCGCTCTGTCACTTTGCGCACGCGCTCGCCACCGGCGCCGTACACATAGAATGTTTTTTCCGGCGTGCCACTGTTGACAATCTGCGTGCTGCTCGCGACGAGCTGATCGAGAAAGCCAAACTGCATCAGCGGCAAATGCGGCATCGAACGCATATTGCCGTGCGCATCGTGCGGGTATGCTGCAGCGATCCGGTCCGTCGTTTGTGTGGAGCTGAGCCTGTTATTGCACCGATCCGGCTCCGTAAGACTGAGCTGCCGATACGTGTAGGCGCGTGTCCAGCCGGGATGTTCCGGGTCGCTCCCGGCATGTTGCATCTGGAGGAAATTTCCGACAGCGTCGTAGATATAACGCTCCAGATACCGCCCCATCGCGTTCCCATCTCCAGGATGTAAAAGGCCGGTGTGCACAGAATCGAAGGCTTCCGGCGCCGTGGGAGCGCTGAGTTGGCCCAGGTGCTCGCGTCCGGTCGCTTCGATCAATCGATAGATCGAGTCGTACAGATAATCGTTGCTCGCCTCGACCTGCCGATTGCGGAAAAACACGGTCGGCTGCGCATCGTCTTCGATGTGAATAAGATTGCCGACCGGGTCGTGCACATAAGACAAATCCTGCAATCGTGTGCCGCCACTCATCGTTCGCAGGTGCTTGAGGCGGAACGTAAGTGGATCGTGTTCCGCTGTGGTGACCACGCCATTGCCGTAGACCATGCGCTCTCGCTGACCTTTGGCGTCGTAGTCGATCGCTTCGACGAAGCTCGTCCACACCGGTTCGCCGTCTTGTGTCTGCGCGCGCAGATTGGCATCGAGCCGCTCCAGCAGACCGGCTTCGTTAAAGGCTGGGCGAATAACGCTGCCATCGGGTGAGCTCGCTGTCACCGTTCGATTCAACGCATCGTAGAGGGTGGACGTGGAGTAGCTCGGGGCTTCGAGCGCGACTGCCCCACTCCAGTCCGGCACCTGTGTGTAATCGCTTGCGAGCTGCCGGGTGGCGCGGATCAAATTGCCTTTGAAGTCGTACCGTTCGTTCGTGAGCACGCCGGCGCCATCGCAAGCTCTGAACACCCGGCCGCGAAGATTGTGGGTTCGATCGTTCGGCTGACCTTCGCCGTATTCAAGCTTCTCGAACATCACTTCGCGTCCGAGCACTCTGGGATCCGACTGCGCGGCATCGCCACCCACGACGAATTTCCGCACGGGTCGCTGCAACACATCGTATTCGGTGCGAAACGAATGACCGCGGCTGTCCCACGCGCGAACGGGCTTGCCGCCCACATCCACGAGATGCCAACGCTCGCCGGCATCCATGCTCGCCTGATGAACGCAATTGTCGAGCATGTCGTAGTGAGAGCGCATCACTACACGATCTAGCGCATCGATAACCTCGAGCGGATGGCCTTCGATATCAAGGATGACTCGTTCGATGTGGAAGGCCTCTTCCGCTGCATCGTCCGGCAAGGCATCTGAGCGTTTGAAGCGGTTGTGCGTCACTGTTAGATAAGTGCGGCCCAGAGCATCCAGGTATGCCACGGATGGAGTTTCTGCATGCATGGCCGTATTCAGCGCAGCGGCCCGCTCGTGAGTGCCCAGCGACCCGCTCGCTCGCAATTCGTGCCAGGTGGGCAGATAGTCCGAGTCGGGCAGGCGTCGGAAAAAATCCGCCAGTTGCGGATCGCTCTTCGGATCCGCGATCAGAACCGTATCATTGACATCCCAAGTCTCGTGATACCACGCGTCGAATGCGACTTTTTGCCACGTGTGATTGGGATGCAGAGTCCCGACAAGCCTCTCGAGCGGATCGTAGAATCGAACGGTGCTAACGCCGACCCGCACATTCGCCTCGAACCGATGCGTTCGAGAAAAGAACGGCTCGAATTCGCGAACGGGCTTGCCTTTGTTATTGAAAATCGTCCAGCCGCTGCCCACCCAGCGTACGCCGGTCGAGGAGTCTTCGACGGACATCGCGCCCGGCTCCGCGCCGATCTTCCTTTGAATCTCGCGGCTGAAGCCATCGTTGTACGAGAAATTCTGCTGAATGCGGGTCGACTCGCCTTCCTTCAGGTCGGCATCGTGAGTCTCGCGAGTCATGGCGCAAACGACTAGGGGCTGTGGTTGCACCTGATCGCGCGTTCGCTGATAGGCAAAGAGGTCGTAAATCAGCCGCGTCGTGGCGCGCTGAAGAATGCGCTGCGCATTCGCAAACGGGTCGGCCAGATGCGCCAGCGCAATGGACTCGTCCAGATCGGTTGCGAAGCCGAGCAGCGAGTCGCCTTCTTCGCCGTGCTTCCCCATCGCAGCCGTGCCCACTACCATACCGAGCACGTCGAAAGCCACTTCCGAGCGATTGCCGTTTGGATCGATCAACCGCCGCGGCTGCAGGAGGCGATAGTCGTATTCGAGAGTGGAGATGTTACCCAGCGCATCACGCGATTCATGCGGGACCAGATCGTACTCGTCATAGGTCCCGACGCTCTGCGTCGAAGCCTCTACGCGATGGAACGGATCGCAATATCGATGTGGCTGGAAAAAATGTTTGCGCGCATAGGCAAGCTCTGCGCCCGCATCGTCGACTGCCAGTGGCGAAAGAAAGATGCGGCCACTAGGCATCCACCAGTGCGCGTCGCCGCCGTTGTGCACGTAGCGCCCCTCTTCCGCGAGCACACTATCACTGACCAAACTGCCGTACCGCTGCGCGACCAGCGCATCCGTCAAAGCCAGTTTGTAACTCTCGCCGACTAACGCGAGCGACTCGAGCTGTCCCGTCGGCAAGAGCGCCAATACATCGCCGCTTCCGGCGCCCAGATCGTTGGGCCGATATTGAAATCGCGCGTGCTCGATCAATCGCATTTGCAACTCAGAATCGGAAACGGTCTCTTCGTAAGAGAGCCGTACCGCGCTCGCCGCTGTATCCCGCAATTCTTCGACGCTGAAGCGCGCGGCTTCTGGTGTGAGGGTCAGACCGACCAACTCGTACGTAAGGCTTTCGCAAGGCAAAGGCGCGCGATGGTCCCCATCGAAATCGATTGCATGGGTAAAGGCATGCTCGCTGTACGTAATGTGCCGCTTGGTCTGATAGTCCTGATCTTCATTGGACAGTGCGGAATCGCGCAGCGGACGTCCGTAGCTCACGACCACGGACTTGAGCGTGTTGCCGTAATCGTCCCCTTCCAGAATCACGGCCTGAGAGACGCGCGCGTCCGTTGGGTTTCGCTCGCAGTGACTTGTGATCGTCTCGCGTGCGTGAGTGAAGAACACAGCATGGCGATTGCCGGCTTTCGCCTGGAGCAGCCGAATCGTGAAGCTCTGCTCGGTAACAAGGTACGGAAGTGTCTCGAGCGAGCTTGCATCGAGCGCGTAAATTTCCTGGTGTAGCATCGCCCCTTTCAGCGCGCGGCTTGCTTCTCGTTCCTCGTCCGCAGTGAGTTGCGGCGGCAGCACTTGGCCACTCACCGGGATCCCGGTGTGATACGAGGTGCGCGTCAAGACAGGAGGCACATGCGAAGATGCATCGATATTCGTAGCCGTCGACGACTGTGCGTCGTCTCCGAGCGCCGCAAGCTCCTCTGTATCCCATTGCTCGACCAGGCCGAAGCCGCGGAACTCGCGCTCGTATGCATCAAAGTAGCCGTGATGGTACGCATAGCGCGTCACGAAACGATTGCCGCTGACTCGATCGAGAGTCTCCACCCGCTCGACTACATGCACGGGAAACGGAAGCCGGCTGATCCACGGTGTGCCCGCGAAGCGGTCCGCCAGATAAAACTTCGTCGAAGTCACGTAGTGAATAGCCGTTTCCGCGCCAAGATTGTTAACCGCGCGAATCAGCAAGTGCGGCTTCTGCCCGCCCATCAGATCGACATATCGCATGGCGCGCATCGCGTTCGCCGGCAGCGGCGATGACCACACTAGACAAGCCGTCCCGTTGCCTTTGAGATCCGCCACCTGAATGGACGCCAGGTTGTCGACGGCGGGAAATGCCGTGACGCGTTGGCCCGCGCTCCAGCCATTGCCGGACTGATTGAAGTAAAGCGTGATGCCGTCGCTCGCGAGATAAATGAGATCCGATGTTCCGGAGCCGTCGATATCGGCGATCCGGATGCGCTGCAGGTCGAAGTGATCCACGTGGTCGAAATGAGGCGCCCGGTCCATCGAGATCTTGGCGCCGAAGCGCGCGTAACCGAGGTTGGGCCAATAGCAGACTTCGCCGTTGCGAATGCGGACCAGATCCGTCAGCCCGTCGCCATTCATGTCCGCGAGAAAAATCGATTGAGCGCCGTCGGCGAATACCAATCGCGGACCTGTCTCCTCGTCCAACGATTGCTGCACGCGCCGGGCGGCCGCGAAGCCTGCTTCTCCCAGCGAGGCATGCCAAACCAGCGCCGCATCTTCGGTGATCAGCACATCGGCTCGGCCATCGCCGTCCAGGTCCACGAAGCGCAGATTGAGATCGCGCGTGTTCCGATTCAGCGTGGAGATGAAAGTACGGAAAGGTCCCCAACCTTCGTTGCCATCGTGCTCATGGAAGCCGCTGAGCGGCGCATCCATGACGACCAGATCCGCCTGGCCGTCTCCCGCGAGGTCCATCCAGCGCGCCTGGCCGTCCGCGAGACTGAAGTTCGGTTGAATCGCCACTCGCTCAGCGGGAGCGAATTCCACATCGCGCTCGCTGATGGGACTGAGATTGCGTTTGTAATACCAGGCGCCAGCCGATTCCGTGAGGATTCCGGGAATACCTTCGCCGAACAGATCGATCCAGTCGCTGCCTGCGGAAGACCAGCCGGCGGGCAGCTGCGCGAGACTCGTGTAGTCTATATCCTGCACCGTCGCTTGCACGACGGCCTCGCTGTACTCGAATTCCAGCTGCGGCAAGCTGCGCTTCAGATATCCATCGCCTTCGCGGCGATAGCCACACTGCGTAACCGCGCGCAGGAACGAAAAGATAGGCGCGCGTGGATCGGCGGGATTTAGCTCATCGGCATACGTGAAATCCGTCGATCTCACGAGGCAGTCCTCGCCTACATCGGCCTCTTCACTGAAGTGATGAAACATGAGCGCGCGACGACAGCGGCGGCTCGTACGCACCTCAAATCCGGAGCGGCAACTCGAAAACGGATCCGCGCGACAGCTCCACGGTGCACTCTCGACTGAGCTGGGAGCCATGAGGTCATGCTCGCCGTAGTCGAACACCAGCTCGAACAACCAACCAGTCGCGGCGATCTGCGCCGGACTGAGAAAGCGCGGCCGTCGTCCCGAATCATCGAGCATGGTCTTGCGATTGCCGTACGCAATGCGCTTGATGTAACGATTAACCTGGCGGCGCGGATCGGCGCGCGAGCCTCGATTGCGCTCGTGCGCCGAAGAGAGATCGATGCCCGCGCCATCTTCCGACTTGTACTCGTAGAGGATGGCATTCCCTTTGTCGTCGCGCGTTTCACAGATCAACCATGTAAAGACGTGCGTGCAGTCGGCAGAGTCTGCGATTCGCGCAAGCGGATCCTGACCGTAGATCGTCAGAATGTTGTCTCGCGTGAGGGATCGCCAATGCACATCGCCATCGGCAAGACGTGTCCAGCGCTCGATCTGTGCAAACAGGCCCTCGACTCGCGGACGATAGCGATGAATGATGTAGCTTGGATCCGTCGCGCGGTCCTCGAACCGATTGCCGTCGCTCGTAAGCACCGGCACCAGGTCTTCCACGCCTGAAAGGAGAAAGACATCGGATTCGCTCGCGTCGTCGTAGCGAGGCAAGCCTTTGTCTGTCTTGCGCGTGACGCGCGGCAGATCGAGCGACCAGCCAAAACCGAAGGGCCCGTTGCCGGAGCCAGAGTCATATGAAAGCGAAAGCTTCGGACCGAAGCCGCCCCGCCCCGGACTTGCGGCGATCGGCACGGTCATCGAGCCGGTGCCGGTGACTGGATTCGCGGCGAATTTTTCGCCGAGCCCGCGGATGGCTCCGCCACCCCGCGGCAGATCCAGCTTAGGAGCAGCGACAGTGAACGGGGATTTCCGCTGATCTGCCGCAGCGGGTTTCCCGCGGGCAGCGCTGCTGGCTTGTGTGGCGAACATCACGGCAGTGCGAACGGCTCATTGTTGTTGTGATGGTATGCCGCGCGATCCGTACGCTCGGTGCACTTATGAGTGGCAGATGAGCGGTCGCGGGGTGTTGTGGGATGCCACTCTAGCGGCCGCGCCGGGCAATACCATCCCGCATTTACGGTAGCGGCAGAATCGGCCCATGGCGGACCGGAGAGCCGCTCAGGATGAACGCTTCAAATACAAGCTCAGCGTCGTTCCCCTTGGGGAAGGCAGGATCTCCAGATTCGCAGACAGTGCGCGCGCGCGATTGCGCATATTGATGAGTCCACGGCCTTCACGCTCGCGATAAAAGCCACGGCCGTCGTCGGCGATTCTGAGAAACACATGCTGCTCGGTGAATCCCGTCTGCACTGTGATGGTCTTGGCCTGCGAGTGCTTCACAACATTGGTGAATGCTTCTTGCACGATGCGCAGGATGTGCAGCACGTTTTGCGGCGTGAGGGAATCGAGCTTCGGCACATCCCGCACCTGCCAGTCGAGCGCGATGCCGCGCCGCATAAGCCGGCTCTCGAGCCGATAACGAAGATTGGCGAGCACGGCCAACAGATCGTGATCCGTAGGCTCGAGGGAATCGATCGTGATACGCAAGCTGTCGAGGCATTCGCGCAGCTCGCCGGCAATCTCGCTTTTCGACGAGTGGCTCTGCTCCACGAGATCCAGCGTGCCGATGAGCTGCGAGCCCAGCCCATCGTGCATCTCACTCATGATGCGCGCGCGTTCATCAGCGATAGCATGCTCACGTTCCATGCGCTGCAGCCGCGCGAAGTTCTCATTGAGCTCCGCATGTTTTTGCGCGACCCGCAGCTCGAGCTCCTGATTGAGCTTTTCCGAATCGTTCAAGGCCTGCACGAAGCGGTTGATGAGAATCCAGCCCATTACCACGGACAGCAGAATCATGACGTAACTGACGAAGTAGAAGCTCTCGAAAGCAAGCCGGTCGCGGTGGACCAGTCCGTCGTGCACCGATGCGAGAATCATCAGGCCCCACACTGTCGCAAGCAGCGCACTCACAGGCTTTTTATCCCGCCACGCGGCACGAATCAGAAACCCTTCGAACACCATCGCAACCGGCACGATCACGAACGACCAGTTGTTCGCAACACGATGCAGATGCTCCGGGCCGGCGACATACATCAGCACCGGTCCGAGCGCGGCGTAGGCGATCAAAAATTTTTCGAACCGCGGCCACTTCAAACTGGAATAGCGCATTGCGAGCGTGATGAACAAGAGCGCGCACCAGCCGAACGAGCTTTGCACCCAAATATCCCAGACGAATGTGGACACGGGAATGTCCCGCACGAACATGTGAGTGGAGCGGAAAGCCCACAGAAGAGAGAACACAAAGAAATAGACGTAGGTGGGTTCCGTCCGGCGCCTCACCCACAGCGCGAAGGCGAAAAGACCCAGCGCTGCGACAACGATGTTGCAGAGCTGAGGCAGAATCGTCTGAACGAATAGCAGCCGCTCGTATTTCGGGCGAAGCTGCACTTCCGGGCCAATCTCGATCGGCCCCAGTCCGCCGCGCGAATGAGGATAGGCCCACAGGCGCACATGCAAAGTATTGCGGCCGGCAACCAGCTCCCTTGGCGGAATCGTGAAGAACTGCGGGCGATTCCAGTGACGGGCGACCGGCTCTGTGAATCGTCCGCCATCGCCGATGTAATTTCCGTTTAAATAGAAACCGGCGTTCATGCTGAGCTTGCGGATGTAGAGGGCATAGATTCCGTCCGCCGGTCGCGGCAGCTCGAATCGCATGCGATACCAACCAAAGCCGCCCACTTGCGGGCGCGAGAGATTCCAGTTGTCGGGGAGAGATTGCGCGCGCCAAGGCGCTGCTTCGCCGGGCGGCCGAGTCCCATCGTCGAGCACGAATTCCGCGGATTGCAGGATGAGGCCGGACGCCTGCGTCCAGGCAGGCGTTGCGGACAGCAGGACGATCGCAGCAAACAAAGCTAACGCAATTGCCCGGGCGATCGCCGTTCCTACCTGGCGTGCAACGAGCGGAGGACTTCGTGCTACGACTGCCTTCGCCGGTCTACTTGAGCAAGCCCATTTTCGTCGCCTCATAGACCGCTTCTCCCCTGGAATGCACGACCAGCTTCTTGTAGATGTTCTTCACGTGCGTGGTGACCGTATGAGTGGATACTGAGAGCAGCCGGCCGATTTCGGCAAAACTGAAACCTTTGGCGATGAGCGCGAGAATCTCCGTCTCGCGTGCCGACAGGGTTGAGGCATTCAGCGGCGCGACCTCGCACTCTGCGACGTCTGGCGGGCGGAGCTGTTTGAGCAGCAGACGCGCGATCACCGGGCTGATCGGCGAGCCGCCCGCACGAAGCTGCTTGATCGAAGTAATCAGCTCGTCCGGTAGGCTGTCTTTCAGCACATAGCCGATGGCACCGGCCTCGATGCTCGCCAGCACATGCGCTTCGTCGCCGAACACGGTGACGACCATAATGTCGGTATTCGGATAGCGGCGCGCCGTTTCGCGGATGATCTCGATGCCGCTCATGTCGGGCAGGCCCAGATCCACCAGCAGCACGTCCGGCGCGTCGCGCATCAGGGATTCACGGGCCGAGGCACCGTCCCGCATCGCGCCGAACAACTCGAACTCGGGCTCCGACGTCACGATTCGGCAGAACCGATTGAAGAACGCCGGATCGTCCTCCACGATCATGACCCTGATCATCGGACCTTTCTCAATTCACATCCCTTAGAAACGCATGGGGATGTTATAGAAAGGGGCACGGGCCCTCCAGCCAGATCCGATCGCGCCGGTGAATGAGTGCGTTGCGCGTTGCGTTATCGGACGGCCGCGGCGTGCGCCGTCATCTCTAGTACCGCGCAAGTCCACGAGAACCCTGCGCCGATCCCAACTAGCAGCACGCGGTCGCCCGGCACCAGCGCCCCCTGAAGGAGCGTTTTCCGGATGCTCAGGCATGGCAGGTGTCAGCCAGCGGGACGCGCGACTATGTTTCGCGGGAGGGGATTCGAGTGGCGCCGGCCATGAAGTTGCCGGAGACGCTGGTTTGACGAGACGTCCCTCGTCGAAGAACGCCCGCAGGAGCTGAGCCGGCGGCGTTCAATGCAGCGCATCCTCCAGCGAGTTAGCTGCCGGCTCCACGATCACGGCTGGAACCGTCAACGTATTGTACGTTCCAACTCGGAACCCTCTCTGCGCGCGCTGCAGACGGCCTCGATACGCTCTCGAACCGGGCCCGCCGGCCATACCCGCCTTGATGCTTCTTTGCCCGCGGATCCGCGCCCGACCCGCGCGCATGTCACGATACGGTGCAGCCGGCTCGTGTCCTTCGGCGTGATGTGTAGCCCAACAGGCGACGCAGCCGAGCCTCCACGTACCAAACTGACGTTGCAACGGCGCCGAAGTACAGCGCAGGAACGAGAACAGAAAGAAGGGCGTTCACAGCATTGAAGAGCCGCGCTACGGCAGTCAGGCGGCGGCTAACGAACTCATGTCGATGACGAAGCGATAACGCACATCGCCGCGTTCCATTCGCTCGAACGCTTCGTTGACGGTATCGATGGCGATAATTTCGCAGTCGGGCAAGACCTGCTTCTTGGCGCAGAAATCCAACATCTCCTGGGTCTGGGCGATTCCGCCCGCCGGAGAAC
>Ga0307515_10001651_pt1 | contig 49639 bp, 49 predicted proteins | sample 17_EM_MG_FD_194513 | JGI IMG/M metagenome (GOLD analysis project Ga0307515, IMG submission 194513) | Populus trichocarpa ectomycorrhiza microbial communities from riparian zone in the Pacific Northwest, United States - 17_EM | ecosystem: Host-associated > Plants > Roots > Unclassified | place... | reverse complement strand
AATGCCGGCCGCTGCAGGATATCGCCGATGATATTCTTCATGAACACGGTCGAACCGGCGCCGATAAAGGCGATCTTCGGATTTCTGGTCATCGTCGTCTCCAAGGCTATCGGGGAAAATCGGACCGCGATCTTCCTTCACTTTCGATTCTTGAATAACCCTGATATCCGCGAGATTGAAGGGAACAATTGTGCTATCAATGGTAATTCCGTGCTCAAGAAACTGATCGAAAAGGGGCATGCACGCGACCAACGGATAAGGTGGATCACTCCGCGATGAACACCTTGTTGCGGCCGGCGAATTTGGCGCGATAGACAGCCTCGGCCGATGGCCGTGTCGCCTTCGGTCAGATTGAGCTTTGCTTGCCTGGCATTCAAAAGGGCATAGGTGGAGTCCGTCGCAGCGTATTCAGGCGCACCATACAGAGCTTGAAGAGCGGCAACGTCCAACGCCAGGTATGAAACAGCATGGCCGTAGTTATTATGGTTGGAAGCGCCGTTGTAGCTCATGACGGAATAGCGCTCGTTGTCCATGGCCTCGCCGATGGTTTCGAGCGGTGGGAGGCCGTCGGTCTCCTGACGTGTGTGCTTCAGGCCCATGGAGTGCCCGATCTCGTGAAAAATCGTCCAGTTGGCATATTGCCCGCCGCCCTTTTCCGGGGCGGTTGTCAGCGACTTCAAGCCGCTGTTGAATGCGCCGATCTGCCATGAATCATTGGCGTCACCGTCGTGATGCGCGGTATCCGGGAACTGGAAGAAGCCTTCGAGGTCGCCCGACTTGTCCTTGGCCGAACTGACCAGCAGCAGATGGGCCAGAGCGGTGTCGGTCGTTTCGGTCAGGGTACAGATAGATTTCGTGACACTCCCCGGCACGAAGGGCAAGCTAGGCGTCCCCTCTCCCCGTCCTTCAGGGGGTTGGGGTGCGGGGCAAACCCGCATTCGGCGCCTCTACCGGGCAAACCTTCGCGCACCAGCCACGCAGAGGATGACGGCGACTGTTACCGCCAGCATACCCCAGGTGACGGACTCGCCGAGGAGCGTTGCGGCCAGCGCCAGGCCGAAGAATGGCTGCAGCAGCTGCAACTGCCCGACCGCCGCGATGCCGCCTTGTGCCAGGCCGCGATACCAGAAGACGAAGCCGATCAGCATGCTGAACAGCGAGACATAGGCGAGGCCGATGAGCGCCGGCGCTTCGATGCCGGCGAGCGTCACGGGCCTGTAGAGGATCGCCGCCGCGACCATGACCGGTAGTGAAAGAACCAGCGCCCAGGAAATCACCTGCCAGCCGCCGAGCGTGCGGGAAAGCTTCGCCCCCTCGGCATAGCCGAGGCCGCAGACGATCACCGCCGCCAGCATCAGCGTATCGCCCACAAGCGACGCCTGCAGGCCCTGCGCCAGCGCGAAGCCGGCGACGAGCACGCTGCCCAGGATCGAGAACAGCCAGAAGGCCGGCTTCGGTCGTTCGCCACCCCGAATGACGCCGAAAATGGCAGTGGCCAGCGGCAGCAGGCCGATGAAGACGATGGAATGCGCCGAGGTGACATGCTTGAGCGCCAGCGCCGTCAGCAGCGGGAAGCCGACGACGACGCCGAGTGCCACGACCACGAGCGAAAGCAGGTCGCGCCGCGCCGGGCGCTTCTCCTTGAACAGTAGCAGCAAGCCGAGCGCCAGCACCCCGGCGATCGTCGCCCTTATCGTGGTAAGAAAAACAGGATCGAACTGCGCCACTGCCACGCGGGTGGCGGGCAGCGATCCACTGAAGATCACCACGCCGATAAAGCCATTGATCCATCCTGATGTCATGCGGTCCATCATGCACTCCGATATTGCTGCAACCACATCGCGGCGAATCCGATGGAAATGCCAGAGACAGTCTGATACGGTTTCGCAAAACTGTTATGGTATCGAGAGCAGTACGGATGAGTGAAACGAGCGCAGCAAGTCCCACCCGCGTGGCGATGGTCGTAGCCACGATCAAGCAGCGGATCGCCGGACGCAGCCTGACCCCCGGTGCCAAGCTGCCATCAGTGCGGGGCTTGGCCGCGACCTCGAAAGTCTCGACCTCGACGGTGGTCGATGCCTATGAACGGCTGGTTGCCGAGGGCACGATCCTGTCGCGGCCGGGTTCGGGTTTCTATGTCGCCAATCACGCCGCACCCTTCACGCTTTCCGAGGTCGGGCCGCGGCTGGACCGGGCAATCGATCCGTTCTGGGTGTCGCGGCAATCCCTGGAGACCGGAGATACGGGGCTGAAGCCAGGTTGCGGCTGGCTGCCGCCGTCATGGCTGCCCGAGGAAGGCGTGCGCAAGGCGCTGCGAACGCTGACCCGCGCCGATGCCCCGGTCCTGCTGGCATACGGATCGCCGCTGGGGCTGCCGCCGCTTCGCAACCTCATCGCCCGGCGCATGGCCGATCGCGGCATCGAGGCATCGCCGGAACAGATCATCTTGACCGAATCCGGTATCCAGGCGATCGACCTGCTTTGCCGGCTGCTCATCGAGCCCGGCGACACGGTGCTGGTGGACGATCCCTGCTATTTCAATTTCAACGCGCTGCTGCGGGCGCATCGCGCCAGGATCGTCAGTGTTCCCTATACCGCGACGGGGCCTGACATGGAGTTGTTCGCCGAGGTGCTGAAGGAGCACAAGCCGCGCCTTTATGTCACCAATTCAGGCATCCAGAACCCGACCGGGGCGACGTTGTCGCCTGTTGTCGCTCACCGGGTGCTGAAGCTCGCAGACCAGCACGACCTCACGATCATCGAGGACGACATCTTCGCCGATTTCGAGCATACCCCGGCACCGCGCCTGGCAGCCTTCGATGGGCTCGACCGGGTCATCCATATCGGCAGCTTTTCCAAGACGCTGTCGGCCTCGGCCCGCTGCGGGTTCATCGCCGCCAAGCCGGAATGGATCGACGGGCTGACCGATCTCAAGATCGCGACATCCTTCGGCGGCGGACGGCTCGCGGCCGAACTGGCGCTGAACGTGCTGAGCGACGGCGGCTACCGCAAGCATCTCGAAATCCTGCGCGGCCGCCTCTCCCGGGCGATGTTCGACGTAACCGCCAGATTGAAGGATCTCGGCATCGTGCCCTGGCTGCAGCCGCAGGCCGGCATGTTCCTCTGGTGCCGCCTGCCGGATGGCGTGGACGCCGCCGATATCGCACGTTCGGCGCTCGAAAAGGATATTGTGCTGGCGCCCGGCAATGCCTTCAGCCTGTCGCAGACCGCGACCAATTTCATGCGTTTCAATGTGTCTCAGACCCTCGATCCGTATATCTATGATGTGCTTCGGGAGTCGCTGAAGCGTGTGAAGGCGAAGACGTAAGCACTATTGTCCGGAGCTACTGTGTTCCCGCTTGACCGCTTTATTTTTTCCCGCGCATGATCGAGCGAAGCTTGTTTCACGGCGGGAAATAATATAGTCAGGAAAGAAATATTCCAGACAGGAAATAATGGGGGAATGGGTATGGCTCTATCGTGGCGTTTTTCAGCTCTCGCTGACCGGCATCGCGCGCTCGGGTCGAAACTCGAGGACTGGAGCGGCATGGGAACCGCCTGGACCTACGACAAGGATATCTATCAGGAGCATATCGCCGTCCGCACCAAGGCGGGGCTGATGGATGTGTCGGGCCTGAAGAAGGTTCATCTGGTTGGGCCGCATGCGATCGCGGTGCTCGAATATATCACCACGCGCGACATGACCAAGATCTATCCCGGTCGTTCGGTCTATGCCTGCATGCTCAACGATCGCGGCATGTTCACCGATGATTGCATCGTCTATCGCACCGGACCGAATTCCTGGATGCTGGTGCATGGTTCCGGCTCCGGCCATGAGGAGATCGTCAAGCAAGCGGCCGGCCGCAACTGTGCGGTGCTGTTCGATGACGACCTGCACGATCTGTCGCTGCAAGGGCCGCTGGCGGTGGATTTCCTCGCCAAGCACGTTCCCGGCATCCGCGACCTCAAATATTTCCACCACAAGCAAACGACATTGTTCGGCGCGCCGGTGATGATCTCGCGCACCGGCTATACCGGCGAGCGCGGCTATGAACTCTTCGTGCGCGGCCAGGATGCGCCGATGGTCTGGGATCGCATTCTCGACGAAGGCAAGGACATGGGGATCATCCCCGTCTGCTTCTCGGTGCTCGACATGCTGCGCGTCGAAAGCTACCTGCTGTTCTACCCCTATGACAATTCGCAGATGTACCCCTTCCCCGACCAGCCGCCGGGCGACAGCCTGTGGGAGCTTGGCCTCGATTTCACCGTCAGCCCCGGCAAGGTGGGCTTCCGGGGTGCCGAGGAACATGCGCGGCTCAAGGGCAAGGAACGCTTCAAGATCTTTGGCCTGCTGATCGAGGCCGATGGGCCTACAGATCTCGGCGACGACGTCTACCAAGGCGACAAAAAGGTTGGCGTGATCACCTGCCCCAGCTATTCGAAGCTCACCAACCGCTCGATGGCAATCGCCCGGCTCGATGTCGATGTCGCCAGGCAAGGCACCCCGCTGGAAGTGCGCGGCGCTAATGTGAAGGCCAAGGCCATCGCCCACACCATCTCCTTCGACGATCCCGAGAAGAAGAAACGAACGGCAGTCGGTTAGGAGGGCGCGGCATGCTCGTTCAAGGCATCAAGAGCCGCCCTACCTATCGGGGCATTGCCATCGAGCCGCATGCGAAACGCCACATAATCGCGATCGAGGGCGAAGGTGCACTGGCGCTGGCCGAACAGAAGCAGGCGCTGACGCCGGAGATTCTGTCGCGCTGCGAGGTGCTCTATGTGCCGCGTGGCTCGCGTGGCAGGGATCACGACCTGGCGCTAGCCGCCTTGGGTGCCGATGTCTTCTGGCAGGCGCCTTCGATTCCCACGCTGCTGTTCCGGCTGAAAGCCTCGCTTCTCAACGCCACCATGAGGACGCGGCTTTATATCTCGGGCACCGAGGGCTTCATCGGCCAGGCCATGCAGATCGCGCTCGATCTTGGCATGGATTTCAACTCCATCCCCACCGAGCATCGCGGTTCCCTCGCGCGACGTGTACAATGCGTCCACTGCAAGGGCATCACCGAGAATGTGACCGTCAGCCCGTTCCAGTGCAGCCATTGCGGCTTGCCTTTGCTGGTGCGCGACCACTATTCGCGGCGGCTCGCGGCTTTCCAGGGCGTCAACATAGACGCGGAGGAACCCGGCACTGCGCCCGATCCGGAGGAATTGTTCTCGTGAGCATCAATACGGAAATTCCGGTCCGGGTCGCGAAGATTACGCCGGTCGCCGAAAAGGTCAGGCGCTTCCGGCTGGAGCGTCTGGACGGCCAGCCGATGCCGTACTTCTCGGCCGGTTCGCACGTGGTTGTCTCGATGCATGACGGCGACATCCTGCGCCGCAACCCCTATTCGTTGATGTCGGCGCCATACGATTCCAGCGCCTACGAGATCAGCGTGCTGGCGGTCGAGAATTCGCGCGGCGGCTCGGCCTTCATGCATCGGCTCAATGAAGGCGACGAGTTGAAGGTCAGCCAACCGGTCAACCTGTTTCCCGCCGACCATCGCGGCCGCAAGCATATATTGATCGCCGGCGGCATTGGCATCACGCCGTTCCTGGCGATGATGGCGCAGTTCTCGCGCGACAATGTCGCCTTCGAACTGCACTACGCCATGCGCTCGCGCGGCCACGGCGCCTATTGGCGCGAGTTGCTGGAAGAATACGGCCCGCAGCACATCAAGACCTATTTCGACGCCGAGGGCGATCGTATTCCCCTCACTGCTATCCTCGACAATCAGCCGCTCGGCACGCATCTCTATGTCTGCGGCCCGGCGGGCATGATCGACGGCGTGTTGCTGGCCGGACTTGAAGCCGGCTGGCCGCGCGAGAACCTGCATTCGGAACGGTTCCTGGCGCCACCTCCGGGTCAGCCGTTCAAGATATGGCTCGAACAATCCGGGCTCTCGATTACCGTCGGCGAACACCAGAGCATATTGGAAGCGATCGAGGCCGCAGGCATCGACGCGCCCTATATGTGCCGCGGCGGCGCCTGCGGCCAGTGCGAGACCGCGGTGCTTTCCTGCGATGGCGAGATCGAACACAATGACATCTATCTCTCGGACGAGGAGAAGGCGGAGCGCAGGAAGATCATGGTCTGCGTATCGCGCTTCAAGGGCCAGCAGCTGGCGCTTCAGCTTTAGGAGACACGGGATATGACGATTACCTTCAAGCAGGAAACGTTCCGGGACGATTTCACCTATCGCAACAGCCCGGCCAATATCCGCCGCTTCCCCTTCCCCTTCGACCGCGACGAATACATGTACTCTGTCAACATGGAACCGCATGTGCTGGGCCAGCCCAATTCGATCTATGAAAGCCTGATCGACGTCGACGAACACTACATCGCCGAAATGCATGACCGGGCGCTGGTACTCAAGGAAGACCCGCTGCGCTGCCAGGCCCTGCCGCACATGATGGCGGCGCAATGGGATACGCTCGAACTCTTGATGGAGCAGCAGGCAGCGGGCTATCCCGAGCATTTCACCCTGATACGCAATGGCGACCAGTGGCGCTGGATCAACCGGCCTCTCGGCATCGACGACACCTTCACCTTCGGCGATCGCGCCACACTGCCCTACGAGCCGATGGAATATATCACCCGCCAGGCGCAGGGCGATTTCTGCATCGTCGACCAGCGCGACGGCAATCTGTGGATGGATGCCGGCATGGTGACGACCCAGGCCGACTGGTCGCTCGATTTCGACATCGGCATGAACTTCATGGAATGGCATGGCCCCGTGCCGCTGGCGCACCAGATCGGCGTCTTCGAACGGGCGCTGAAATTCCTGCTCAACCTCCAGCAGGGCAAGCCGACGCGGCGCTTCAACTGGACGATGACGATCAATCCGCGCCTCGATACGAGTCCGGAAAACTATCACAAATGGGGTCCCGATCGCACGACCGTGACGCCGGAAAATGTCGGCGAGAAGGTGCATCTGCGCGTCGAGCTGCAGAGCCTATGGCGGTTGCCGCGCTCCAATGCGATCCTGTTCGTCATCCGCTGTTACCTGATCAGCATGGAGGAACTGGTGACGGTGCCGAAATGGGCGCGGCGCTTTCCGCGCGTGCTGCGCACGCTGCCGCCGGAACTGGTGGACTACAAGGGCCTGACCCGGTTCCGCGAGATGACGATCGACTGGCTTTCCAAGTATGACGACGGGACGCCGACCAGTCCCGGCATCTGGCCGGACTGACCGTCGGCCTCGGGGACCACGAACATATAATCAAAAAGGGAACATTCATGAGCAGAGTTGCAGTCATCGGCGCCGGCCCATCCGGAACCGCACAATTGCGGGCCTTCCAGTCGGCTGCCCAGAAGGGCGCCGACATTCCCGAGGTCGTATGTTTCGAAAAGCAGGCCGACTGGGGCGGCCTGTGGAACTACACCTGGCGCACCGGCCTCGATGAATTTGGCGAGCCCGTCCATGGCAGCATGTACCGCTATCTCTGGTCGAACGGCCCGAAGGAATGCCTGGAATTCGCCGACTATTCGTTCGAGGAGCATTTCGGCAAGCCGATCGGCTCCTATCCGCCCCGCGCGGTGCTCTGGGATTACATCAAGGGCCGGGTCGAGAAGGCCGACGTGAAGAAATGGGTGCGCTTCAACACCCCCGTTCGGATGGTGACATTCGATGACGCCACCAAGAAGTTCACGGTGACCGCGCATGATCGTATCCGCGATGTGATGTATGACGAGGAATTCGACAATGTCATCGTCGCCAGCGGCCATTTCTCGACGCCGCACGTGCCCTATTTCGAAGGCGTGGAAAGCTTCGGCGGCCGGGTCATGCATTCCCATGATTTCCGCGATGCACTGGAATTCAAGGACAAGGATGTGCTGATCGTCGGCCGCAGCTATTCGGCCGAGGATATCGGTTCGCAATGCTGGAAATACGGCGCCAAGTCGGTCACGACAAGCTATCGCTCCAAGCCCATGGGCTTCAAATGGCCGGAGCGTTTCGAGGAACGGCCTCTGCTGACCAAGCTCGCCGGCAAAACCGCGCATTTCAAGGACGGCTCAACCAAGGAAGTCGACGTGCTGATCCTCTGCACCGGCTACCTGCACCATTTCCCTTTCCTGCCGGACAGCCTGCGCCTGATCACCGGCAACCGCATGTGGTCGGATGGGCTCTACAAGGGCGTCATCTCGACGAAGAACCCGCAATTGTTCTTCATTGGCATGCAGGACCAGTTCTACACATTCAACATGTTCGACGCCCAGGCCTGGTATGTCAGGGACATCATCATGAGTCGCATCACGCTGCCCGCCGAAGCCGAACTCAAGGCCGAGTTCGACAAGTGGCGCGCCCGCGAGGAAACGCTCGAGGATGCCGAGCAGATGATCTGGTTCCAGGGCGATTACGTGCAGGAGCTGATCGACGCCACCGACTACCCCTCCTTCGACATCCAGGCCACCAACAAGACCTTCATGGAATGGGAGCACCACAAGGGCGAGAACATCATGGGATTCCGCGACAATGCCTATCGTTCGCTGATGACCGGCACGATGTCGCCGAAGCACCATACGAAATGGCTGGAAGCGCTGGATGATTCCATGGAAGCGTATCTGAGGAATTGAAAGCCCATGCCGGCGCGGCGCACCCATCGGGAGCGCCGCGCCGTCAGGCGTAACGCAATGACGTGCCCACGAAATTCTTCGCATCATGATGGCTTTCAAGCAAAAACCGCGCGTTTGTAAGACTTTATTATCCATCTTCAACAATACTCCCCCGATTAACTCGAGCGTCGGGCGGTCGTCATGGATTTTCAGAGCAGCATTCTGGGTCGCATGAACGGTTTTCTCTATCGGTGTCGTGCCGACGCAAACTATACCATGCTGGAAATGACCGACGGCGTCGCCCGCATTTTCGGCTATCCCTCGGACGAGATTCTCGGCAATCGCGTCCGGAGCTTCACCTCGATCGTCTGTGAGGAAGACGTGCCGCTCGTGGACGACGCCGTCGGCAAGGCGCTCGGGACCAAAACCAATTGGTCGATCGAATATCGCATCCGTCATGGCAAGGGCCATCATGTCTGGGTGGCGGAAACGGGCGGCGGTGTCTGGGACACCGATGGCAGCCTCCTCTATCTCGAAGGCAGCATCATAGATATCGACTCCGTCTACCAGCGGCTCGACGCCCAGACGGCTGAGATGCGCATCACCGCATCCAAGACCGCCGAGATCCTCCATTCGCTGCGCTATCTGAAACTGCTTGCCGTCAATGCCGGCATCGAGGCCGCGCGCGCCGGCGCTGCCGGCCAGGGTTTTGCCGTCCTCGCCGGCGAAATGCGCAACCTCGCCAACGAATCCGAGGCAACCGCACGCCAGATCTCGCAGGCCCAGCGCAAGACGGCGTAGGGCCTGCGCTTGAGCGCAGCGCCTGGGATTAGCCCCCGACCCACCAAAATAGCCAATTGTATTTGCAATTCCATGGTCTATCATTCCCCTTTTCAAAGGGGAGAATGTCATGAGCGTCGTTTATACTTCGGATACCGTGACCAGCGGCGTACTCGCTGACATCTTCACTTACGATAACGTCTATATCGCCGAAAACGTGACGGCCGGCTCGATGGACAATATCGGCGTCCATGGCACAGGCGATTACCACCTGGTCAGTGTGATGGGCAATCTTTTCGGCACGCGCTACGGAATCGAACTCGGCGATAGCGCGACCAGCACGGGCAACAATATATTCGTTGGCGCTGACGGAACCGTTATCGGTGCAGGCGGAAACAGCGACGGACACGTACCGGGCGTCGGCATCGCCGTATACGGAATTGACACGAATATCGAGAACCGCGGTCTTATTTTCGGCGACGAAACCGGCATCATCCTCGATAGCTTCCAGGAAAGTGACGTCTCGTCGCTCATCGTCAACAAGGGCTCGATCGAGGGCTTCAGCCGCGGCATCGATCATCGGGCTGACCAGATCCTGATCCTCCGAAACACGGGCTCGATCGAAGGCACTGACCAAGCGTATTACGGATCCTTCGGGATCGACCACATCATCAATCGGGGAGAGTTCATCGGAGACGTTGACCTCAGCGGCGGCAACGACATCTATAATGGCCGGAAGACAGGTTATGTCGACGGAACGATTTACGGCGGCTCCGGCAATGACCGGCTGATCGGCGGCGCCGACGACGACTGGCTCGCCGGCAGCTACGACAAGGACACGCTGACCGGGGGCAAGGGCGACGACGCTTTCTATTTCATGTCCAGCCTGACGGGAAGTTCCGATGCCGATCAGATCACCGATTTCACCGTCGCCGATGATACGATCGTGCTGGAAGACGACATATTCAGCGCACTGATCGGCAAGGATCTGACGCCAACCATTCGGGGTGGCGGCGGCCGCGCGGGCCAGGAAGCGCATGCGCCCGCCAGGTCCAGTCCCTACCTTCTCTACGACTCGGGCAAGGGAACGCTCGCATATGACGCCGACGGAAGGGGCGGAAATGCTGCCGTCGTATTTGCGACCCTGGATACCGGGCTAAAATTGACGGCGCATGACTTTCTGCTGATTTAGCGCGTCTTTGAGGGCACTACGGCCTCGGCCTCTGTTTCCCCGGATCATAATGCGAAAGCGCCACCACCACGGCCGGCAGGCGTTTCTGCTGGCCGTCGAGCTTGCCGATTTCCACCTCGGTTCCTGGATTGGCGTACATGGCATCGACGCGGGCGAGCGCGATCGATTTCTTCAGGATCGGCGAGCGAGTCGAGCTGGTGATCACCCCCACCTGGGCGCGGCCGATATGGATGCAATCGCCGTGGCCGGCTGGGTCGTTGGCGTCGATATCGAGGCCGACCAGCACCTGGCGCGGGTTCTCCTTGCGCTTGATCAGCGCGTCACGGCCGATGAAATCGTCGGGCTTGGATTTCAACGGAACCGTGAAGCCGATGCCGGCTTCGAACGGGTCGGTCTGGTCGGTGAATTCGTAATTGGCGAAGATCAGCCCCGCCTCGATGCGCAGCATATCGAGCGCGGCGAGGCCCATCGGCTTCAGCCCATGCGGCGCACCGGCTTTCCACACCGCGTCGAACACGGCGGCTGCATCCCGCGGATGACAGAATATCTCGTAGCCCAGTTCGCCGGTATAGCCGGTGCGCGACACGACGACTGGCGGGCCGTTGAAATCACCGATGCGGCCGACGGCGAAGCGGAACCATTCGAGCTCGGCGAGTGCCGGCTGGCGCGGCGGCGTCCAGATGATGTCTTTCAGTATCTCGCGGCTCTTCGGCCCCTGCACCGCGATATTGTGCATCTGGTCGGTCGATGAGCGCACCCAGGCATGGAAGCCCATCTTCTCGGCCTGCTGGCGCAGCCAGATGCCGCTGAAATCGTCGCCGCCGATCCAGCGGAAATTGTTGTCGCCGAGCTTGAACACGGTGCCGTCGTCGATCATGCCACCATGCTCGTAGCACATCGCGGTATAGACGACCTGACCCACCGAAAGCTTGCGGATGTCGCGCGTGACGCAATATTGCAGCAGCGCCTCGGCATCCGGTCCGGTGACCTCGAATTTCCTGAGCGGCGACAGGTCGATGACGGCCGCTGCCTCGCGGCAGGCCCAGTATTCGTCGGTCGGGCCGTGATCCGTGAAGCTGTTGGGCAGCCAGTAGCCGCGGTATTCGGTGAAGTCGCGGGTCATTTCCGCGAGCCTGGGATGAAACCCGGTCTCGCGCGTCAGTTCGGCATCGGCATCGGGCGTCATTCTGGTTGCCACCGCTCGTGTGAATTTCTCGGCATTGGAAAAGGTGCGGACATGGATGTCGGTAGGGTTCCACGCATTGGCCGCGTCGATATCATCCGGACAGGAGGACGACACGCAAACGAGATCGGTCATCGCCCGCATCAGCACATAATCGCCCGGCCGCGACCACGGCTCATCGAGATAGAGCTGGTTGTTGTGATCGACATGCGTGTTGTAGAAATAGTTGATCGCTTCCCAGCCCTTGCGCGGCGCGATGCCGTAGGGCTTCAGCACCGCGTTGAAATTGTCGGTGCAATTGACATGGCCGGGATAGCCCATATCGTCGTAATAGCGCGAATTGCAGGCGGTCGCGAAAGCATCGTGGCGGCCGACCGTATCCTGGACGATTTCGATCAGCGGCTCGAAATCGCGGTCGAACGCCTTGGAGGGGAGGCCCGGCATCGGATAGCTGCGGCCGAGCAGCGTGCGCGTGACGGTCGAATCCAGCGCCAGATCCAACCCCTTGTCGACTTTCCGCGCCGAGAACGCCTGAAAGTCGGTGCATTGCCGGCCCGAGACGTCGATGACCTGAATGAACTCGCCGGCGCGGACGAAATAGGCCGACGCCGTCGCCGCCTTGACGCGGATTTCCTGTAGCGAATCCGCCATCGGCTCGGGCAGCAGGGATTCGTAGGAACGGTCGATGAGACTGCGCTCGACGTGCATTTCGATCGCCGTGGCGGTGTCCTGGCTATCGGGCGCCATCGCACCGCCCGGTGCGGCTGCCAGCAACAGGCCATCGGCCGTAATCGTCAGGCTTGCCTCGGTGCCGGCATTTGAATGGGTGCCGAACAGGCAAAGCGCTCCAGCCTGTGCGAGATCCGCCCCCCGCCGCCTGAGTGCGGCCAACGTTCGTCCGGCACTCTCGTCGCCGGATGACAGGATGGCCTTGATCCCCTCGGCCTGGTTGGTGAACGGGACCCCAAGCCCATAGGTATCGAAGCGCCCATCCTGGCCGATGAAGGTAACCTCGCAGGGCTGGCAGCCCTCGACATCAACAAGCGTGATCCTGTCCCCTGCGGCGACACGGATCACCACGGTGCCGCAGCCGCGCACGCGGTAGCGCTCGCGGCCCGGTCCGAATGACGGAATGCCCGGACGCAGAATTTTGCTAGGTCGAGGTGCTGCGACCTCGGGATATGGAGCAGACTCTTGCATCGGTCCTCTACAGCGCAAAAGCGCCAATCCGCCTCGAAAATGCTGGGATTAATATTCCCCAAAGGCCCGCGCAAAGTAAACCCCTCTTGACCTGTATGAAATTTAATTCACTGTGGCTTCACACGCCATGCACAGAACGAGCCCGGTAAAGAGGCCGCATGCATGATGGGATTCGAGGGGAACCGCGCGAGCGCGCGAGCGAAACACGGGGGTAATCAATGTCACAGGTAACACAAGCAGGCATACCGGCCGGTGAGGCGGACTCAAGCAGTTCGCTGCACCGGGCGCTCGATTGGAAAGGCGCATTCTGGGTCGCGGCCGGCGTGCCGCCGCTGGTGTTGTTCTCGATCGGCGGCATCGCCGGCACGACGGGAAAGCTCGCCTTCCTCGTCTGGATCATCTCCATGGTCATGGGCTTCCTGCAGTCCTTCACTTATGCCGAAATCGCAGGCATGTTCGGCAACAAATCCGGCGGCGCCTCGGTCTATGGCGCGACCGCCTGGCTGCGATACTCGAAATTCATCGCACCGCTGTCGGTCTGGTGCAACTGGTTCGCCTGGTCGCCGGTGCTGTCGCTCGGCTGCGCCATTGCCGCCGGTTATATCCTCAATGCGCTGTTTCCGATTCCGCTGGCCGATTCGCAGCCGGTGCTCGATTGGATCAAGGCCAATGCCGCATCGCTCACCGCCGACAGCCCGCGCGTCGCGGAATATGTCGCGGCGCATGCCGGCACCGCGCCAGATGCCGCCATGCAGGCACTGCTTTCGGGTGACGCTGTCGTCGCCTTGACGCCCGCGCTACGCACATGGTCGCTGGCAAGCTTCAACATCCCATATCTCGCGACCGCCAACCTCAACGCCGTGTTCTTTATCGGCGCGATTCTGATGCTGATCATCTTCGCCATCCAGCATCGCGGTATCTCCGGCACCGCAAGCGTGCAGAAATGGCTGGCGATCGTCGTGCTGGTGCCGCTGCTGCTGATCGGCATCTATCCAATCATCTCCGGCAGCATCGACAGCGCCAACATCACCGGCCTGGTGCCGCCGACGGCCGCCTATTCCGGCATCGATGGTGCATGGACGGTCGGTGGCTGGACCTTGTTCCTCGGCGGCCTCTATATCGCCGCCTGGTCGACCTATGGCTTCGAGACCGCGGTCTGCTACACGCGCGAACTCAAGGATCCAAAGCGCGACACATTCAAGGCCATCTTCTATTCCGGCCTTCTATGCTGCCTGTTCTTCTTCCTGATCCCGTTCACCTTCCAGGGCGTTCTCGGCCATAGCGGCATGCTGGCCCCGGGTATCGTCGATGGCACAGGCGTGGCCGAAGCGCTTGGCGGCCTGGTCCATGGCGGCAAGATCGTCACCCAGCTTCTGGTCGTGCTGATGATCATGGCGCTGTTCCTGGCGATCATGACGGCCATGGCCGGTTCGTCGCGCACCCTTTACCAGGGCGCCAAGGATGGATGGCTGCCTAGATATCTCGACCACACCAACGAACACGGTGCACCGACACGCGCCATGTGGACCGACTTCGCCTTCAATCTCTTCCTGCTGGCGATCGCCTCGGATGTCGCCGGCTACTTCTTCGTGCTGGCGGTGTCAAACGTCGGTTACATCATCTTCAACTTCCTCAACCTCAATGCCGGTTGGATCCATCGCGTGGATTCGGGCCACATCCCGCGTCCGTGGAAAGCACCGACCTGGCTGATCGGCCTCAACACCGTTCTCGCCTTCGTCAATGCGCTGTTCCTCGGTGCCGGCGCCAAGGTCTGGGGCTATTCCAACGCACTCTGGGTCGGCTTCGCCTTTGCCGCACTGATCCTGCCGGTCTTCGCCTTCCGGCACTATATCCGCGACGGAGGCAAATTCCCGGCGGGCGCCATGGACGATCTCGGCCTGACCGGCCAGGACCTTGGCGTGAGGAAAGCCGGCATCTTGCCGTACGTCACGCTCGCCGCCGGTCTGGCGGTCGTGCTGTGGGCCAACTGGTTCTTCCAGCTTCCGGCTTGATGGGATGGATATAAGCAAACGGCGCCGGAGAAATTCGGCGCCGTTTTTGCTTTTTATGAAGGCGAACACGCCGGGGGCGCTTGCTTTGTGCGAGACATCACCCTGCCCGCGCCGTCATCCTCGGGCTTGTCCCGAGGATCTGGTGCCGCCAACCAAGCAATCGACAATGAATGCAACTCGCGGGATTGCGCGGCGATCTCCATAGATCACGTATCAGCGCTGGCGCTGGAAACGCTTGCGTGCTTGATTGCCAGCGCGCTTAATGCGACGTCGATCTGCTTCCGGATGATTGTCCTCAAAGCCATGCTCCGCCGCAAGAACGGCATCAACCCGAAGCGCGGCGCGGATCGATTCTGCGCTTGCCATCACCAGATCAGATTTCTCTTCTTTTTCGTTCATATTTTGCCACCTTACGTGCTGAAGCTCTGCGCTAGCCATCTGAGCTATCTCGAGGAAAAATCGACGTGGTCAGATCCTCGGGACAAGCCCGAGGATGACGTCGCGGGTGGTTATTCCACCGTCGTCTCAAGCTCCGTGATATGCACCGCGAGCAGACACCCGGTCGGAGTATGGGAACTGTGCTCGGTGCCGTCCTTGAACCACACCATGTCGCCCTTCCGAAACACCGTCCCGTCATTGTCGATCAGTTCGCCGTCGAGGATCAGAAACTGTTCGCTGCCATTGTGGCGGTGCGGGCGCGAGGTCATGCCGGGTGGCATGCGGTAGATGTGAAATCCGACCCCGAGAGGGAACTGGTCGTCAAGCTGCAGCACGCTGTCGCCCATCGTCACGCCGTCTTCGAAGACGAAGGGCTTGAACTCCGCTGAATAGATATTGGCAACCTTACGCTCCGCCGGATCGACTGGACGCATTTCGCTCTCCTCGCAAATAGATTTTGATCGCCGGAGTATTGCTCGAAACAACCCGTTTGCCAATTGCAGGTGAAAGGCTTCCACATAGCAGGGGGCCGATCAGGCCGTATTTCGCCATGACTGCCCAAATATAAAGCAAATACTGCCCGCAAAAAAAGCAATTCGCCTTTCGCTCAATCAACGCAGCATGAATAATACGCATGTGCCGCAAGCAACGGCAAATTCGGTCAAAATCATGAATTGCGATTTGCGAAATCTTACTGGGAGTGTATTAATATTCCCCGGACGAAAGACGCCGCAACCGCCCAACCATAAGGCCGGAACACGCGTCTCCCAAGCTGCCACGCAATCCATGTCGGACACTTCCATGTCGGACGTCAACGCTTCTTGGTCGTCTCAAAAATATGGGGAATGCAGCGTTTTAACGGGAGAGTTCAATATGAGAAGTGCATTGCTTTCTACATTGAGTGCCGGCGTGATCGCGCTGGCAGCGGCGGCCTGCATGGCGCCGGCCGCATTCGCGCAGGCGCCTGAATCGACCGATCCGATCAAGATCGCGCTGTTCGACTGGACCAGCGTCAACCTGAACGCCAAGATCTATGGCGGCATCCTGGAAAAGCTCGGCTACACCGTCGAATATCCGACTGCCGATTACCTCTCCAGCCTGACCACCGGCCTGACCAATGGCGACCTGACCGTCGGCATGGAATTCTGGGCGACGACCGCTGGCGAAGCCATGGCCGCCTCGGACGCAACGAAGCAGACGGAAAATCTTGGGCCCCTCGGCCCCAAGGCCAAGGAAGAGTGGTGGTTTCCCGAATATATGAAGGAAAAGTGCCCCGGCCTGCCCAATTGGGAAGCGCTGAAGGACCCCAAATGCGCCGAGGCATTCTCGACGGCGGAAACCGCGCCGAAGGGCCGCTATCTCGGCGGACCGGTGACCTGGGAAGGTTTTGACGACGAGCGCGTCGTGTCCCTTGGTCTGCCCTTCACCGTCATCCATGCCGGCACCGATGCCGCGATGTTTGCCGAACTCGACTCCGCCTATCAGCGCAAGGCGCCGATCATGCTCTGGGTCTACTCGCCACATTGGGCGCCCGCCAAATACAAGGGCGAATGGATCGAATTCCCCGAATATACCAAGGAATGCTACACGGATCCGAAATGGGGCTCCAACCCCGACGCCAAATACGATTGCGGCAAGCCGCATGGCGATATCTTCAAATATTCCTGGGCGGGCATGAAGGACAAGTGGCCGGTCGCCTACAAGGTTGCCAAGGCCTATACGATCGACACCGCCGTGCTCAACAAGATGAGCGGCGAGATCGACCTCGACGGCAAGACCCCCGAGGATGTCGCGGCCGAATGGATCGCGGCCAACGAAGCGACCTGGAAGGCCTGGGCCAAGTAAGGCCGTTTCCGAAATGACGGCGGCTCCGTGCCTCTGATATGGAGCCGCCCTCCAAGACAATGGTTTCGGGGAATCTGGATGAATAGTATTGCCGATGTGAGCGCTGCGGCACCCTTCGATGCGGCACGCGAGCAAAAGCCCATCAAACTTGCCTGCCGCAATGTCTGGAAAGTGTTCGGCGCCGGCGCGCGGGAGTTCATCGAAACGCGCGATGGACGTGCCAGTACCGAAGACCTGCAACGGGCGGCTCTTGTCGGTGCCGTCCGCCGCGTCGATCTTGAGATCCGCCAGGGCGAGATTTTCATCATCATGGGGCTTTCGGGCTCCGGCAAATCCACCCTCGTCCGCTGCATGTCGCGGCTGATCGAGCCGACTTTCGGCAAAGTCGAGTTCGAGGGCAAGGATCTGCTCAAGGTCTCGGATGCCGAATTGATCGAACTCCGCCGCCACCGCATGGGCATGGTGTTTCAGAATTTCGCGCTGCTGCCGCATCTCAACGTACTGGAGAACATCGCCTTTCCCTTGAGCATCCAGGGCATGGGCAAGGCCGAGCGCGAGAAACGGGCGCGCGAGGTCATCGAACTCGTCAGCCTCCAGGGCCGCGAGCATTTCTATCCGCGCGAACTCTCCGGCGGCCAGCAGCAACGCGTCGGCATCGCCCGCAGCCTGGCGACGAAACCCGAGATCTGGTTTCTCGACGAGCCCTTCTCGGCGCTCGATCCGCTGATCCGGCGCGAAATGCAGGACGAGCTTATGCGGCTGCAGGCCGTGCTCAACAAGACAATCGTCTTCATCACACACGATTTCGACGAGGCGATCCGACTCGCCGATCGCGTCGCGATCATGAAGGACGGCGAGATCATCCAGATCGGAACGCCAGAGGAACTGGTGATGCACCCGGCGACCGATTACGTCGCCGAATTCACCCGCGACGTGCAGCGCGCCAAGGTGGTGTCCGCCCATCGCCTGATGCGCCCGGCCCGCACGGCCGACCATGGCGGCAAGGTGACGCCAGAAGCTCGCATTGCGAGCTTCTCCCAGGCGATCGTCTCGTCGGGCAAACCTTTCGCGGTGGTCGATAATTCAGGCCAGGTTCTCGGTGAAGTCACCCCGAATGCGGTGATCGACCTGCTTGCCGGCGTCGATGCGGAAGGGCGTGGCCATGGCGCTGCTCGTCTCTGAAGCCCGCTCGGTCGAGCATCGGCCCGCGCAAACATGGCTGGTCATCTGGGCCGTCGCGCTCGCTGCGGTGCTGCTGCTCTTCGTGTTCCGCGACACCCTGCCTTTCGCCGTCGAGTATCCGGCCACGCTGGTCATCCCCGTCGCCGATTGGGTAACGGCTGTCATGGTATGGCTAAAGACAAACATCACCTGGCTGACGCGGTCCATCACCACCGCCCTCAATGTGCCGCTCGATTTCGCGCTCAATCTCTTCGCCAAGAATTTCAAGATCGGCCGTGGCCTCGAGGCCATCACTCTCCCCCGCCTCTCCTGGGCTGGCATTTGCGCCGCAGCTTTCCTCGCCGGCCGCGCCGCCGGAGGCAATCGTCTCGGCTATCTGGTCGGCGGCTGCTTCCTCTATATCGCGCTGTTCGGCAAATGGACGAGCGCCATGCTGACGCTCGGCCTGATCTCGATCGCCGTGCCCTTCTGCATCGTCACCGGGCTCTTGGTCGGCATCATCGCCTGGCGCCGGCCGGTCCTCAACCGGGTGCTGATCTCGCCGGCCCTCGACCTGATGCAGACGATCCCGACCTTCGCCTATCTCATTCCGATGCTGCTGCTGTTCGGCAACAGCCCGGTTTCGGCGATGATCGCCACCGCGATCTTCGCGACCCCGCCCATGGTGCGCGCCACCATGCTGGGTCTCAGCCGCGTGCCCTCCGAAATCGTCGATTTCAGCGAGATGGCCGGCTGCACCAAGCGCCAGAAACTCTGGCGCGTGATGATCCCCTCGGCGCGCCCGACACTGATGGTCGGCGTCAACCAGGTCATCATGCTGGCGCTCAACATGGTTATCATCGCCTCGATGATCGGCGCCGGCGGCCTCGGTTACGACGTGCTGCTGGCGCTCCGAGCACTCAAGGTCGGCGAGGCGATGGAAGCGGGTCTTGCGATCGTCGCGCTCGCCATCGCGCTCGATCGCCTCAGCCAGGCCATGGCGACGCGCCAGTCAGTCGCCCACACGGAAGAGGCCGATACGAGGCCATTCTGGCGCCGCCACCCCAACCTGTCGCTTGCCGTGGCACTCCTAGTGATCACCACCGTGCTCAGCCTCTACATCCCGGCCCTCGTCCAACTGCCGAAATCGCTGACGCTCAGCACCGCGCCGATCTGGAAGGCCGCGCTCAACTGGGTGACGATCAACCTGTTCGACGTGATCGAAGTGTTCCGCGTCACGCTGATCCTCTACCTGCTCAATCCCATACGCGCCTTCTGCGAGAACTTCCCCTGGCTCGGCGCGGTCTTCCTGCTCGGCCTTGCCGGCCTACAGCTCGGCGGGTTGAGGCTCGCCATCACCCTCGCGGCTCTCACCGCCTTCTGCGCCCTCACCGGCCTCTGGGAAAAGACCATGGCCACGGTCTATCTCTGCGGCATCTCGGCCTTCATCGCGTGCCTGATCGGCGTGCCGATCGGGCTCGTCGCCTCCCGCAACGACCGCTTCGAGCGCTTCATCACGCCTGTCATTGATACATTGCAGGTCATGCCGTCCTTCTGCTTCATCATCCCCGTGGTGATGCTGTTCCGGGTCGGCGATGTGACCGCGATGATCGCCACCGTCGCCTTCGCCGTCGTGCCGGCGATCCGCTACACCAATCACGGCATCAGGCAGGTGTCGCCCTCGCTGATCGAGGCGGGGCTGGTCTGCGGCTGCACCAGGCGGCAGATGTTCTGGCGGGTGCAGCTGCCGCTGGCGCTGCCCGAAATCATGCTCGGCATCAACCAGACGATCCTGATGGCGCTTTCGATGATCATCATCTGCGCCATGATCGGCACCCGCGATCTCGGCCAGGAAGTGTTCATCGCGCTGTCGAAGGCCGATTCCGGGCGCGGCATCGTCGCCGGCCTCGCCATTGCCTTCATCGGCATCATCGCCGATAGGCTATTTAACGCCCTAAGCAACCGGAGCAAGGTGCGCGGCTAATCATGCTGCTTGAGGAAATCGGAGACGGTGGCAAGGCAAAGCGCCTTTTCCTCGACATGCGGCATATGGCTCGAATCCTCGAACAGCACCCACTTTATGCCCGGCACGTTCTCGACATAGGGCCGCACCACCTCCGGGGTCGCCTCGTCGTGGCGGCCGGAGATCAGCAGCGTAGGGACCATGATCTGCGACAAGCGATCCTCGATGGTCCAATCCTTCATCGTGCCGATGACGTGGAATTCCGTCGGCCCGTTCATGTTGCGGTAGACGGTATTGTCCTCGTCCATGATCGCAAAGGTCCGCGCCACCTCGGGCGGCCAAGGCGAGACGCGGCACACATGCCGGTCATAGAACACCCGCGACGCCGCGACATATTCCGGATCGGTGATCGTGCCTACGTCCTCATGCTTCAAAAGCGTGGCCTGCACATCATCAGGCAGGTCGCGACGCAGGCGGTTGGCCTCCGCCACCCAGGTCCGCATGTTGGCGGGCGAATTGGCGATCACCAGCGCCTTCAGTCCCTCTGGCCGGCGCACCGCATGTTCCGCCCCCAGCATGCCGCCCCAGGATTGGCCGAGATAGGCATAGCGATCCGCGATACCGAGATGGGCGAGCAGCGCATCGAGTTCTGCGAGGAACAGTGCCACGGTCCAGAAATCCGGCCCCTTATCGGGAAGCCGCGTCGAATTGCCGTTGCCGAGCTGGTCGTAATGGATGACCGGCCGTCCATCGAGAACCGAGATATCCTTGAAGGAATCGACATAGTCATGGGTGCAGCCCGGCCCGCCATGGGCGACGACCAGCGGCAGAAGCGGTGAATCCAGCGATCCCGTGATGCGATACCAAGTCCGGTAATCGCGGAACGGCACATGGCCTTCTTCATCAGGCAACGATCCCACGCTCAGTCTCCATCACTCGAAAAGCATGGTGGAAACATAGCGCCGTCCAGCCGGGCGCGGCAGCTATCATAAGTAATAGGGTGCGTCGTCGAGCAGGCGATAATGGGCGGCGCGGACCACGGCCTGGGTGCGGTTCTTGGCGCCGAGCTTCCGTGCAGCCGCATTGAGATGCATAACCACCGTCGGCACCGACCGGTTGATGATCCGCGAAATCTCCTTGGCCGAGAGCCCTTCAGCCGAATGGCGCAGGCATTCCCGCTCGCGCTCGGTCAGTCGCATCGAGGTGCAGCTATGGGCATCGCGATCGAAAACCGGATAAGCCGTTTCATGGAAGACATGCGCCAACAGGCTGAAATCGGCGAGCGTCTCGCCGGCCTCGCGCTCGAAATCACGCTTGTCGCCCAACCGCAGCCCGGTGACCGTCGCGTAGTCGCCGCGCGGCATGTGCACCGGCACGGTAACGCCACAGGACATGTCACGTTCGTGCAGGTAGCGCGCGACGGGCGCGGTCGCCTCGGTCATGAAGCGGTTGATCAGCGTCCCGGCATTGCGATCGTAGTTCCAGAAGAACGGCGTCGTCGTCCGAAGTGCCAATTGCTGTACCGGATCGATGCGGAAATAGCCCCGCTCGCACCAGTATTCATGCATGTCTTCGGAGATATTGCGGAGCTTCAGCAGCGACGGGATCATCAGCTCGCCCGCGAGATCGTAGGGGACCGGCGTATAATCATAGATCAGCGCATCGAAGCCGAACTCTTTCATCGCCTCGAATGCCTGATCGATCCGCCCGTCGAGCGTAGGCTCGGTCGAAAACCGCTGTCTGATCTCACCGATATCGTCAAGCATCAGGTCATCCCATCCAGCCCGGAAACGCAAGGCGCCGAGCCACTATCCTATCACTTCTTATAGCTGGCGCGGAACTGCCAATCCGCTAAAAATTAGCCATGCTCAAAAGTTGAGCAAGCAACAATCCGCGGCCGGAGACCAGCATGTGGCGTGAGATCGAACCGGACGACAGGATCGTGGTGGATGTCGATGGCTTCAAGGTCGTCGCCTATTCCTTCGGTACGGCCGACGAGGTCGTGTTCTGCCTCAATGGCGGCCCAGGCCTGCCCTGCGATTATCTCCGTGAAGCCCACTCCTGCCTGATCGACCAGGGCTACCGCGTCGTCGCCTTCGACCAGCTCGGCACCGGCGCCTCCGACCGGCCGACCGATCCCGCCCTCTGGACGATCGGCCGCTATGTCGAGGAAACCGAGACCGTGCGCAAAGCGCTCGATCTCGGCAAAGTGCATATGCTCGGCCATTCCTGGGGCGGCTGGCTCGGCATCGATTACGCGCTGACTTATCCCGCGAACCTCAAGACGCTGATCCTCGAGGATACCGTGGCCGACATGCCGCATCTCATTCTCGAACTCGAACGCCTGCGCGCGGCGCTGGGACCCGAGACCGTCGCCATGATGCAGAAGCACGAGGCGCGCGGCACGATCAACCATCCAGAATATCTGGCGGCCATCACCATCCTCAACTATCGCCATGTCTGCCGCCTGCCGGAATGGCCGGCGCCCGTCATGCGCTCGCTCGGCGATTGGAACATGGGACCCTACGGCACGATGCAGGGGCCGAACGAATTCCTCTATATCGGCAATCTCAAGGACTGGAACCGTATCCCGGATCTGCCCCGGATCACGATGCCGGTGTTGATTACCTGCGGCGCCCATGATGAACTGACGCCGGCCTGTGCGCTACGCATGAAGCTCAACCTGCCGGATGCCGAATTGCAGGTTTTCGAACATTCCAGCCACATGCCATTTTATGAAAATCCCGGCGCGTACTATCCTGCGCTGATCGATTTTCTCTCACGGCGCAGGACCGGCTGATGATCCTGCGCCAGACAACGACCCTGATCGGAAAGGTGCGCATGAATGCACCGCTATAGGTTCGTCCTGTTTCGGCCCTTGCAGTTCCTGCCGGTGCTGTTCGGCATCAGCGTCATCACGTTCATTCTGGTGCGGCTGATCCCCGGCGATCCGGCCCGCGTGCTGCTCGGCGCGCGCTCGACGCCGGCGGCGATCGCCAATATCCGCGCACAGTACGGCCTCGACGAGCCCATGTGGCTGCAATATTTCTACTTCCTGCAAAATCTCGGCAAGGGCGAGATGGGTAAGTCGATCCTCTACAAAATCGACGTGCTCAAGCTGATCGCCACCCGCATCGAGCCAACCCTGACGCTGGTGCTCGTCAGCGTGGCTCTTTCGATCCTGATCGCCGTGCCGCTGGCGGCGATCTCGGCGCGCGCGAGCGGCCGTTTCGCGGATCACGTCATACGCATCATCTCGACCGTCGGCATCGGCTTTCCGCCGTTCTGGCTGGCGTTGATGCTGATCATATTGCTGTCAGTCAAGATGGGCATCTTTCCCGTCTCCGGTTACGGCAACTCGCTTTCCGACAAGGCAGCACATCTCGTCCTGCCAAGCTTGACGATCGCGCTTTCGCTCTCGGCCGTGCTGACGCGAAGTCTGCGCGCCGCGATGATCGTCGAGCTGCAATCGGATCTAGCCACGGCAGCCCGGGCGCGCGGCGTGCCGGAAGGCATCGTCTTCTGGCGACACGTCCTGCCCAATTCGATCGTGCCGACGATCAACCTGCTGGCCGTCAATGTCGGCTGGCTGATCGGCGGTACAGTCGTTGTCGAAACCGTGTTCGCCATCCCCGGCATGGGCCAGCTTCTGGTCCGGGCGATCTTCTCGCGCGACTACATGGTCGTGCAGGGCGTCGCCATGGTCTTTGCTTGTGCCACGGTTCTGGTCAATTTCATCGCCGACATCCTGACGGTCACCGTCGACCCGAGGGTGAAGATATGACGGCCGTGGCGATCGGCAGGACCACCTCGGGAAAGCGCTGGCTCGGCGGCAACACGACGCTGGCGATCGGGGTGGCACTGCTTGCCTTGTTCGTGCTGATGGCGGTCGCAGCACCCTGGATCGCCCCCTATGATCCCATCCTTCAGAATGGCGACGTCCGGCTGGTGCCGCCGTCATGGGCGCATCCCTTCGGCACCGACAATTTCGGCCGCGACATCCTCTCGCGCGTCATGTGGGGCGCGCGCATCGACCTGCAGATCGCGGTGATCGGCGTGGTCTTTCCGTTCCTCATCGGCACGCTGATCGGCACCTGCGCCGGCTTCTTCGGCGGCATTGTCGACATCGTCTTCATGCGGCTGATCGATATCATCCTGGCCTTTCCCTTCCTGGTGCTGATGCTCTCGATCATCGCCATCCTCGGCCCCGGGCTTTCGAGCTTCTATATCGCCATGGCGCTGGTCGGCTGGGTGTCCTATGCGCGGCTGATCCGCGCCCAGATGCTGGTGGTCAAGACCAGCGATTACGCCATCGCCGCCACCAGCCTCGGTTTCAGCCGCAGCCGCATCATGTTCCGCCATCTGCTGCCAAATGCGATCGCCGGCTCGATCGTGTTTTCGATGTCGGATGCAGTGCTGGTCCTGCTCAACGGTGCGGCGATCAGCTATCTCGGGCTCGGCATCCAGCCACCGCTCGCCGAATGGGGTGTGATGGTCGCCGAGGGCCAGAGCTTCATCACCACGGCCTGGTGGATCACACTTTTTCCAGGTCTCTCCATCGTCGTCCTGGCCTTCGGTTTCAGCCTGCTGGGCGATGGTCTCGGCGAACTGCTTGGGGTCAAGGAATGAGCGGCCCGATCCTCTCCATCCGAGACCTGACGGTCGAGGCCCGCCTCGATGGTGAAGCCCGGACGCTGATCGATGCCGTGTCGCTCGACCTCAACCGCGGCGAGATCCTCGGGCTCGTCGGCGAAAGCGGCTCGGGCAAGAGCATGATCTGCCGCGCGCTGGTCCGGCTGCTGCCCTCCCGCGCGATCTCGATCGCCGGCGGCTCGGTCATGCTCGGCAATCGCGATCTCACCAGGCTCGATGAGAAATCCATGCAGGCGGTGCGCGGCGGCGAGATCGGCATGATCTTCCAGAACCCAACCAGCCATCTTGACCCTGTCATGCGCATCGGCGATCAGGTGGCCGAAGGAATTCGCTACCACCAGAATGCCGGCCGCCGTGCTGCCAAATCTGCCGCGATCGAGATCCTCCGCCAGGTTGGCTTTCCCGACCCGGCGCGTCAATACGAGAACTATGCCCACGAATTCTCCGGCGGCATGCGGCAACGGGCGATGATCGCGGTGGCGCTTTCCTGCAATCCCGATATTCTTATTGCCGACGAGCCGACGACAGCGCTCGACGTGACCATTCAGGCGCAGATCCTGCAACTGCTCATGGACCTCCGACATTCCAGGGGCCTGTCGATCATCCTCATCACCCACGATCTCGGCATCGTCGCCCAGACCTGCGACCGGATCGCCGTGCTACGTGCAGGGCGGCTATTGGAAACCGGGCCGAAACGGCAAGTGCTTTCCGCGCCGAAGGATCCCTATACGATCAGCCTGCTGAAGAGCCATCCCTCGATGCCGGAGGAAGCAGGCACCGCGCCCGCCGAGAGCACGTCTCCCGCCGGCACAACCTCGTCCAAACCCCTGCTCGAAATCGACGACCTCTACGTCCGCTTCCCCGCCCCCGGTCTCGGTCTGTTCGGCGCCCGCAAGCCGGTTGCAGCCGTCAATGGCGTCAGCCTGCGAATCATGCCGGGCGAGAGCGTCGGGATCGTCGGCGAAAGCGGCTCGGGCAAGAGCACGCTCGCCCGCGCGATCCTCGGCCTGACGCCGCTGAGCGGCGGCCATATCAGCTTCGAGGGCTCCGACCTCGCCCAGCAGCGAAGCCAGACACTGGCGCGCATCCGCACCGAAGCGGCCATGGTGTTCCAGGATCCCTATGGCGCCCTCAATCCGCGGCTGACGATCGGCGATATGATCGGCGAGGTGCTCAAGGTGCAGAACAAGGTGCCCGAAGGCCGCGTCCCGGAACGGATTGGCGAACTGCTCGACCTCGTCGGGCTCGATCGCGAATTCGCCACCCGCAAACCGCGCAGCATGAGCGGCGGCCAGTGCCAGCGCGCCGGCATTGCGCGTGCGCTCGCGGTCGATCCGAAACTTGTTATCGCCGATGAATGCGTCGCCGCGCTTGATGTGACCATCCAGGCGCAGATCATCGATCTCTTCAGCGACTTGAAAACGCGGATGAACCTGACGCTGATCTTCATCGCCCATGATCTCGCCATCGTCCGCAATCTCTGCGAACGCGTCGTGGTGATGTATCGCGGCGAGATCGTCGAGGAAGGCCGTTCAGACGCGGTCTTCGCCCATCCCAAGCATGCCTATACCGCGGCCCTGATCGGCGCCATTCCGGATATCAATCCGGACAAGCCGCTTCTGGCCGATGCCTCCACCCATCAATTGATGCCTGCCTGACAACAACAAAGGGAACGAGACCATGAAAAACAGATGGATGACTTTGAGCGTGGCGACCGTGCTGGCCATGCTGACGCTGGGAACCACGATTGCCGAAGCCGCCGGCACGCTGACGATCGGCCGGCGTGAGGATTCGACGACATTCGATCCCATCAAGACGGCGCAGAACGTCGATAACTGGGTGTTTTCCAATGTCTTCGACGTGCTGATCCGCGTCGATAAGACAGGCACCAAGCTCGAGCCGGGACTGGCCGAGAGCTGGACGGTCTCTCCCGACGGACTGACCTATACGTTCAAGATGCGCGATGCCAAGTTCTCCGACGGCTCGCCGATCACGGCGGGCGACGCGGCTTTCAGCCTGCTGCGCATCCGCGACAACAAGGGCTCGCTGTGGAGCGACAGCTACAAGGTGATCGATACCGCCGAAGCCGCCGACGACAGGACGCTGGTGGTCAAGCTCAAGAACCCCTCCGCGCCTTTCCTATCGACGCTGGCACTGCCCAACGTCTCGGTCCTCTCGAAGAAGGCAGTCGAAGCCGGAGAAGACGCCTTCGCCGAACTACCGACGGCATCCTCCGGCGCCTTCATCGTCAAGGAATGGCGCCGCGGCGACCGGGTCATCCTCGAAAAGAACCCGAATTTCTGGCAGGCGGACCGCGTCAAGCTTGACGGCGTCGAGTGGATTTCGGTGCCCGACGATAATACCCGCATGCTCAACGTCCAGGCGGGCGAACTCGATACCGCGATCTTCGTGCCCTTCTCGCGTGTCGAGGAACTCAAGAAGGATCCCAATCTCCAGGTCCTGATCGACGCCTCGACCCGCGAGGATCACCTGCTGATCAACCACGAGCACGGCGCGCTTGCCAAGAAGGAAGTCCGCCAGGCGCTCGACATGGCCATCGATAAGAAGGCGCTGGTCGATACCGTAACCTTCGGCCAGGGCACCGTCGCCAATTCCTACGTGCCGAAGGGCGCGCTCTATTACTACGCCGATAACCTGCAGCGGCCCTATGATCCCGAAAAGGCCAAGGCGATGCTGGCCGAGGCCGGTGCTTCCGATCTGACGCTAAACTACGTCGTCCGCGCGGGCGATGAAGTCGTCGAGCAGACCGCGGTCCTGCTCCAGCAGCAACTCGCCAAGGCGGGCGTCACGGTCAATATCAACAAGGTCGATCCGAGCCAGGAATGGGACATGCTGGTCGCCGGCGATTATGATGTCGGAGTCAACTACTGGACCAACGACATCCTCGATCCTGACCAGAAGACCACCTTCGTCGTCGGCCATGACAGCAACAACAACTACATGACCCATTACAAGAACGACAAGGTCAAGGATCTGGTCGCGGCCGCTCGTCTTGAACTCGACCCCGCCAAGCGCGAACAGATGTATATCGAGATCCAGAAGATGGCCAAGGACGACGTCCACTGGATCGATCTCTATTACAGCCCCTACATCAACGTTGCCCGCAAGAACATCGAGAACTTCTACCAGAACCCGCTCGGCCGCTTCTTCCTCGAAGACACCGTGAAGAACTGAGAGCAGCAACCGATAACCGGATCTGTATCCGGGTCGATTGCGCCCATGCCAACCAAGCCTTGGCATGGGCATCAAGCCCTCAATCATCCTGCCTGGCGACGACATCCAGCCGGTCAGCCGTAGGCGCCGGATCTAGTAATAAAAACTAGCGTTCAGCTCTGTAAAACAACACCCGGCCTGCGGGATCAGTTGCAGAGATAGTCGAAATCGCTCACATTCGCCGTCAGCACCGTGAAACTCAGTTTCTGGGCGGTCTTGGCCGTCGGCATGGCTCCCTGTCAGACGTTTTGACCTTTTGTCCCAACACAGCACACTGAGTGCAATTTTTCCAGAAACTCCACCGCCAAAAACAAAAGAGCCCGGTGCGGGAGGAGGTGCACCGGGCTCTTGATTATGACCAGCGGCTGGGAGGAGGAGTGCCGATGGTCCCGAAGCTGATCGGGAGGAGGATGATCAGCTTCAAAATCAATATAATGCTGCGCCGCACAATATTCAAGTATTTATTGTGCGGCGCACTTATACTTTCGTCTAATGCTCACGCAAGGCGCGCTCGAACAGCCGCGACAGCCGTTCGGCGAATAGCCGGGGATTGGCGGGCTTGTCGCCATCAAGAATGCGCGCCTCGTCCAGCAGTAGCCACGCCGCATCGTTACGCAGCGCGTCGTCGCTCTGGCCTGCAAGCGATTTGATCAGGCCGCTATCGGGATTGATTTCGAGCACTGGCTTTTCCGCCGTCTGCAGCCGGCCGGCACCCTGCAGGATGCGCTCGAGCTGGCGGTCGAGCGCCTGATCGGACGCGACAAGGCAGGCGGCGCTATCGGTCAGCCGCGCCGAGACACGCACGTCGGCGACCTCTTCGGCCAGAGCTTCCCTAGTAAAGGCGATGAAGGCCTGCACGTCGGCGGACGCTTCGGAAGGCTCGTTTGCCGTTCCATCCGTCCTGGCGATCTCATCGAGGTCGGCGGCCCCTTGGGTGATGGACCGGAACGGCTTGCCCTCGAATTCCGGCGCGTTCGGCGCCCAGAAGCTGTCGACGGGATCGGTCAGCAGCAGCACCTCGACGCCGCGCGCGCGATACCCCTCGAGTTGCGGCGAGGCTCTGAGCTGTTCGAGATGGCCGCCCGCGAGATAATAGATCGCCTTTTGGCCGTCCTTCATGTCTTTCACGTAGTCGGCAAGGCTGCGGAAGTCCTCCCCCGAAGCGGTGGAGCGGAAACGCGTGAGGCCCAACAATTGGCCTCGCCGCTCGAAATCGTCGTAGAGACCTTCCTTGATGACGAGGCCGAAATGTCCCCAGATCCCAGCGAATTTTCCCGCATCGGATTCGGCGAGTTTTTCGAGCGCCGTCAATATCCGGCCGGTCAGGCCCTTGCGGATCGACGCCAGGATCGGGCTGTCCTGGATCATTTCGCGCGAGATATTCAGGGGCAGGTCCGATGTATCGACGATGCCGCGGACGAAGCGGAGATAACGCGGCAGAAGTTCCGCGTCGTCGGTGATGAAGACCCGCCGGACGTAGAGCTTCATACGCCCCTTGCGGTCGGGATCGGAGAGATCGAAGGGCTGCGATCCCGGAACGAAGGCCAGCGCCGTATATTCGTTGCGGCCCTCGGCGCGAAAATGCACGGTCAGATCAGGGTCGTCATACTGGCCGGATACGCCGCGATAGAAATCCGTGTAGTCGGCCTCGGAAATGTCGCTCTTCGGCTTCGTCCACAGCGCGCTGCCATCGGAGATCGAACTCGGCTCCTCGCCCGGTTTTTCCGCGATCCGAATCGGCACCGGCACATGGCCGGATTTTTCGCGGATGATGCGCTCAACGGTCCATTTGCTGGTAAAGTTCTTGGCATCCTCCATCAAATGCAGGATGACGCGCGTGCCCCGAGCGGGCGCATTGTCCAGCTCTGCGGGTTGCACGGAAAAGCTGCCCTTGCCATCGGACGTCCATTGCCAGGCCTCGTTGCTGGCGGCCTTGCGCGAGATGACGTCGACCTTGTCGGCGACCATGAAGGCCGAATAGAAACCAACGCCGAACTGGCCGATCAGCTCGGCGCCCTCCCCACTCTTGGCCGCCTCGATCCGTTCCATGAAGGCTTTCGTGCCCGAGCGCGCGATCGTGCCGAGCGCCTCGATCAGCTCGTCATGACTCATGCCGATGCCATTGTCCTCGACCACCAGCCGGCGCTGTTCCTCGTCCAGCGAGATCAATACTCGCGGCGCCTCGCCGTCGCCCATCAAATCAGGATCGGAGATCGCCTCATAGCGAAGCTTCTCGCAGGCATCCGCCGCATTGGAAATCAGCTCGCGCAGGAAGACCTGCTTGTCGGAGTAGACCGAGTGCACCATCATATGCAGCAGGCGGCTGACATCGGCCTCGAACCTGTGTTGCTCCGTGTCCTTTTCCAGCGTGGTCTCCGTCATATCTCAATCTCTCCCTGTCCCGGAAATCGCCGGATGAAATGGCATTCTCGATAGCAGGTTTCAAGCCCGGAAAATCGCTCGGCGATCAAATTGCCTGTATCGATGGCCGCTCCTCGAAATCAATACTCCCCAGCGTTCGTATAGCGTTGTTACAAGCCGGCACAGAGGACGAACGGCGTCCGGAAGTCATGGAACCAATCGATTTATCACTCGTTTGGATAGCAACCGGGCGATCGTCCGGTACAGCATTTAAATGAGGAGAACCGAGATGAAACGCATTCTAGCAACGACCGCGCTCGTCATGATTCTGTCCGGCGGCGCAGCGTATGCCGAGATGGGCAACTATCAGAGCCAGCCGACCGACATCAATGCGTCGCAGTTCATTGGCCAGCGCATCTACGCGGCGGAAACGATGCCCGCCGACAGTGTCCAGCCGGGCGCCGAGAAGGACTGGACCGACGTCGGGGAAGTCAACGATGTTATCCTCGACCCCAGCGGCAAGGCGAAGGCCGTGGTGCTGGGCGTTGGCGGTTTCCTGGGCATGGGCGAGAAGGCCGTCGCCGTTCCGATGACCGACGTCAAGTTCGTCAAGAGCGGTGATGGTGCTGACGACTTCTTCCTGGTGGTGAACACCAACAAGGACGCACTTGCCGCGGCCCCCGCCTTCATTTCAGCCCAGGACAAGGCTGCCCAGCAGCAGGCTGCAGCTGATGCTGCCAAGACCGCTGCTGATCCTGCGGCAGTGCCGACCGACACGGCAACCGATACGACAATGACCCCGCCTGCCGACACGACGGCCGATACAACCGCCGAGAAGCCGGCCGACACGACGACGGCCATGGATGCTGCCAAGCCGGCGACATCGGACCAAACGACCACCGCGTCCGATACGACGGCCAAGAAGCCGGCCGACGCCATCACGGCGATGGATGACAACGCGGCTGCGACGGACCAGACCACCACGGCTTCGACCACCACAAATAGCTCTACGCAGGCGATGACCGACGAAAACCGCGCGCGGTTGACCCGTCCGGAAATCACCCGCGAAGGCTATCAGGCGGCACAGGCCACCGAACTCACGGCCGACAAGCTGACAGGTGCTCGCGTCTACGGTCCCAAGGATGAGGATGTCGGTGAAATCAACCGCATCATTCTCGACGATAACGGCCAGGTCGAACGCGTCGTCCTCGACGTCGGCGGCTTCCTGGGTGTCGGCGAGCGTCAGATCGCCGTGACCATGGACGAACTCAACATCGTCAAGAATGCCAAGGGCGACGATTTCCGCGTATATATCGACGCCAACCAGGCCAACCTGAAGGCACAGCCCGAATTCAAGGGCTGATCTCGGCAAACCCGGTGGAAGAGGTCCCATTGAGGGCCTCTTTTCTTGATTTGGACGGTTTCGCATCAAGGATTTACTTGCGGAACCTTTCGTCAAGCACCGGGTTTGAATTCGTTCAATCCATCTTGCTTCCACCCGTGAAAGGACCCTAGACATGGCCAAGGAAATGACGCTCGCCGACCTCTTCTACGACACCCTGAAGGACATCTACTATGCCGAACGGCAGATTCTGAAGACCTTGCCGAAAATGGCGCGGGCAGCGCAGGCGCCCCAGCTCAAGGCAGGCTTCGAAAAGCACAAGGAACAGACCGAGGGCCAGATCGAGCGCCTGCAGCAGGTCTTCGAGCTCATTGGCAAGCGCGCACAGGGCAAAACCTGTGAAGCGATCCAGGGCATCATTGCCGAGGGCGAAGAGATCATGGAGGAGTTCAAGGGCACCTCGGCTCTCGACGCCGGCCTCATCTCATCCGCCCAAGCTGTCGAGCATTATGAAATCGCCCGCTACGGCACGCTGAAGGCCTGGGCCGCGCAGCTCGGTTACAAGGATGCCGTGTCGCTGCTCGATGCCACGCTCAAGGAAGAAACCCAGACCGACGAAACGCTTACTAAGCTTGCCGTCACCGCCGTCAACGCCGCCGGCCAGAAGGCTGCGGCTTGACGCTGACACCAGAGCTCGATGATAGGAACCCGGTATAAGTCGTCTGATTGATATCTGGACTTGTTCTAGGCGGGAGAGGCGCACGCCTCTCCCGTTTCTGTATATGAGCGAAAGCTCCGGGCAAGTTTACTTGCTCATTCTTGGGCAACTCGGAGAGGTGCTCATGATGCAGCATGTTCGTTTTCGCGTAGTGGGCGGTTATGCCGCCGAGGGCGTCAGATGGTGGCCCTGCCGTGACGATGTTCGCCAGGAGGCGCAACGCCGGATAAATGCGTCCGGTTACACGCGCTATCGTGCAAAGGCGCTCGCGACGGGGGCAGTGATCCCGGATACAATCAGGCACTTCGTACTGCAGATCAACTATGTGACCGAAGCACTTGCGTCGCTCAAACCGATTCCCGAAGATTTTCAATCGGATGCTTACTGGCCGACCCTCGATCAGCTTAGCTGAGCAAGTTCACCTCCACCGGAACAAAGGTGGAGACGGCGCATTTTCCGGGTATGCAAACGCCCAAAGCCCCAAAAACGCTGCTTCCGAAAAAATTCGAAGTTTCCGCGCGAAGGCCCGGAGAATTTGCTGGCCGGCGGACGGTCGGCCCCATTCGCCTCCGGCGGCAGGCTTTGGTGACCGACAGGCCGATCCTGATCGTCGAGGATGAATACCTCATTGCGACCGACTTGGCACAGCAGATCATCGAGGATGGCGGACACGTCATTGGACCCGCTCTCTCCATCGACGAGGCTCTCGACCTGCTCCGCCATACCAGCGATCTCGGCGGCGCCATTCTGGATGTGAAGGTGGAAAATTCCAATACGTTCGATCTCGCCGACGTGCTGACCGATGCGGGCGTACCCTTCGTCTTTTTCACCGGTTATCGCAGCCTAGTCATGCCCGACCGTTTCATCGGCGTGCCGCGGATCGTGAAGCCTTCCGGCTGGCGTCAGCTCAAGCAGGGCCTGGTCGTCGCGACCGAAAGGTTGAGCAACACGGGCAATGGAAGCTTTCGCGACAGTATCGAGGCCGCACTTCCCACCCTGCGCCGGCAGGCGAGAAGGCTGGTGGAAAATCCGGAAGATGCGGACAGGCTGGTCGAGCAGACGCTTGAACGCGCCATTTCGGCGGTCGCGAACCGTTCACTCAATATCACGATAGAGGAATGGCTTCTCTCGCTGTTGGCCCCGGGCGAAACCAATCCAAGACCGCGTTTTCTTCATTAGACCGTCAGACGTGGAATTCCTCTTGCAGGATCTCGAGGCCACGGCGGTATTTGTCGGCATCTTCCCCATTCCGCAACGCGCTCTGAAGGTTGTCTTCCAAATCGGCCTTCTTCACCGGCAAGGCGAGGGGATTGGCGGCCGCCCGCCTGACGAAAGCGTCATCCTCCTCGCCGGAACGCTTGGTCAGCGCATCGACAGCGCCGATAACTTCCTCTGGAAAGGCATCGAGCCTCAGCCGTTCGAGCGTCCATCCCTCGGACTTTTCGATCACGTCGTGAAGATAGGCGATCGGTCGCAGCGCTGGTTCGACCCGCATGGCCACGCGTTCGCAATGTTCGATATAGGGCCTGCCGTCCTTGCCGGTCTGGCCGCGGTGGGCATTGGTGGCAATGCGCATGGCGCGCATGAAAATCTGGTCCTGCGACAAGGAATTCAGCGTATTTTCGGTCGCCGCAGCTGTCATTGCAATCACGTCTCCTGCCCTTCATTCATAAAAGCATTATTAGCGTAATAACGCTTTGCGCGCACCCTGCGTTCCGTGCGTCTGCGTCATACCAGCACATCGAAAAATATGGAGCTCGATCCAGAAAATCGTTTGAGATCAGGAACAAAGCCGAGGCGTCGTAAGTTTTACGTCCAGCCTCGGGAATCCCGGAGGCGCCGTCTCAAAGACTTTTGAAGTCTCATACATATGGAGGATACCATCATGGGTCGCGGTATATTGCTTTGGCTGCTCGGCGTGCCGATTCCAGTCATCATCATTCTCGCTCTTCTGTTTCGGTAGGAGAGAGACATGGCAATTCCAACATCCCCTATCGTAGTCGATGCTCCGGTGGAGTCGTCGTCATCCGCAGTAAGCTGGGCGCCCGTCATCGCCGGTGCCTTCGTCGCGACGGTCGTCACGCTGATCCTTATGCTGGTTGGCGCGGGGCTAGGCCTGACAATGGTATCTCCGTGGTCCGGCGAAGGCAGTGCCGCGACAACCGTGAGTATCTATGCGGCGATCTGGTTGATCGTGGTCCAATGGGTTTCCGCCGGCGTTGGCGGGTATCTGACAGGGCGCCTTCGCACCAAATGGGTCGGCGTTCACACGGACGAAGTCTTCTTCCGCGACACATCTCACGGCCTTCTGGCCTGGGCCGTGGCCACCGTTGTAATCATGGGACTTCTGAGTTCTACGGTAACGTCGATCGTGAGCGGCGCAACTCAGGCGGCTTCGACCATTGTCGGAACCACGAGTGCCGCAGCGGTGAACGCGGCTTCGGAAAATGCGCCCGATCTATCGACATCCTATTTTACCGACGCGCTCCTGCGTCCATCCGATCCGCGTACTGCAGCAACCGCAACAGCCACGACAGCCCCCGGCTCGAATGAAGCAGCAGCATCCGAACTGTCGCGCATCCTGATGCGCAGCGCGGCGGCCGGCGAGATGACGGCTGACGACAGGACTTACGTCGAGCGGATCATCGCCGCACGCACCGGCCTGAACGAAGCCGATGCCAAGGCACGCGTCGACGCCGTCATGAAGCAGATCGACGACGCCAAGGTCGCCGCGCAGGAAGCAGCCGATACGGCCCGCAAGGCGGCAGCAACCACGTCGCTGCTCGGCGCCTTGTCGCTGCTCATCGGTGCGTTGATCGCCTGTGTCGCGGCGGCACTCGGCGGCCGTCAACGCGATGAAGACGAAGAACTGTATCTCCGTAGCTGAGACACGGAATCACAGGTTCATTCATCGCAATAAAAAATGGCCCGGCCGCATCAAGCGCCGGGCCTTTTCGATGAGCCGCTGGCTCCATTCAACCAAGCCCGGCCACCGCCATGACGCGGTTCTCCACCGATCCGACGCCGGATACCCTGGCCGCTACCTCGCCAACGGTGCCGATTTCGGGTGCGGTGCCGACCTGACCCGTCAAGGTCACGATGCTGCCTTCTACGGTCACTTCCACCTGGCTGGCATCGGCGCCTCCGGCGCGTGCGAGTGCCTCCGCAACGCGTGCTTCCAGCCCGGCCTGCGTGGGATTGTCGATTTCCGCCTGCGGCGGCACTTCATGAAACGTTTGAGGCTTGAAGACCATTGCTCTATCTCCTTGAGATCATCCAAGAATATTCTCGGAGCTTTCGAATAACGGTGTCTTGAAAGCAAATGTTCCTCTTAGCGAGATCACGAACTCCGGAACAAGCGATTGGGGGCCGGCGTTTGGTTGGGTGTGCCGAAACCAGGAGTAAGGTCATGCAGAGCTTTGAAACACTAGTCCACCCGGAACTGGGCGGCAAATTGGGCTTCACGGTTGAGTTCGTGGGCAATGCCGGCGAGATCATCTCGGTCCAGTTGCGCCAGAATGCAGACAACATGCTCAACCGCGTCAATGCGGTGGAGAAGGCCAGGGAACTGTTGATCGAAGCTGCCGCAATCGAGGGCGGCCTCAACTATGCTTCCGAATATGAGGCTCAAAGCAACGGCGATTTCAACCATCTCAACCAAGATGGTCCTACCGGCCTGCGCAGCGCACGCGCGACCGGCGACCGCGCGATGATGGAAGAGCAGCTTGATGAAGGACTCTACGAGTCTTTTCCGGCCAGCGACCCCGTCTCGATCACGATTTCCACGGTTTCGGGCCGCCACAAGCCCCCGGCGCCGAGCTAACCCACCCAATCCCTACGGCACACGAATGGCCCTCCGAATCTCGGAGGGCCATTTTTCTTGTGACCGAGACAACGAAGGCTACGACTGAAGCCATTTCAGGACGCGACGCTCATCGTCATCCATCCACTGCGCCGCGTTTGCGTTCGGGGACAGTCTGATCTTTCCTAGTCCCGCAAGCGCGCCGCTCTCGAAGTCGTCGAATACCTTCGGATGGATGTAGGACGCGCGGCACACGGCCCTTGTATTCATCAGCCTGTCGGCGATCGCATCGATGACGACGTTCATCTGCCGCTTGAGACCGCTCTGGGACGTCTCCGGCTCCATGGCGCTCAGGGCGGTCGCCGCGAGCCGCGTCGCGCCCCAGGTCCGGAACTGCCGCGACGAAAAATTGTCGCCCGACGCTTGCCTGATATACGCGTTGACGTCCTGCGAACGCACAGCGTGCGGCAGGCCTTCCTCATCGAGATATTGGAAGAGTTGCTGGCCGGGCAGTTCCTGCAGCTTGCGGATCGCATTGGCGATGCGCCGGTCGCGGTAGCCGAGCTGCCATTGCTTGCCCGACTTGCCCTTGAACCTGAAGCGGATTTCCGATCCTTCGAACTTCACATGGCGATTGCGTAGCGTCGTCAATCCATAGGAGCCGTTCGCCTGGGCATAGGTCTCGTTGCCAACGCGTATGAAGAGATTGTCGAGCAGCCATACAACGGTCGCCAGCGCCCTGTCCTGGTCGAGCTTCCGCCGCTTGAGATCAGCATCGACCTTCTCCCGGATGCGCGGCAGAGCAGCTGCGAAAGCCGGCAACAATGCGAACTTCGTTTCGCCGCGATGCTCGGACCAGGCGGGATGGTAGCGATACTGCTTGCGGCCGCGCGCATCACGCCCGGTGGCCTGGAGATGGGAATTCGGATCTGGCGAGATTCGCACGTCTTCGTATGCGGGCGGGATTGCGAGTGACGCGATCCGCGCCAGTTCCTTCTCGTTGGTGATCCGCCGCCCATTGGCGGCATAATACTCGAAGCCATCCGGGGCACGAGTTCGCCTTATGCCGTCTTCGAGATGGGCAACATAGACAAGCCCTTCAGGCACATCGACAGACTCGGCAATACCGCTCTCTACCGCCGCAACCGCCATGTCATTCCGCCGCGTCGGCGCGGGTGGCGTCGAGCTTGCCGCGAGTTCTCTCGAGGTTCGAATTCAGTTCGTCACCGTCGTCCTGCTCCTGACATGCCTTCTCGTCGATCAGCTTGCGCAGTTCGCGGAGTTCCTCTTCATCCAGCTTCTCGATGCCGATGAATTTGTTCTGCGCACCCTTGCTGGTCAGGATCAGTTCATCGAGCTTGGCCTGCAACGCCTTGCCGTCTCGGTTCTGCGAGTTCTGCAGCACGAAGATCATCAGGAAGGTGATGATGGTCGTGCCCGTGTTGATCACGAGTTGCCAGACTTCGGAAAAGCCAAAGAACGGACCTGAAACTGCCCAGCCACAAATCACCGCCAGCGCGATGACGAAGGCGAGGGGGGTGCCGGTGGCATTCGATACAGCATTGGAAAACTTGGAAAAGGCCGCGTTCATCGGGATACTCCAGAACCAGCGCGTCCCCACCAAACGAGAAGCGCGCCGATAAACGCGCGCTCCCGGTCAGCGGTTCCAATCCGCGCGGCAGCGGACTAAGCAGGAGCCTTCGCGCCCTTATGCGCCGCATCCGTGCGCGCCTTGAGGTCCCGGAGCGTCGTGAGTTCGAGCTCAGTCGGCCGCGGGGTTTCGTCGACCACATCCGCGAACCTCACCGGCCAGCCGCAGGTCTCCTGCACCTTTTCGCGGGTGACACCTGGATGCATCGACACGACGGTGAATTCCTTGGTCACTGGATCCGGCTTCCAGATCGCGAGGTCGGTGACCAGCAGCGTCGGACCCTTGGTCTCGATGCCGAGCCGCTGACGATGATCGCCGCCATCGCCATGGCCGAACGAGGTGAAGAAGTCGATCTTGTCGACCATGCCGCGCCGCGACTGCACCATGGTGATATAGATCTCGCCTGACGATGTTGCGATCTCCGGTGCACCGCCGCCGCCAGGCAGCCGTGTCTTGGGATGATCGTAATCGCCGATCACTGTGGTGTTGATATTACCAAAACGATCAAGCTGCGCCGCGCCGAGGAAGCCGATGGTGATGCGTCCGCCCTGCAGCCAGTAGCGGAACATCTCGGGCACCGCGACGGTGGTCACGGCCGTGTCGCAAAGCTCGCCGTCGCCGATCGAGAGTGGCAGCATATCCGGCTTGGTGCCGATCGTGCCACTTTCATAGATCAGCGTGATGTCGGGCGCATGCGTCAGCCGCGCCACATTGCAGGCCGCCGACGGCGCGCCGATGCCGACGAAGCAGACGTCATCATTGGAGAGCGCACGCGCCGCCGCGATGGTCATCATCTCGTTGGAGGTATAGGTAGCGGCCTCGCTCATGATCTTGCCCTCCTCAGATGTGCCACGCGCCGCTCAAAATCCTCCGGCGCCGATTCCATGACATTCCTTTGCATCCAGTCCGCGAACCGGTCGCGGTCGGCGGCGATCTCGTCCCATTCGAGATAGGCCGCATTGTCGCGGTCGAAATAGCCATGCGTATAGGAAGGGTGCGATCCGCCGGGCACGACCGAGATTGCCGTCACGGTCCAGGACGGCAGCACCGTCACATTGGGATGCAGGCCGGCGAAATCCTCGACCACTTCCTCGACCGTCACCACTGCGCGCTTTGCGGCCAGCACCGCCTCCTTCTGGATGCCGACAATGCCCTCGACCAGCACGTCGCCTTTCCGGTTGGCCTTCTGCGCATGGATGAAGGTCACGTCCGGCCGCACCGAGGGAACCGCGGCCAGCACTTCGCCGGTGAACGGGCAGACGACGCTCCTGATATTAGGATTGACCTCCGCAAGCCCAGCACCGCGATACCCCCGGAAGATCGCGCAGGGCAGACCCGCCGCACCCGCTTCATAGGCATTGGCCATGGCAGCGTGGCTATGCTCCTCGATTTCGATTGCTTGCGGCCAGTTGTTCTCCACCGCATCGCGCAGCCGGCGCAGCAGCCCGACGCCCGGATTGCCGGCATAGGAAAAGATCACCTTCTTCGCCATGCCCATGCCGATCATCTGGTCGTAGATCAGGTCCGGCGTCATGCGCACCAGCGTCAGGTCGCGGAAACCCTGGCGGATCGCCTCATGCGCGGCAGCCGTCGGGATGAGGTGCGTGAAGCCCTCGAAGGCGGCGGTATCGCCATCATGCAGGTTCTCGGCGACCGCCTGCTTCAGCGGTAGAAACTTTGCCACTCGATCTATCCTCCGGCTAGAAAGTTCGCATTGCGAACATATGTTTTATATGCAATACTATTTGTCGAGACGAGTTAAAAGTCAATCCTCCGAACCTGGAGTTAGCGACATGACCAGCGAACCGCATTCCCGCGACAATGTCGGCTCGCTTGGCAAGGGCCTTACAGTCCTGGAAATCCTCGCAGCCCATCCGTCAGGTCTGACGCTGACGGAGATGGCGGCAAAGGCGGACATGACGCGCGCCGCCGCGCGCCGTTTCCTGCTGACGCTCGTCGACAGCGAATACGCCATCCAGGACGGCCGCCGCTTCACACTTTCACCGCGGCTGCTGTCGCTGGCCCGCGTCTGGCTGCAGGGCTCGTCGCTCTGGACCTATGCCGAGCCTTTCCTGCGCGATGTCGCCCACCGTTTCAATGAATCGAGTTCCGCCGCCGTGCTGTCGGGCGAGGATATCGTCTATGTCGCACGCATTCCAGGCCGACACATCCTTAGCGTCGCGCTTCACGTCGGTACGCGGCTTCCGGCCTGGTGCACCTCCATGGGCCGTGTGCTGCTGTCCGATCTGCCCACGCCCCAACTTCGGGCATTCCTGAAATCGGCACGGATCATTGGGCATACGCCGAAAAGCATAACTAGCGTGACAGACCTGGAACGCGAGATCGGTCTTGTCGCAAAACAGGGTTTCGCCGTCATCGACGAGGAACTCGAGATCGGTTTGCGATCGATCGCGGTGCCGATCCGGGACCGCACGCGCAGGATTGTCGCCGCGATCAACATCTCCACGCAATCCTCGCGCTTCACGCCCGCCGAGATGGAACAGGAAATGCTGCCGCATCTGATGGCGGCGGCAAGGTCGATCGAAGATTACTTCGTCGTACAGTGACGGGAACCATCCATCGCCTGAGTTCATTGTTTAGGAGGCTCGCTTGTGTAGAGAGCCAAGGAGCAAGGTCGTGGCACCAAGGGCAAACTGGAAGGGCTATCTCAAGCTCGGCGAACTGAACTGCGCGGTAGCGCTCTATACCGCCACGTCAACGTCTGAACGCGTTTCCTTCCACATGGTCAACCGCCGGACCGGCAACCGGCTGAACCGCGAATTCGTCGACAGCGAAAGCGGCGAGCCCGTCGAGCGCGAAGAGCAGATCAAGGGTTACGAAGTCTCCGGCGGCGATTATGTGACGCTCGAACCCGAGGAAGTCGCGGCGGCCGTGCCGGAGAGCGACCGGATGCTGGAGATCGGCGATTTCGTCGCCTGCACCGACATCGACGACACATTCTTCGACAAGCCCTATTACCTCGCACCCGCCGACAAGCAATCCCGGGAAGTCTACGCCCTCATCCGCGAAGGTTTAACGGCCAACAAGGTGGCCGCGATCGCGCAGACCGTCCTCTTCCGGCGCGTGCGCACGCTATTGATCCGGCCGCATGGCGAAGGCCTGATCGCCTCCACCCTCAATTACGAATACGAAGTCCGGCCTGCGTCCGAAGCATTCAAGGACATGCCGAAGCTGAAGATCGAACCCGAAATGCTGGAACTCGCAAGCCACATCATCGACACCAAGATGGGCAAGTTCGAACCCTCTGATTTCGCCGACCGCTATGACGAGGCGCTGGCCGAACTGGTGAAGGCCAAGATCGAAGGCCGCAAGATCAGGAAGCCTAAGCCGATCAAGGAAACCAAGCCCGCGGACCTTTTGGAAGCATTGCGCAGAAGCGCGCGTGGAGACAGCAAGGCGCCCGCCGCCAAACGCGCCGCAAAGTCCGGCTCCAAATCGCAGCCCATGCGGAAGGCGAGCTGATCCATGGCGCTCGAAACCTATAACGCCAAACGCGACTTCACCCGCACGGCTGAGCCGAAGGGGAAAGCGCCGCAGGCTAAGGCCGGCAGCAGCTTCGTCATCCAGAAACATGCCGCGACGCGACTGCACTACGATTTCCGCCTGGAAATGGACGGTGTGCTGAGAAGCTGGGCCGTCACCCGTGGTCCGAGCCTGGTCGCCGGCGAGAAGCGCCTCGCCGTCCATGTCGAGGATCACCCGCTTGAGTATGGCGGCTTCGAGGGCAATATCCCCAAGGGCGAATATGGCGGCGGATCGGTCATCGTCTGGGATCGCGGCACCTGGACGCCGGTCGGCGACCCCGAACGCGGCTATAAGAAGGGCCATCTCGAATTCGAGCTCGAAGGCGAGAAGCTGGATGGCCGCTGGCACCTGATCCGCATGCACGGCAAGCCGCGCGAAAAGCGCGAGAACTGGCTGCTGATCAAGGGCGAGGACGATGCGGCCCGCACTGAGGGCGCACCTGACATTCTCGAGGAAAAGCCGGAATCGGTTCTCACCGGCCGCGAGATCGAGGAACTCGAAGGCGAAGCACCGGGCTGGTCTTCGAAGACCGGGCGGATAAAGAAGAGCAAGGCGAAGACGGCGTCGAAGACCAAGGCCAAAGCCGAGCTGGACGCCGATGCTCCTGCTGTGGACATCGACCCGCTGACGGTCAAAAAGGCAAAGAAGAGCGCTCTTCCTGATTTCGTGGAACCGCAACTTGCAACGCTCTCGGCCAAGCCGCCCATCGGCAAGCGCTGGATTCATGAGGTGAAATTCGATGGATATCGTCTGCTTGCACGGATCGAGGCCGGCCGCGTCAAGCTCCTGACACGCAGCGGTCTTGATTGGACCAAGCGCTTCGGCAAGGCGGTCACCGAAGCCTTCGCCAACCTGCCGGCCGGCAAGGCGATGATCGATGGCGAACTGGTGGTCGAGACCGATGCCGGAAGCTCGGATTTCTCTGCTCTTCAGGCCGATCTCAGCGACGATCGTACCGATCGCTTCGTCTTCTATGCCTTCGACCTGCTCCATCTCGACGGCGCCGATCTCACTGCATCCCCGCTGCTCGAACGCAAGGGACTGCTGCGCGAGCTTATCCCCGAGGGCGGCCTGATACGCTACAGCGACCATTTCGACGAACAGGGCGGACTGGTGCTCCAGCACGCCTGCCGGCTGTCGCTGGAAGGCATCGTCTCGAAACTCGGCGATGCGCCCTACCGGCCAGGCCGCGGCAAGGATTGGCTGAAGTCCAAATGCTCTTCGCGGCAGGAATTCGTCGTCGCCGGCTATGTGCCTTCGACGGCGATGCGCAACGCGATCGGCTCGCTGGTAATGGGTGTCTATGACGGTACTAAACTGGTGCATGTCGGCCGCGTCGGCACGGGCTATTCGGCCAAGCTCGCCGGCGATCTCTTCAAGCAGCTCGAACGCCTTCGCATCGACAAGAGCCCATTCGCCGGGAAATTGGAATCCGAGGCGGCACGTGGCGTCAAGTTCGTCGAGCCGAAGCTTGTTGCGGAAGTCGAATTCCGGGCATGGACAGCGGACGGCAATCTCAGGCATGCTGCCTTCCGCGGCCTCAGGGAGGACAAGTTGGCAAAGGACGTAACCCGCGAATCCGGCCCCGGCCAGAAGGTCGAGAAACCGCAGACCCGCAAGGTCAAACTCACCCATCCGGACCGAATCTACTGGCCCGATGCTGGCGTGACCAAGGAGGGGCTGGCCGACTATTACGCCGAGGTCTGGCCGAAGATAGCGCCCTTCATCACCGGCCGGCCGCTGGCGCTGCTGCGCAGTCCCGAGGGAATCGAGGGCCAATCTTTCTTCCAGAAGCACGCCTGGCGCGGCATGAGCAAGGAGATCGGCTTGTTCCAGGATCCGACCGATCCCCCGGATGAGAAGATCATCGTCATCGATGATCTCGATGGCCTCATGGGCCTCGTGCAATCCGCCGTGCTGGAAATCCATCCCTGGGGTTCGACGGCCAAGGATCTCGAAAAGCCCGACACCATCATCATGGATCTCGACCCCGGCGACAACGTGCCCTGGACGCGCGTGATCGAGGCCGCCCGCGACGTCAAGCAGCGGCTGGAGGATGTCGGGCTCGCGGCCTTCGTGAAAACATCGGGTGGCAAGGGCCTGCATGTCGTGACACCCCTCAAGCCGTCGGCCGGGTGGGACGAGGTTAAGGCTTTCGCCAAGGACATCGCCGACTCCATGGCGTCGGACGAACCGGATAAATATGTCTCGACGATCACCAAGTCGAAACGAACCGGCAAGATCCTGATCGACTACCTGCGCAACGGCCGCAACAACACCGCCGTCGCGGCCTATTCGACACGGGCACGCAAGGGTGCGCCGGTTTCGATGCCGCTCGACTGGGAGGAACTGAACGAGGGTATTGGGCCGAACTATTTCACCGTGCTCAACGCACCACAGCGGCTGGCATCGCTCAAGAAGGACCCGTGGGAGAATTTTAGGGCGTCGGCGAAGGTGTTGCCGAAGGTGTCGGTGATGAAGAAATAATCACTTCTTCTTCGCCAGGCTCGCCTTGAGCGCATCCATGATATTGATGACGTTGCTGGGCTTGGCTTCTTCCACCTTGGCCTTGGCAGGGCGAGCCTTGCGGCCCTTCTTCTTGGCGGCGATGATGTCGAGAAGCTTGTCCTGCACCGGATCGTCGGCGATCGACTTGTCCCATTTCCGCGTCCGGGCCTTGATGAATTTCTTCATCAAGGCGAGTGGCGCCGATTCCGTCTTGCCGCCCTTGAGGCCGTCGAAATAATCGTCCGAATCTCTCACCTCGTCACCATAGCGCAGCGTCCAGAGAATGATCCCCTGGTCGCGCGGTTCCAACATCACCGCGCGCTCGCGGCGATACATGACGAGCCGGGAAATGCCGACGACATCGTTGTCGGTCATCGCCTCGCGGATCACGGTGAAGGCCTCCTCACCGACCTTGTCGTCGGGCACCAGGTAATGCGGCGTATCGTACCAGATCCACTCGATGGAATCCTTGGGTACGAACATGTCGATATCGATGGTGCGCGTGCTCTCCAACGCTACGGACTCGATCTCGTCTTCTTCCAGAATGACGTAATCGTCCTCGCCGCGCGGGTAACCGCGCGCTTCGTCGTCCTCATCGACCGGCTTGCGTGTGACGCTGTCGACATAGCGGCTGACGACGCGGTTGCCCGTCTTGCGGTTGATAGTGTGGAAACGCACCTTTTCCGATTCGCTGGTGGCCGGCATCATCGCCACCGGGCAGGTGACGAGCGAGAGCTTGAGATAACCTTTCCAATAGCTACGCGGCGCCATGCTTGATATCCCGGATGAATTCGACGGAAGAACCGGCAGATGCAGGCTTTTGTTCCCCGCTGGAACAAGAGCGTCCGGTGCGGGTTAGCCATTCAAAGAGGAGATGCCGGTGCCACACGATATTGCGAGACCGGATCCGAAGGACCGGCTGATTGCGGCACTTTACGCTCAGCTCAAGGCCGAGCGGGAGACGCGCGAGGCGCTCGAGTGGGTTATCGAGAGCGGCACCATTTCGAAGCAAGTCCTGCAGGCGCTCGCTGGCGATCCTGTTCCCGTCGCCGTCGCCGAGGATGTCGCAGCACTCGAACGAGTCCTCGCACTCGATCATGCCAGTCGCAAGGAGCATTAGTCATGCCGCCACGCAAATACCCGGAGGCAGAGGATCGCAACGAGCCGGCCGTGCGCGATGCAAATCGTGACGTCATCGATAACGATCCTGAAATCAGGCGTATCGATGAAGTGGCCCATGACATCAATGCAAACCAGAAGCCCCGGGAACGTGGCGGCGAGGGCGGCGGCGCGCAAAACGAATCCGTCGAAGGCTGATATCCGTCATTTGGCTGTGGCAAGGCGGTGCATTCGACCTTGTGGCGATTGAACATCGCCGCAGGCAGGGCTAGAAGCACCCTGACCCGTCAATGATTGGCTGTTTGAATAACGATGACCATCTTCGCCGTGCGGCACCTCACGACCTATAGCTATCGCCGGAAGGTACATTTCGGCGAGCATCAGTTGATGTTTCGCCCGCGTGACAGCTACGACCAGCGCTTGCTGACCTCCCGCCTGATCACCACCCCGGAACCGGCCGATGTGAGATGGGTGCACGATGTCTTCGGCAATTGCGTTGCCAATCTCACTTTTGAAAAGCCAGCCAGAGAACTGCGCATCGAGACCAATATAAGGCTCGAACATACGCCCGACATTGCGCTCGACCTGAAGATCGACGAAGAGGCAAAGCATTTTCCATTCACCTACGATTCGCTTGAGGTTCCCGACCTGGAGCGGCTGATCGAGCGGCAATATCCCGATGCCGCCGATCATGTTGGCCATTGGGCAAAACAATTCGTCAAGGTCGGCCATCCCACCGATACCGGCCACCTGCTGATGACCATGTGCTATTCCATACGCGAAAGTTTCGTCTATCAGCGACGGCAGGGGCGCGGCACGCAACTGCCCATCGAGACGCTGGAACTGCGAAGCGGTACATGCCGGGATTTCGCACTGCTGATGATGGAAGCCGCCCGGTCGCTCGGCATGGCGGCGCGTTTCGTTTCCGGCTACATCTTCGTGCCGGACCGCGACGGCTCCACCACGCTCGGTGGTGGCTCGACGCATGCCTGGTGCCAGATCTACCTGCCGGGCGCCGGCTGGGTCGAGTTCGATCCGACCAATGGCATCGTCGGCAGCCGCGACCTGATCCGGGTTGCCGTGGCGCGCGACCCCCGCCAGGCCATCCCTCTTTCCGGCAGTTACGACGGCGAGGCCAAGGATTATCTCGACATGTCGGTGCAGGTGAATGTGATCCGCGAGGAGCCGGACCAGGGCCGGACAAACGGCGCGCGTAGCATGGAACTTGCCGGCGGTCTCGTGAGTTAGCAAGGCGATGCGGCCTGGCCGCCCCTGATCTAACGCACGGAAAGTTTTCATGAAGATACGCGCCGGTTTCAAGCTCGGCTACGAATGTGTTCAGCCGACGCCGATGTTGCTCGTGCTCAACATTCATCCGTCCCGCCGCATCGATCTGCTGACCGAGCAGGTCCTGAATTTCTCACCGCCGATAGAGGCGTGGAACTACACCGATAACTTCGGCAATGCCTGCAGCCGCATCGTGGCGCCCCCCGGGCTACTCGAAATCAGCACCGGGTTCGAGATCTATGATTCGGGCCAGCCGGACCCCGTGCCTGAGGGTGCGATGGCACATCCCATCCAGGACCTGCCCGACGATGTGCTGGTGTTCCTTCTCGGCAGCCGTTACTGCGACACCGAAAAGCTCAGCGATTTCGCCTGGGCACAGTTTGGCGGCACGGAGCCCGGCTGGCCGCGCGTCAAGGCGATCGTCGATTTCGTCCATAACCATATCGCCTTCGACTACCAGAAGGCCGATCTGCTCCGCACGGCGCATGGCGGTTATACCGACAAGACGGGCGTCTGCCGCGATTTTGCGCATCTGGCGATCACACTCTGCCGCTGCATGAACATTCCCGCCCGCTACTGCACCGGCTATCTCGGCGATATCGGCGTGCCAAGGGATCCGGCCCCGATGGACTTTTCCGCCTGGTTCGAAGTCTATCTCAGCGGCCACTGGCACACGCTCGATGCCAGGCACAACACGCCCCGCATCGGCCGCATCCTGATGGCGACCGGGCGCGACGCCACCGACGTAGCGCTCTCCACGAATTTCGGTCCGAGCATCCTGAAAACCTTCGAAGTTGTGACGGAAGAGATCCCGCATGGTGAGGCTGATATCGCCAGCAGCTGAACCGGAATATTAGCGAAAATATATCTGCGACACCGCTTCTGTCGCAAAAAGTCAATCGCAGACGTTGCATTTTCCGGCGAATTGGTGAAAGCTCCCGATATTGCATTGCTTCGGGGGTTGCGATGTTCCTGATAAAATACAAGCTTGTGGATCTCTCCGGCAATGTTGTCGAGGAGGAAATCCTGCCTGAGATCTTCGAGACACCGGGGGAATGCGACGTGCTGATCGAACGCATGTCGTCTCGCTACGGTGTGAGCGCCTATGATATTCACGAGGATCGCTGGTGGGCGCGCGAGACCGGCACCTATGATGAAATCCACTACTGGTGGCGGTCTCCGATCATGAGTATCCACGACGGGAATGTCCGTGGGACTGGCCGTCACTGACCGATCCGCCGGAACAAATTCGTCGCGTAATACGTTCCGAAGTGTTTTGAGAAAGGAACGCCATGCAAGACATCCCCTGGAGTAAGCCCGTTCGTATCAAGATGCCCCATGGCATGCAGCGCAATGTCGAAGGACCCGTCGCCGCGCTCGACCTTCTCGATCAGGAATGGCCCGCCCGCCGGGGCCGCCACTATGAGGCTGCCAGATCCGTCTGCCGCGCGGCACTCGCGCGCATGACATCAGCCGAAGCCGCCCGTGAAATCTTCATTTCGGCCTCGATCGAGGCGGCGGTTGCGGTTCACTAGCTTTTACCTTACCCAATTCAGGCGGGATCGCCCGATCCCGCCTGAATGTCTTTAGGGGGCGGAAACATGAACCCACATGAAATGGAAGCACGCCTCAACGCTCATCGCGAAGTGCTGATCTCGCTCATGTCGGCGCTTGTCGATGACGAGCGCTATGCCGCCGTTTTCGACGAATTGCAGCGCGACACGCAGTTCATGGATGGCGAAGAGGATCCCGGCGTCGTGCCGAGCAAGGCCTATGCCTCGGAAACCCATGCCGCCGACGAAATCCGCCTGCTTCTCGAGGCTGCCCGCGCCCGCAGCAAGGCCCGCTAAGCGCCCGCTACCGCACCGGAACAATTTTACGCGCAACCGATTTGTCCTCCTGTATTCCAAGAGAGGACTCGAGCCATGGCACAACAACGAAAAGCCCGCCGGGACACCGATGCGGTGACCGCCAAGCAGCGCGATATCCAGCGCGAGGTGAAAAAGGCAGATGAGCAGAACAACGAGAAATCCGGCGGCGCAATGCAGGCAGGCGCACGGAAATATCCCGAACCGCCCTTTCCAAAGCAGCACCAGCCCAAGCCGGGATTGGAGCGCGCGCTCGACCCGCAACCGATGTTCGATGCCCCCTTCTACAGGGGTTCGGAGAAGCTGAAGGACAAGGTCGCGATCATTACCGGCGGCGATTCGGGCATCGGCCGCGCTGTGGCGATCCTTTATGCCCGCGAGGGCGCCCATGTAGTGATCTGCCATATCGACGAGGATCAAGATGCGCGCGATACCAAGGCTGCGGTCGAGGCGGAAGGCCGCAAGTGCCTGGTGAGCAAGGGCGATGTCAGCGATCCCACCTATTGCAAGGACCTCGTGGATGCCACGCTCAAGGCGTTCGGCAAGATCGATGTTCTGGTCAACAATGCCGCGTTCCAGGTCCATGCCCCTGGAATCGAGGATCTGACGATCGAACATTTCGACCTGACGCTGAAGACCAATCTCTACGGCTATTTTCTGATGGCCCAGGCCGTGATCCCGCACATGAAGAACGGCTCGGCGATCATCAATACGGGTTCGGTGACCGGCATCGACGGTTCGAAGGAATTGCTCGACTATTCGATGACCAAGGGCGGCATCCACGCCTTCACGCGTTCTCTTGGCTCAAGTCTCGTGCCGCGGGGCATACGGGTCAATTGCGTGGCACCCGGTCCGGTGTGGACGCCGCTCAATCCTTCGGACAAGGAGGCCGACATGGTCGCCGAGTTTGGCTCGAAGGTTCCGATGAAGCGGCCCGCGCAGCCCGAGGAACTGGCACCTGCCTATGTCTTCCTCGCCTCGGAACAGATGTCGAGCTACATCACCGGCGAAATACTGCCCGTCGTCGGCGGCTACTGAGCCGGCTAACAATCTATCTGGCAAATGCCGGCGGCCATCACCGCCGGCATTTTCATGTATCATTGTTTCGGCAGCGCATAGGCGATGACATAATCGCCCGGCTTGGTGCCGACCGATCCATGCCCGCCCGCCACGATCAGCA
>Ga0307515_10001650_pt1 | contig 49649 bp, 54 predicted proteins | sample 17_EM_MG_FD_194513 | JGI IMG/M metagenome (GOLD analysis project Ga0307515, IMG submission 194513) | Populus trichocarpa ectomycorrhiza microbial communities from riparian zone in the Pacific Northwest, United States - 17_EM | ecosystem: Host-associated > Plants > Roots > Unclassified | place... | reverse complement strand
TGAAGTCGGGCTAGAAGAGTTAGTGAGGCGGTGATAGGGAGGGGCACATACGCGTTTTGACATCGCTCTGGTGGTTGTTAGGAGGCGTCTGAAGGCAGTGGTTAGCGGACGCTTGAGCATGATGCGGGAGGCTGCGGGGTAGTGGAGCTTTGGAGATGACGCAATCTGATGGGTAAGCGGATAAACAAAAGTCCGTCGATACTGCTACTTTAAGGTAGTATATCGAGAGTTCTCGCAGATTTACCAGGCGCCCGCACTCTTCATTCCCAGGATCGTTCGATTATGATATACGTGCCATAAAACAATCAATACCTAGCATGCAAACAAACGCTGAAATATATACAACCCGCAAATATCTAGTCCACATCACACACCGGCAGCCCATCCACCATGCGCGCAGTGCTACCCAGCGCCCTGAGTGCCTCCTGCGCGTTTTTCAGCTTCAATGCGTTTGCCTCCCTGTCGCTCACCATGACGAAGTCGTAGTTGATGGCCCAGTCTGTAGCTTTTACGCCGTACTTTTGTGCCACTGCTTCATCCTCAACCTTGCCTACATCGATAATGAGCGAGGATTTCACGCCAAACACTGCGTCTGAGGTCTCGTAGGGGGCGCCACGGATGTAGAGGGAGCTGCATATTCTTAGCACCAAACTGCGAGTAAGTAGGAAGATAAAGACTTACGTGACGAGTGTGTCGTATCCCTCCGCGATAATCATAAAATGCATGTGACTCGGTCTGTACGGATGTCTGTGCAACTTCTCGAGCATCTTTCCTACCGGGCCGTCGTGGGGGATAGGGTACGGCACCGGCCTGACCGCCTTAAACCAGAAATCGCCGTTCTCGTCCGTCCGCAGGATGCCCCGACAATCCGGGTATGTCCGCTCCGCGTACTGCGTATCGTAGTGGCCGGTCTCGTCCGTCTCCCAGATATCGACCGATGCGCCGACGACCGGGCGGCCCTGTGTGTCCTTGAGAGTGCATCGGACAAGACACATCTCGCCCTTGCCGTCGGAACAGATTGATTCGCCGTGCGAGAACTCGTGTGCGTCGTCGGTGTGGAACGGGCCGAGAACTGTGCCCTCGGTTGCGGTGGACGGTTTGGGGTGGTTGATGGTTTCGACGAGAGTGGAGAGCCCGAGAACATCCGAGAGGAGGATGAATTCCTGATTGTGTCAGTGGGCATTGTCGCCAGAGAGGATCGGGGGGGTCTACTTGTCGAGTGTCGGAGCACAGCTGTCCCACGGCAGTCAGGAACAGGATCCCGGCCATCCACTCTTCGGTCGTTAACCGGGTCTCGCGAGCAAAGTCATGGACGTGAGTGACGAGACGCTCCAGGAGGTACTGCAGCCGCTTGTCGGGGCCCTGCGAGTTGATGATAATGGTGTTTGGGGTGATGTTGTCGGCAGTCAGGTCCTTCATCGCCGGGATGACAACCTTGGAGGGATCCATTGTGGATAGGAGGGTTTTCAAGCGGGCGAGTGGGGAAGAAATTGTGGCGGTGGGCTATGTGGAGAGAGCGTTGGCTGGAATTGAGTTCGAGGGTTTTGGTGGATTCGATGGATTCTTATGTCTCGATCTGCGGATATAGTTCATGTCTCCTGTCCGCTGGCCAGATCAGAGCTCAGCGCATATGCGGGGTGGGCGCGAAGGAGAATTGGCGGGGCTTGGACATGATTGGCGGAATAACTGTGCCGGGCTGCCCAAGCGCAACACCCAGCCTCGTCAAATCCGCCGCCGCTTCCTCCGCTTGCCACTGGTCCGTCGTGTTTCCTCCGACGCGAGCACCGACCAGCCAACCAGCCCTTCCGGTGGCGACTCTGTCTTCGCCGAAGCTGGCGCCGCGACTGCCACCGGTGCCCGTCTTGCCATGTGTGCGCCGTCGACGCCATCGACGACATCCTGTCCTCGCGCGTCGTCCCGGCAACGCTTAGCCGTAACCTCGCTTGCGGAACATGCTCGGCGAAGAAACCCAACGTGGACGGGACTCGGGAGAGCTCGGTAGCCAGCACTGAGTGAATATGAGCATTGAGTGAATATTCTGCCCTGATGCATCGTTCCACCACACCGCCAGTGCTTAAAACCCCGAGCAGGACCATCGCTTCGAGGGCATCCATCATTGCGGCCGGCTAACACTACATACGACATGGTCTCTGCGGTTTCTCTCGATATCATCGTTGTCGGTGCCGGTCTCGGCGGCCTCTCGGCTGCCATCGCTGCCAGACTCGCCGGCCACACTGTCAGGCTTGTCGAGCAGGCCCATCACCTCGGCGAGGTACTCCTACTCTCTGCTCGGTTCGCCTAGCCCAGACTGACCCGGAACTACTTAGGTCGGAGCAGGAATCCAAGTCCCGCCCAATGCCTCGCGCATCCTGGGACGCTGGGGACTCACGGACGCATTCAACCGGGTCTCGGTCTCGCCGCACGCCGTCCGCCTCCGCAGCTACTCGGACGGCAAGATCCTGAGCGAGCAGCCCTTCATCCCCATGGCCCAAGACACCTACGGCGCGCCATACTGCAACGTGCACCGCGCCGACTACCACGACCTCCTCGTCGTTAAATGCCGCTCGCTCGGCGTCGAGGTGCTTCTGGACTCGCACGTTGCTCACGCTGACCTCTCCGCCCCTTCGATCACTCTCGCCAACGGGACCACACTAACCGCCGATCTCGTCATCGGCGCCGACGGCCTCAAGAGCAAGCTCCGTGCGCTCCTCCTCAACCGCCCTTCACCCCCATACCTCACCGGCGACCTCGCCTACCGCATCCTCATCTCGGCCGCCAAAATGCGCGAAGACCCGGACCTCGTCGAACTCGCCACAACCCCAATGTTCAACATCTGGATGGGCCCGCAAGCGCATGCGGTCTGCTATCTTCTCAAGGGCGCGCAGGTGTACAACATCGTTCTCTGCTGTCCCGACAACCTTCCGACGGACGTCAACATCGCTCCCGCAGCCCCAGGCGAACTCGAATCCTTCTTCGCCCCCTGGGACCCGCGACTTCAGAAGCTCCTTGCGCTCTCCCACGACGTCTCAAAATGGCGCCTCCAGAACAGCCGCCAACTAGAAACCTGGGTGCACGCGGACGGGAAATTCGCCCTCCTTGGTGACTCCTGCCACGCCACCTTGCCATACCTTGCCCAGGGCGCCGCAATGGCGGTCGAAGACGGGGCGGTGCTCGGCGGCCTCCTCGGGAAGCTGCAGCGTCGAGAACAGCTAGGAGATGTCCTCAAGATCTATGAAGCCCTCCGCAAGGCACGCACCGAGCGCGTCGTCCAAGGCTCCACGCATCAGCAGGATATATTCCACCTTGAAGACGGCGAGAAGCAGCGGGAGCGGGATGCGGTGCTGCTCGCGGATGACGTAAAGCCGGGGTTCCCGAATAAGTGGCGAGACGATGAGCTTAGGGATTGGCTATTTGGGTATGATGCGTTTGAGGAGGTTGAGAAGGGATGGGAACAGTATAATCGGGAGGGACGATTCGGGAGTAAGGTTGAGCCTGTGGGGTGTGCGGTACAGGAGGAGGGTGCGCTTGGGAGTGTCGCTGTTGTGTCGCCGTTGATGAGGATGTGGGGATGGTTTGTATTTTCTGTATGGTCTAGTGTTTTTTCGCGGGTGTACATATTGGGAATTGGTATTGTTTTCATTTGTTCTGTCGTACTTTAAATCACAAGAGTATTTATTCAACGAGTTCCTAATTGGCAGATATGGCTTCGGGCCGATTGCCGAAGGCGGGATTCCATTTCGTCTCAAGCCCTACAAGGACTCATCCGACTGGTCCACTGATATCCGGTGGCTTCTGTATATGAGGTACAAGAAGCGATGCGGGTATCAGCGGGTTTTATATCCACTGGTAGCAAGGCAGTTTCAGGCGTCATATACATGCACGTGCACATCTGAAAATACCCATACAATCACAAATAAAGCACTAAGTGGGAGCTGACAGTCGGAATCAGATTACACGCACCGCCCAAATACAATAATCCCCGTACAACGAAATTCAGAGGATCAACTCGGAAGCACCTTTGAAAACAGAGAGCCCACGGCTGTCACTTACCATCACCTCCTGGCTTCCTTCCGTACGCAACATGACTATCTCTGTCAGCACGCCCAATCTCATTCAGGAACAAAAGGGAAACTCACAAATACGAATACATATGATAATTCCTATTCCTCACTGCCCTCAACGCCCCCCTACAAACCTTCCTCGCCTCCTCCGCCTCCATGCCTGGAACCCGCGTAAACAAAGCCATCCCATACGCCTCCGCTCCACTCTCACACATTAACATCACCATCGCCCCGATATGCTTCGTCCGCTCGTCCCGCGGCTACGGCCCGTACGGCTGCTTCACGTTCACCACCTGCTCATCCACAAACCCAGCGTCCGAAAGTCGTGAGCAGAGTAGCTCCCCGAACCACGCACCTGCGGGCGCCTGAGCTTTTCGCAGGCGGAAACCATGCACTCGAAATGTCGTGCCAATGGGTTAGAGGCGCTTAGAGTGTTATCGTCACTATGCAGATCGATCGATCCCCAGCTCTGCGAGCTCAACGTACCCGCCGGGTTTAGTGCAGCTTTGCTTGAGTGGTGAGATATGGATATAGAATACTTCTAAAAATGCATTTTGTGTACCGTACTATCCAGCTACTTGCCCCTCTGTAGTCCGTGCAGCTTGAATACGCGACTTCAGCCACTATTCCCTTCATGATTGAAGCCAGATGAAAATCCGGCTGGAGCCAGGCAATGAGAGCAATGTATTCGGTCTCCTATGCAAGTATATACACTTCGGGTTAACGAAGTTCGACCAGATTATACGGTACTCCATGCCCCTGTATCGAGTACACGACCCCTCCATTGCCGCACTCTGGTCACAGATCCAAAACAGAGTATAGACGCGGGCGAGAGTGCAGCTTGATTGCTCGGCGCGTGAGTAAAGCTGCATTGTTGGTGATACTGATCTATATGCCGCTAAGCATATATGACGAGCGAGCGAGTTCTCAATTGGGCGCAGTTACTTCTGGATAGTTACGTACCGTCCTCCTGATAATGACATTACGAGCTGGTGTGGGGTCTTACCTTCAGGGAAGAGAAAAAAAGCTGTTAAAGCGGTTTTAGGTCGACATGCAGCTATCTATCGGCCCGCTGGTATGGTTTAGCCGCCGTTCAAGTGTAGCGGCAGGCGCGCACGCGCCGCTTTTTATTTAGATCAGAGATGTGAGCATCAATTCATCAGTGAATGTCAACTAGATCAACAACAGATGGGCCAGGGTAAGGAGAGCTCTTGGTATAGATGAAGTTCTGGCTGGAGCCATAACTGATCAACGTCGTTCCCAGCATGACGCTATATATTCGGTTTAAAATGTTCTACAGCGGCTACGCGCAAGCCGGCCAAGTTCTACCATCGAAATAAGAAAGTCGCACATCAACCGTATGTAAATGTAGGTAGTACTGTTGTTTGAGTTAGATGGATTCAAAGTGCTGCCGGTGGTGATGCCGCTCGAGCGGTAAATTATGGGTGGTTGGATTTATCTAGGGGTTTTATCTCATTCCCCCAGACAAAAGTATATACAGTTCATACGCTCTATTTCTCTCGGACTTCTTGACATATCGCTACCGCCAGTACCTAATCTTCACCTACATTGTAAGGTGGCATCAAGCCCAAGTACAACAGGGCACAATTACAATTACAACTAAACTGCCTGTTATGCCATCCAGCAAACCTGGGAGTGTTGGGCCACACTTCTAGTGATATTACTCGGAAGGCTTTTGTCCGTATGCAACATGGCTTGGGACGCAGTCAGCTGGCACAGAAACCGCGATAGGGGAAGCCTGACTCACAAGCATGAGTACGCGTGAGTGTTCCTGTCTCCGAGTGCCGTCACAGCCTCGCGACAAACCTTTTCGGCCTCCTCCTTGTCCATCCCAAGGACCCTCGTAAATGGTGCCTGAGATCGAGTTATTAATCGTGCTCTCAGTCACGGAATGTAAAAAAGTGCCGTGCCATTGCATACGCCTCGCAAGCAGTCTCGACCATTAACAGCGCCAGTACCCCTATACGTTTTCTTTGGCTGTCCTTTGGCCATGGCCCAAATGGCTGTTTGGCACTGGTTATCTCCACACCAACAAAGCCTGCATCCTCCAGCCGCTCCCTCAACAGCTGTGGCGTCGCGTTTGGACGTCCTAGCCTTTCCATCGATTGAGCGAGGAGTCCAAGGTAATGTTTAAACTTGTTGTCATCGTGCAGTGTGCCGTCGTCGCTGAAGATCTTGCATCCAAGTTCTGCGAGTTCGACATAGCCTCCAGGTTTGGTGCAGCTAGAGTTGCTCAGTATGTAATGAACAGGAAGGTTGTGGATTGTATTCTACACCTGACATCCGAGTGTGATATCCCCGGAAGGTATCGATTACACTGTGTCACTTACCGGTAGATCTCACGCATCAATTTCGGCCAGTCTGTGACTGCCTGGTTCAGATTTCTCGAGTGTATGAAATCGAAGGAATCCTGATGTGCGTGTCAGAGTGGGTTGGTTCTCAACCGCTCGGGAACATACAGGGCGATAAGTCCACTCCTGCTCGGCATCATCAACCTCAAATTTGCAGTTAGGAGGTACCCATTTAGGTTGAATCGGACTACATATAAACGCAATCAGGACTGCTCATGGAGAGGTGTATGATATGTATACCTGAGATCTGTTCCAATGACTTCAGCGCTTGGATAGCGATAAGCCATGTCTATCGCCCAAATCCCCGTACCAGTACCGATATCTAATATGCGCTGTGGATTGTCTAAGGGAGCTAGATGATGCTGCCCATCCAGCAGCTGGAGCATGATCTCGTGGTGTAGATCCAAGCGATCTTGCTCCTTCTCATCCGTTGGCATTGGATTCCTGTCAACGCCGAAATATGCGTGGTATCGACGACCTGAATGTGTTTCAGTATCTTTATTTCAGCTTGCCAGTGGGGGCGGTAGCTACCATTCTCGAATACATACGCACACACGGAACTCGTTATACTGGCCGTGGAGGTAGCGTTGCCGGTGGATGAATAGTCCTCCCCTTCCTCGTTCGCCAGCTATAGCACACAACATCTCAGCTCCAGTATGAGTGGTTACTAGGTAGTTCTGCGTACCCCAACTGCATCAACCTCAATCTCGGCGCTGTGACTAGTCATGTTATACCTTCACGGGGGGCGATAATAAAAATGTATTTTTTAGATGGGGAAAGAATTTTCTAGCAGTCGAAAGACGCGTATGGCGCCCTTTTGTAACGCAGTCGCCAAAACTTCGCGGTGCGCCGCGGCCCAGGAAATCCCTGCACTTCCACAATCTTTCTCGCCGTCGCCGCCATGGTGCAGCCTCATCGGGGTGCGGTTGTGAAGGCGCGACGCCATTGAGTGCTAACTGCATACTTAGGTCACTTGGCCCACCAACGCTCATGCAGCTGAAGTGGCCTTGGGAGATCTTATCTTATCTGACCAGCTACTTTCAACTTGCAGGCTTGAGTTCATTATAACTTCTCCAATTCTGGTCCGGTCTGGAAAAGAAAGGCTCGGATTCAAGCGCGGAAGTAGAAGATCTCAGCTGTGTCAAGTTTGTACATTCGTTGTTGATTTTATATCAGCGTCCTCATACCCCATCAAAGTCATTGTTTCCGGCCTTCGCCCCTAATTGCGGGTTCTAGTTATACCGTTCCATCCCTAACTGGTATATATTTCTTTAACTCTGCTTTGTGTAAGGACCGCAAATAAATAAATGGTGCCTGATCTTAACCTAGCCCGATCTCAGAGGCAGAGATTCTCGTCGCAGATCTTCATTAAGAGATTTTGCAATAGTGTGCTAGTCAATTCCTCTGACACAACGTTTGAACGCTCACCCCATTTGCTTTAAACCAGGGCCGCTTTTTTCTTGGCTATATCTGTCCGTTCTTGGTGCAGTTGCAATTGATTTATTGGAGAACTTGGTGCCGTGGGCAAGCTGTGCTCTGTTTCTGACAAGTATGTCTTGCCAAGAACGGCTGCAGAGTATCCGGGTTCGGGCACGCATGATGGTAGGGATCTATACTGTCCTTATGGGGCGGGAGACCTTGTGAGGTTGTGCCAAGAATCATCTAGAAAGGATGTAAGAGTAACGCTCTTATATCCAGTGTCCATGAATCGTGTGTTCAAACAAGGCTTTAGTTGCAATGTTTGGTGTTGTATGCTGGACTTCGTTTTCACTTGATTGGCGAAAAATCGGGCCAACGAGAGTGGTGGATTCATTTGTCCGCCGGCCGCAGCCTCGAGGTTAACCGAGAAATATCAACTCGCCCTGGGGCTCTGAGGGTCTGTCCGCAATATTGGTGTTGCTCGTCTGGTATCTGCCAACCAAGATGCATAGTTGCTCTCATCGCTTGTGCTTGCGGTTGGGAGCAGCTACTAGCTAGAGTACGTCCTAGAGTATTCCTGCCACCGCAATCAGATAAGACAGGTCAATTCAAATCAGTGACATGAATGGGCCCACCCATGATTGATTTGGAAGCAAGAATTCGTTAAGATCTACTGGGCACTCCAGAGGCAATATATAAAGACGCTGAGTATTTACGAGTAAACCTGGGGTTTTATGACCGAATATTCTTTTATGGGTTTTCGAGGTTCGTCCCACCGCGCAGGTTGATCCTTTGTTAGGGGCATTGTCTCAAATGTCGTATTCGGTTGGGCACGTATAAAAAACAATATCGAACCCCTGGCGACTCATTGCCACCGATACCCAAGCATTGTAACGAGCGGAACTGGGGAGGACAAGCCGATGTCCCAGTCGAATTTTTCAACGGGTAGTTACACATATTGTAAGACATCTTCCCATGTTATCTACAACGTCTCTGTAAGTACTTGCGGACCCGGGGTACCGAATTCGCGAATCTACTGAGCCGTTAGCGTTAAATTTGGGCCAGCAGCAAGAATAGAACGAATACGAGTGACCAATTAGTAGGCATTGCAATGATATTCACCACGCCTGAGTTAAGTCGGTAGATGTTTGTCCTCCCGTTTCCAATTCGTCTCGCTGAAGGCTCAAAACACTATCAATCTCAGACAACTTGTCCGAAACATTCAGGGTAACGAGATGCATAAGTAGTCGGAAGCAGAAGGTGCCCCCACATCTATGCATGGAGTCGCTCGGCACTGTGTCTACAACTTAAAGATATGCCTCAGCTGCCATTTTGCTTGACGTTAACCGCTCGGGACAATAGTGGCTTACAACGATGAAGAACCAACACGGCAACGCAAATACGATCGGATTTGACGTGATTGAGGTGATCACAAAAGATGGGGACGCGATTGATCATGACCCGCTCGATTATGATGATGAGGATGATGAAGAAATAATTGATGAACGGCTTGAAGTGGACTCGCTGGAGATAGACCTAGCGATAATATACTCTACCTAAACTACTAGTGTTATCAAGAGCTAACAATGCCCAAAGGCGACCTAAAATAATGATTTAGACTATGAATCCTCGAGCGAAGAGTCATATAGCACATACCGTGAAATCTTGACGGATTTAGTTCACTAATATATTATTGAAAACGGTATTGTTCCGGTCCGAGTAGTCCATAATAGTAGGAGAATGACGGACATGGATATTGATGCTGAGTACGACGTTGGTATCACGCCTACTTTGGTATCGACAAGTATCTGATGCCAACAGATGAAAAGGAACAGGAGAGGCGCGTAATTTTATGACATTTCTTAGGTAACTCACTTTATACCTGCTGACGTATGTCTGTACAGACTGGACACGCACCACGAAATCATGCTAGCTCTATTGGAAGGAAAATTACATCTAGCATCTCTCACGAATCCAGAATGCATCCTTGATATCGGCACTGGGACCGGAATATGGGCAATAGGTAGCCGAATCCGCCCTCGATATCACTACTATTCGACGGCCTGACTGTTCTTTAGACATGGCGGATACGTATCCGGACGCTGAAGTCATCGGGACAGATCTCAGGTGTGTATTTCCCTACGAAACGCCTGTGTTCGTTAGACAACTAATCGAGAAAATGCTCGTACAGCCCAATACAGCCGCAATGGGTACCTGCCAATTGCAAATTTGAAGTCGATGATGCAGAGCAAGAGTGGGCGTATCTGCCGGTACGTAAATGTTGCAACTTAATAATAGGAGTTTGTCTCGATAGTGCTTGGATGTTCAATCTTTGCTGCTCATCGTAATACATATGCTCTGGTACTTTATGCCCGGCCCATATAGAAGCCCAACTGACGATGTACACTAGGATTACTTTGACTTCATCCACGTTCGGAACCTAGTCCAGGCAATCAGCGACTAGCCTAAAGTAATGAGCGAGATCTACCGGTATTTATTCTCCTGCCCACGTAGTATCGCTGCTGACCTCCATTCCAGCTGCACCAAAACCTGGTGGTTACGTGGAGCTTGCAGAGGCAGGAACCGAGACCTTCTCAGATGACAACACCATCGGTGAAGCGTTTGTGCAATTCCACGAGTACCTCAACGAGGCAATGCTGAAGATTGGACGTCCACCTGCGACGGCCGCCCTCCTAAGGCAACGACGACTAGAGTGTGCCGGATTTGTCGACGTGAAAGTGGTCGACACTAAGCAGCCGTTTGGATCATGGCCAAAGGAACAGAGGATGAAAACTATCGGTGCATGTTTTTGCTCATTGCGGAGACTGGAATGGAGGGATATGGAATGATTCCGTTTACGAGGATTCTGGGAACGATGGGTGTGGAGGAGGCGTAGAAGATTTGTAGAGATGAGTTGTCGGCGGCAAGGAATATGAATCATCATATGTATACCCTCTTGTAAGTGCACCTCTAATTACCATGACATCTACAGTTATTGATACCCTACGTTTTAGCCATGTAGCATACGGACGGAAGCTAAGTTCTAGTAATGATGATTGGGGTGAGGGAATTACTTGCAGCCAAACGGGAGGAGATGACGCTGTAGGAGCAGGGTTTCGTGTTACTAATTAACCAATTCGATCTGCGTTTAGCTAGATTGTACTTGAGAAGGATTTTTAGGAGATTTGATTACTAGCAACCATTGATAGCACTTTTGTTCGATCTCTCCCATGATCGATGGAATCTATCAATTTTCTCTTGTTTCGCGAATTAGATGTATGAGTTGAAAGTCATACAATTTAGAGTTTGGCGACCCAGAATGAGTTCAGTCTTAAAAATCGAGATATTCTCTAACTAGTGCGCATGTCCCGCTACTCAGTAGAGAAATACTTAGATACAGAGGGTATATTGGGGCTGTGTGCAACAAGTATAACGATAGATAAGTACTATTAATCACTCGGTCCGCCAACTATGAGTCGGCATAGGCTAATGCTAGTGTGCCGTAGCGCAATCAGCCGCCACAGCGCCGTCGATTACCATTGTAGCGAGAGGATAGCGGTGGGTATATAGGCTGGTACTAGTGATCCTAAAGAAGACGCTTCGAGGAGAGAAGTCGCAAATGCACAAGGGTTGACGATGGTCATATCGTGGGTGATGCAAATTAAGACTGCAGAGTAATTCCGAAATGATATTCCCGTTTATAGACCATATACTTTCCCACCATGACAGCCACCTTGGACAGCACACCGCTGATATCAGTACACAGCAAGACAAGATGTAGCAAGTAACATTTATAGGCAGCTACGTTCCCTCACCGACTTTATGTGTCGAATCTTGTGCTTCCTCAGTCCGCAGGGATAATCCCCCGATATTAATAGCTTCTGTTCGCGAAATGGTAGCCTCTGTTGTAGTTTTTAGGCGCATAGAGCGCTAATATGCTTCTTTCTCTCAATTGACGCTCCCCTGACCCCGCAGTTTTGCATTTCAATCGGCGATAGCCAAACGCCCCCAAATCATCGGGAAATGCTGTTAGTCTAACCCCAATGCGCCTTTGGCAAGATACTTTTCAGAGTAAAGATAGAACCCGACGAACTGACAAGGCGGCGTTCCTGAGACATCTCTTCACTATCAAGTCGCGCGCAGCCGCGCGTCGTTGGCCGCTATCAATTCGAAAATTTATTCACTAACTACAAACCCCCGCAAAGTACCCGCACTCTTGGTGCCCCACTCTACCCATGTGAATCGGGTGCCCCCACGCGTTATCAAAATCTGCCAACAATTCGTGCATATGTCCCTGTGCATGCATGCTGGACGCCAGGTTCAAGGCGTGCAGAGGGCGGATTGATACACGAGCGGGGCCATTATAAGGCGCTTGCAGGAGCAACAAGGGAATGATACACTTCCACCATTATCACGAAGTCTCTGGCAGCCATGACGGACAATACACAATATGAAGCCGTAATTGAAGTTGACCCAGCTGTGGTACGTACAAACCTCCAGTAAAATCAATACCCAACTGACGGTTTCTAGCTGGCAGACGAAGGAGTCGATGATTACGAATCTTCGGGATATGTAACTTCGACGGAGAGTTTATCTTCCTCAATTAACGAGTATATTTTCGAGAATGGTCTTTCCCCGACACGGTGCGGGTTATCGACGATACTGAATTCGGATAGGCCGTCGCTACCACGCTTATTTCGGGGTCGATAAGAATCTGATGCCCACAGACGAGAAGGAACAAGACAGGTGAGATGTGCTCAGGGTTGATGGAACCTAGTCAAGCTGATCACCCTGAAGACTAGACATGCACCACGAAATCATGCTTGGGATTGTAGGTGGCAAGCTCCATGTAGCTCCAGTGAAAGATCCGCAACGCATCCTGGATATCGGTACTGGGACTGGAATTTGGGCCATCGGTAACCAAACCCCACTAATGAAGCAAATCCGCCCTCCGAATCACTATTGGATAACAGTTTGACTTCTCTCTAGATATGGCAGATAAGTATCCGAGCGCAGAAGTCATTGGAACGGATCTGAGGTACAATCCCCTGCAAACACCTCCCACTGTCCGAACTCGATATGCTTCCCTTCTCTGAGAATGGAGTATAACCCAACAACATTACTGACTGTTATACTCCGTCCAGTCCAATTCAGCCAAGCTGGGTTCCTCCGAACTGTAAATTTGAGGTGGATGATGCGGAACAAGAGTGGACATATTTGGAGGTATCTGCACCCCAACAGAATAGTGGACCCAGGCTTACAAATCCGACATGATAGGACTCCTTCGACTTCATCCACAGCAGGAACCTTGCGCAAGCCATTGGGGATTGGCCTAAGCTGATGTCCGAAATCTATCGGTACGTATGAAGCTAGGCCAGTCAGCTCTTGACCACTAGCGTAGTCGCGGATATCCGTCACTGCAATTATTCACTACTGTTTTACACGCTGACTAGCGTCTCAGTTGCACCAAGCCCGGAGGATACTGCGAAATCGCCGAACTTGGACTCACTCTCTACACCGACGATAACACAATGGGAAAGAACTTTCAGAGATGGATGGACCTTCTTAATGAGGCGTTGGAAAAGATGGGAAGACCGCAAGCAACTCCTGCCATGTTGAAGGAGCGCTTGGAGAATGCAGGCTTTGTTGATGTGCAGATTGTCACCGGAAAACAACCTTTTGGACCCTGGCCCAAGGAGAAGAGGATGAAGACTGTAGGCGCTATGGTCATGTTGAATGCCGACACTGGCTGCGAGGCGTATGGAATGGCACCATTTACGAGGATTTTGGGAATGGACAAGGATGAGGCCACGAAGACTTGCCGCGATGCATTCGCAGACATCAAAAATAAAAACTACCACATGTATACCCCATTGTAAGCCCCCTCCTTCCTTCCTTCACGATATGAATTGCCTGACGTTGATTTGTTTCCTTAGTTATCTTGCCTATGGACGCAAGCCAAGCACCTAACCCAAATGGTAAGCCAAAATGATTTTATACAAATTTCTATATCGACTGTTTGTTTTCTAGCTACTAGCAATAATGTCAATCATGATCAGGACATATTTTCCTGAGAAACGCTTTGCAACATTGCTGAATATGGACTCGTGCATGCTCGTGCAGTCCGGGTTGGGAGAACTGAAACAACCCATACTGTATAGACTAGAAATAAGGCACCGCGCATACTAATGCGCATAAGGTACTGTGGGGACCTATGACTCACTCCGGAGCAGTCATTTCACTTCGCTATAGTTTTAGTGTACTGTGCAGTGCTCTGATTTCGAGTCGCAACTGACAGGGCATGTCCACGTGCCTGTGGCCGAACGCCACACAATTATGGTCTCGCCTGCAGAAAAATTAGCTTGTACACAAGCAGTCACGGCAAATATACAACACGACCAAAACACATTAAACAAGACCATGCATATGGGAATTCCATCCCTCCCATCGCCGTTATACACATATTCGCTATCAAGATCTTCAACATTAAAGCCAATTGAACTTTAAACAGAATAACTATCCCACGCGTTCAGCTGCAAATCTACATCACACCCAACCTCTTCAAGTAAACCAGCAACGGACGCCGCCATTTGAAACTCATCGCCGTTAGTCTTAAGCCAGGCATTATCCGACCCACTTCCCATACCCGCCGCAAATCCCAAGCCATCAAAACCCTCCACAGTATGAGATGGTTCAAGATATCCATCACAGTTAAACTCAACCATCTTCTGATCTGAACTCCCAGCCAGCCACACTACGGGATCGAACGAGAAGTGCTGTGTCAGTGCCAGCGAAGACGAGGTTTCCGGATATAGTGCCTTTTTCACCCTTGGCGGTAAGTCAATGTTTGCCGCACGGCTCCAGATCACATGAAGGGTTTGGCTTGCTAGATCCCACGTCGACGACATTTTACGCAGATCCAAAATGCACTGTTCCAGATTATCTGCGACCACAGAAGACATAGGACGGAGCTCATCAAACGAGCCGATGCTTGTCTGGGTATTATTCTCTTGGAGAAGCACGAGTGCGGCCGATAGGAGAATATGGGGGATCAGGCCGGGGGAATGTGTGTCGAAACGGGCGTTTCGGTAGTAAGAGAAGACAGTGCAGATTTCTATTGCTGCTGTAGTCACTATCTGCCGTGGAGTCTCAGAAAAGGCGCTGAGAACTAAGTGGCGGAAGGGGCGGAAGATTAAGAGGATGATTGATTGGTAAAACATACTAGCGTTAAGATTAGCTATGAATCATTGATGGAGATGTAGAAAGCAGCTTACTGTAAAACAAAGATGGCAGGCACCGTATCCTGTTGGGGGTCCATGAACTGTGGCATCTGGTCCCGCCATTTCTTTAATCCCGTATGTAATTCCTCCAGCTTTAGGGTGTCAAACTGCTGCTGCGGAGAGTGAAGTGCCTGCAAGACATCCCCCAAAACTTCGGCAAGTTCGGCATATTTAGTGGCTACTTCCATGATGTGGCACGGTCGACTAGTTCGATCTGGAGATGTCCAAGGTTCCACTTCCAATTGTTGAATGATACTGGGTTTGGGAATGCCAACTACGCTAGAAGGAAGTTGAGGAATTCGACCAAAGTGCATCGACATCAGCCTAAAAGTGTTCATATGCATCAGTAGTTCAATCGTTAAAGGGGTTGGGATGCTCTCTTACTTGTCAAGTACAAATAGGCCCCAAAATGTTATCCTTCGAACCTCCATCTCGGTAGGTGAAAACGGGGAACTGGCGTCCACTTTTGCGGGGAGGTGTAAGCCAAGATCCAATGCAACGTGCAATGACCTGCCGCAATACATCCAGCCATTGGAATCACGACCGCAGCCTGCTTCACGCATCGCCATCAACGCCAGTGCTTGAGCAACTGTCAAAGATGAGCGGCCTTCCTCAACAAGAAGCAATCGCCTGGCTTCGGCAAAAAAATGATTGCCGACAGTGGACGAATCAGCAAGGTTGCTCCGGACATCCAGCCGTTCTGAATAGTGGCTAGCTAGTGCTAAGATGGCATTGACCAGGAGAGAACTGCAATACTTCGTTCGATGCTTTTTCATATCTGAAAGAAAGCATGACTTTGAGAGCAATACATGCACGGGGTGTTGCCATGTAAAATAAAGATTCTGCACATGCGATCAAACAAATCAACTTTAACTGACTGGCGAGCGAAATCTCGCTTTAGGGGATAAGCCTACCAGCAACTCAGATATTAGATCATTGTCTGATGTAACATTTGTCCATAGTGGACCGGTTGTTACATGTTCTGCTGGTACAAGAGATGCCCTTCGAGGGCAAGAATGGATGGATTCCAGGCTAGATGAGTGCCCAAAGTGTCGCAGGTCCCCAAGATCGTCAACTTGTAGTTTCCCCATATCCTGGAAGGTTATTCGTTCGGGCTCTTTCGAGTATTCATTGGATGTCTTCTGTTTATCGTGCTTAACGTTGTTTATGAGGGTAGCAGCGAGAGAACCTTTCGTTCGTAGTTGGTCGACAATGGTTCCAACCTCGTTTTCTGGGGCAGTCCGAATTCGAGTGACGAGATTGTCCAAGGTATCGTTCTTCCAATCTTTGTCGGCGGTACTCTTTCGCCGTCGATCTCCATCAGTGTCATACACACACTCCATTCGGTAGACAGCGTTGCATGTTGAACACGCCGGCGTGGCGCCGTCACACTAGAACTGCGTTTAGCAAACTATCCAGCAGTACTGAGATTCCCAACCTTGGATTTCCGCCGGCGGCAAGGTATGCAAGCAGTAGATATACATCGCCGTTTTGGTGTTCGGAATTGCCCCACACTCTCTATATCGGGAGATTCGCGTTCCTCTTGTTTTGGTAGGATTGATCGTACCATCGTCGGTGTCTGTCAATACTGATTGCTTCTGGAAACAGGCATCATTGGTTACTGAACCCAGACCCTCCTGGCAAATGCGGAAGGGCTGGAATATATCAGCCTGTTTCAGTAGCAGTCGGAAGTCGGCCACCACTGAAATCATGGTGTTGAAGAGTTGACGGAGTAAAGCTGCAAAATGAGAGGTCGTCAACGTCACCCAGGTCCTCCAGAAGAAGCTTGGGGCTACAAGACCCTCAATACGGGTCTGTTACTGCAGCCTAAGGGACTTAGCTGAGAAAACGTATAACGGGAATGGCGGCTATGAAGTGATGTTCTGGCTAAGTTCTCGATCGGGATTGAACATTACGGGGTAGTGGCGAGTGGGACTACGGATGCTGACGATAAGAATTGGAGCTCCGACCCCACAACGGTAAAGCTTATCGCGTATATTCGCCTCATAGCCGTTGAGCAAAATATAAGCTTTCATGCTAGTAACAAGCTATTAGCAATCTTGATTCTAGTCCCTACCGAACATTATTAAACAGCATTCTTTGACTGGAATCGCGACTTCCACCTGGCCACTGGTTACACTGGGATTGTCAGCGATATCGAAAGTTGAAATCTCCACTTCCAGGATTCTGGTACCTCGTAGAGGTACAACGAGTGAGTATTCCGTCACACTTCGAACATTAAACGTGAACTCCGGGCCCCACACTGATGTACCAGGGCTAACGGCTTAGAATTCTCGGCGTGTAACTGTTGAGAATAGGTATGGCTCGCCGCAGAATGGCTCTTGCACAGCCCAGATACTGTATACCAGGGTTTATATCTGTGCACTTTGAGGGTATATAATGAGCCAACTCCCCACGGAGGAGCTGTGTGATGTGTATGTCGACGTCTGTGAGACGGCATATGACGCTGCTGACCTGCTTGCACTCACGACCACTCTGGTCGAGATTGCACCCATCATGATACGCACCATCTGTGGTCGCTCCAAATGCGTTATTTTGATGTTTGAAGCTTTTGATTGCGTTTTAGGTGAGGATTGCTAGCTACAACGGAGAGAGGATCTCAGGGTAAACTTAATTCGTTGGGGACAACAATCGCCAGCTGCATTGGGTTTCTCAAAGTTCTGACATACTGTTACCTGATGGTGCAAGGCCTGTACGGGTTGGATATTGGTGGACGTATCGAATAATTAATGTGTTGTTAGTGTGCAGCATTGATGATCATCAGTATATGGTGGGTGCAAGTGACATGCCTCGGTTTTTCGAACTCCTTGTTGACTATTGGGACACCATCTAACCCGCTGTTAGTTCAGCTAATTTGGATGATGGATAGATTCATTACATTGCCTAAGCAGTAGGAAAGCGCACATTAGCATGTAGGGAGTATGTACCCTCGAACCGCAAAGTACTGTGGAACCTTGGTGAACCCAAGCGATTAAAAGGTACGGATAAAAACTATTCAGGTGTGAATTTCGCGCTGACGGGCCTAATTTCTGGCTTATTCATGTGTACTCGGGTATGTCCGACGAGGTCAGAGTGTTTTGACGTAAGATCTGAACGTGGTTATATTCATTATGATTGTGAGAAAGAAGAGTAGCTACCTAGTGTGTCCACCCTTAAAGACAAGAAATCAGACTACAAAGCTTCATAATGGCGCTCTCCTGAATGCTTCCCTAGGCCTGCCGATGCACTCCCAATTTCGCTGGCCTTGCACCTGAGTACCCAGAGAAGGAACGACTGGTCTGTGCGGGGCCTCGAGGCGTTACCGGGATCGCCGAGGATTTATAGCAACAGAGGTCATCTACGAGTAATGCTAGGGTTGGAACCCTGGTATTTAAGGTATGCGCTTATGTATCTATCTCGTCATTTTCTTCCTCAGGCACAGTCAGATCCCCGATTATTATTGTCATTCTTCTCCTTCTCCACTCCGCTATTTCCGCAGAAGCCAAGAACCTAATGCATACTCTGCACTCATGAATCCACGGTGGCTGGAGGTAACTCTATGGTCCGCAAGATCGATGATAGTACAAAGACCAGCTTAGCAGTGTCCTGGGGCTAGGAAATAGTTACATGTAATCAGGCCCATCACAGAGCAATATGCAAGTCATTACTTGGTTACGGGAGGGTTCAATTAACAATACTGAATAAATGACTAACATATCCGTAGCTCTGGTACTTTCTAGAGTGACTAGTTCACCAGTCCTTTCGGGGATGCTGGGTTTGGATCCGCTCGCGAAAAGCTACAAGTTATTAACCGCAAAAAGGTTCAGTCAACTCCTGGCCAGAAAAGGCATGTGATCTATCCAATAAACGTCACTGAAGGGTAGAGCAACTATGTAGAGTACTCTACAAAGAAACTCGTTTGATCTCCCCTTCCTACATAGGTTAGTGCTGATTGATAAATTGAATTGCAATTTAGTCCTTACATTCTTTCGAGAAGTCTAGTTTCGTGGCCGTTAACGCGTTGCGGTTAAATCTGCTAGTCGTAAATGGAATTAAAGCTCAAGTACCTCCAGTGAAGTCAACCGTCCCGTCCGTCCGGGATCACTGCGGACGGGGACGGACGGCAAAGTCGCCGTCCGTCCGAGGGCAGGACGGAAACGGTGCCGTCTTTTTGAGTTAGGACGGGGACGGACGGCAAAGACGGCGAAGTAGCCGTCCCCGGCCGTCATCTGCCGACATCCATGGATCTCGTGCAGTGTACATTACAAAATCTCATAAAACTAGTTACATCTAATCTCTTGACTTCGAAGCAAGATCATTCTGCATCTGCTCAATCTTAACCATGTCTGACTCTGTTGCTCCAAGAATAAACCTTGTGTCACCCAGGAATTCAGACACTCACAAGCCTGAATGATATCATCACCCAAGCGATTTGATAGATCGCTGATAAGCACTTTGTTGAGCTGGTACTTCGTCTATCTTTGTAAACACTTCATTTATCTTTACTTTCGCTCTTGCACAGTGGTTTTATACATAGATAGAGTGCATCACGGTATTTATATATCTTACTGCACGCTATCAAGGTTTCATTGGGTTTAATCCAAGTATATACTCTAACCGCCCGATGTCGGCCGGGGACGGTGGATGACTGCTGGGGACGCAGTTTGTACCGTCCCCGGCCAGTCCCCGGCCGTCTCGCCGTCATTGACATGCTTGGACGCAATGGACGGTTCCGGCGCCGTCCCGTCCGTCCTGGCAAGAATTGGGACGGGACGGTTGACATCGCTGAGTACCTCTCTACCTCGTATTATTCCCCGCTCCAGGTATAACCTAGTCATGTGCTGCAGCAATCACTATGTCACATGTGCCAAAAGCTAGGCTTTTGTCAGTAGAGTGCCTTACTGCCAAATTCTATCCAAAGTATGAAAGGGTCGGATAAAATATGGAAAATGACGCGATTTTCCGTCTTATCACCAAACGTGTAAGAGTGTATGAGAATCGTAACTAATTCTCCTCGGACAGGGCTTCCGTGATGCCCAAACCCGTGATTGGTCTTCGATTTCTAAGTGTATAGCCGTGTACCACACAACCCCCGAATCTTTAAGCTTCCGAGCGGCAACGGAACCTGAGAAAGGCGACTAAATATCTTCCAATTTATTTTATGATATGAATTCATTGGTATCGAGGTCTGTAGGCTATGATCTAGCCGTCCTATACACAGTTTTACAGAATGGCATAAATTAAATATTCTCTCTGAGTAGTACATACTCTGGTATTTACTAAATATGGCCTAGTCAATTTTTTATACAAGAGTGACATATAGAGTATATACTGTACCAAAAATGCCCCATTTATTGATGCTGAGTTAATGCTGTATTAATGTTGAATTCTTTATAAATTTATATATTGGCTGAACTTGTGGGGTATTTTGGAATTTGCAACAATATCAATTGTTTTGAATGTGGGATCAATTTCATGATAATGTAGCACAGAAAACCACATTTAATGGTATCTTGATGCCAGGATGATGCTGGATTGCTGTCATTCAAAATGATGCGCATTGAGTTAAATAGTAGAGTTATACTACATTACTTCCACATGTGTATATTTTGCACATGCTTGCACATTCCCATGCATGCCTGTACATGCCTAATGGCTTACCTCCAGGCCCAATGCTGCCAGTTGACTGATACATGGTAAAAAAATATCTCTGGCATGATTCAAACCTGTTTCAGTAGGTATTGTATACACCCACTAACCAGTACACTATATATGTAGTTTGCTAAACATAACATCATGTTAGGGCTATTTGCGGATATACTGGTTTATTACTATTACATCATTGTGACAAGAATGTGAAATGTCTGCCACATCTATGCAAATACTCAATACTACTCAATTGACCAATATTACCCCATTCAACAAAATACTCAATCATTTACAATGTCTTCTTCACTGGTATCTTAAATTACTGTGGTATTTTGTATTACAGGGGTACTAAATCCCTTATAACTAATACATCATTGATTGAATTAAGTACAACTACCTATTTAAAACCTCTTTTTTTTTTCCTGCATTTTTCCCAAGACTTAATGTCTTGACAACTCCAACAACAGCAAACTGGTATTGTTACTAATCAACACGAAGATTGTCCTCATAGACGATCTTCTCAAGTTCTTTGGGTAGCATAAGATCTGTCTTGATGTATCTAATGACATCATATTCATTACCTGGAAGTAAGGTAAGGTATACAATCTGACAAGAGTTGGAAAACTTACTTAGTTCTTCAAATTAAAAGTATATATCAGTAAAAACTAAATTTCCTTTGTTAAATTTATTTAGTTTATTGTACCCACAAACTCAAAAAACTGAAATTGAGGTTTCCCTGAAATATGATATGGCTGTAACATTCCAAAGTGTTCTTTGAGTTGTCGCGATGTTGTTTTCAAGTGTCACAAGCAGTGTACACACTTTTGTGAATGTGACAACGAGCACTTGATGAACGGTTCACACTTCCTTTGGCAATATCACATATCATCTCTCGGCATGCTTCTACATTGAACAATTCGTTCTGTCCTCGGGATGATGATAGTACTCACTCTGTACGTCTAATGAAGAGCGTAGTTGTTTTTAAAGACCCTTTTGGCTCAATTTGACCAATGATAATTACCATGCAGAAGTGGTTCACAATATTTAATTTGTTGGTATAAGATCGTTTAGTACCTTGCAGTTGATGAACCGTCACAGGAGGGTTATGCATCATCGCGATAATGATTTCACGCATTGGAGATCAGACTTCTGTAAAGCATTAGTTCTTTTTCATTTACTACTATTATGATATATTGATGAAATCTAGAATAACATAGCACACAAAGGAAATCCTATATCCAATCACTGACACCATTCCTCACCGCCAAGCGACATCGCACCCTCTACAATTGTACCTCCTTCGACTCATGCCGTATACTCCATGCTGGTCATCTTGTTGATGCTGGAGATGTCGTTGCTGTTCCTATTGGTGATGCTGAAGGGGACGGGTTGGCTGCTGCTGGCGATGGCAGACCCACCCATAGGCAGAACAGCTGAGAATCACATCCTAGCTTCAGTAGCAGCAACAAAGCTGCTGGGATGATCAAAAGAATAGTTGGGCTGCTCTATCAGCTCCTCCAGGACGCAATCAAGGCAGTCCTCAGCAAAGCTGCCCAGATCGTCGTGAGGTTGTGCCATCGCTGGGTGCATACCAGTTGAGTGGATTCTTCGGTGAATCATGCTGCGGATAGTGTGTATCTTATTGGCTTGCACCTCTGGCCAGAAAGATAGAAAATCCATATTGAGACAACGAAATATATCTGTCCATGCATCATTCACTGCATGATGAATGTTTCTTGTATCGCACTGACATTGGGTTTCACTTGTTGGACCAAACTCTGGCCGGACCGTAAACTCGCCCAGTTTCCAGGCCAACAGACAATGTTGCATGGCTGATGCAGTGAGAGCGATCAATGTCAGGTTGATTTTATCAATCAATGATCTATCTTTAATTCCGATTTGTCGTATGCGATAGAAGTATGTCCAGTCAATTAGATCCACAATTTCAGTCTCTGCAAATCGAAACTTGCACTCCTAAATTTATCATGAAAACAACGATTAAACAAGAAGGGAACTTTGAACTTACCTTACAAACGTTTGTGGGGCATGTAAACCTGTCTTTCTCCCATAGCCAGGCTACAATTTCCAGATCTCAGTAGGAGACTGGGTTCGAAATCTGGAAATAGAGTTGATGTTAGGGGATCTCCCTTAATGGATGTATTGGTACTAGTCTACTCAGAGATCTACATAACAGCTTTATATAATACCGTATAGTACATAACGCCGATCTCAAGTGGAGAAGTAAGCTGCGATACCTATGATCCTGAGTGGGAAATTACATGCCTCGTGTCAATTTCACTGCGAGCCTCATTGCTGGAGGATTCGTTGAACGTTCACATACTATAGTAAAACTGATTTGATGATGCAATAACCTTGGCCAGTTGATAAGCCTTCAGGGCTTATAGTGATGCCAGTTATTTCTTCCCACACTCATTCAAACTATGCTAAGGGGACTAGACACGGCAGTTGCAGAAATGCGACTGACGTGTCAGGTGGGCGATGGCCAATATGTGAGTAAGTGGGACTTCGAGCCAATCCCTCGAGGAGCAGAACAACTTGGGTACTCCTCAATCAAAGAGAACAGTCTTGGCCAAAGCATGGTGCGTCTGATTGTTGAAGACTTTGGGCAAAGTCAATAAGACGCGATAAGCCTCCATTTCCCTGGCAAGGAACAAACGAGTAAGGTTAATCACTATCAGTTCAATAATACTGTTGTGATACGTCAAGTCAAATGTCAACAGAGCGATGGTGGGTCACCACGTAAGCCTCTGAAGCAGATAAGACAAATAGCCTATATGGTGAAGGTTGGGTCTAAATTTATTAAGCAATCTGTTTAAAGCCCTCCGAATAACAACATCAGGTGACGGCAAGGTTTTGACTATCCGAGATAGAACGAGTTGCAACATCTCTAAGTTGAAGTTACTGTTTGATTAAATCTTATTGCTGATGATGGCCTGATTTTAATCAGGAGCGTAACGATTCAAAACCAATCATGCGATTACACGATAACCTTTGGGATGCGTGGTCTTCTATCTAAGAGCCTGGATCGTGATAAAAGAGTACTCGAAGATATGACAGATGAGATCATAGCTAAGGTTCGGACATCAACTTTGGTAGTCCAAGAAAGGCTATAAAAGAACAACAAGAGGTCCAGCTTTTAGAAGGGTACCCCAACAGTACGAATGATACCTACCTGGAAACGACGAAGCTGAAATATTATTTTGTGTCAAAGTTCTATTTTACTTTATTATTGTTATGATCAAGTATAGTAGTATTATCTGTAAGGATTGTACGCGGTTTCCCCGCCACATGACTAAACGAGAGTTTATCAACAAATACGATATCATCATATACGCATTCTTTTTATTGATACAAAGATTCAGAGAGGAAGATAATCTATTTGCGGCACAGTGTATTTGGTGGCTGGCAAGTATTATCCAATATACAGAAGTATTAACATATTATTTTGATTATTGATTATTCCCTTTGGAATACGTGAGAGACCGTATAGTTACGCCGTGTCCACAAAAAGACGATAGCGGAGCTATAGTTTCAGATTCCGATAATCCCAATTTTGATATGAATTGTAATTCAGATATTCAGAAGCAGTCATCCTAAGAAGAGTTACAAATTGATTCTCGAATCATTAAGTGTAATACGTTGAATTCAACTAGAACAGACCGAGTGTTCAACAATAAATCAAAATATCGAGAACCTACTATTCTTGAGCTTGAGCAACGTTTCGGCAAACAACGCAGGAAGCAGAGAACATCAGCAAAAACGATTTCCGTCCAGGCAGATTGGCTGCGTCAGAGTGGATGCACTCCATCAGAGCCATCGGAGACACCCCGGTGGTGGAGTACTCCACGCCCGGCGTCAATACCACACGTTACGTTCCATATTGCCCTCCGATCGCTGTTTCGCCGTTTCTTCTTGCTCTGTCGGTCTCCTATTGGAAACAAACACTCTCGCATTGTGGCCAACTGTGACCATACATTGGAATGGGTTCATTGGGTACAGGCTTGCATCTGGATTGAAATGCAAAGGGTAATGCTGTGAAAATCTCTCCTCGCGTTCCTTATACTTAAAGCTTGAGGAGCGTAGGAAGAAGGTGAGAAGAGATGATACTATCCAGTCGTGAGGATCTATGCAATTGCCTGGATCCAGGAAATCTTGGAAGGAGCGTGTGAGACAAAAAGTCGGGAAAGATAAAGTGTGTAGTTTCGTTGTATGACAAGAGGAGATGAAACTGAGATGCTGTCTATCTACCCCGGGGTCTCCCAAATATATACTCCGCGTCGCTCATTCCACCTCTGTTACCCCTGTATCTCCGTACACCCACCTCCTGAACGATATACTTGGCGGCCATGATCAATTCAGTTTGGAGATATGCACTTGGAGGCCATGATCGTGCGAACTTGCAGGCCATATCGAGCCAGTCTGGAGATACACTTGGAGGGCGTGATCGATTGAGTTTGGAGATACACTTACTTGGAGGCCGTGATCAAGCGAGTTTGGAGATACACTTGGAGGCCCTGATCGAGCGAGTTTGGAGATATGCACTTGGAGGCCATGATCGTGCGAACTTGCAGCCCGTAATCACATCAGCGACAACTCTTAGTTCCGTCAGAACCACACGGGTGTTCCAGACGGCTCTGACGGCTCTGACGGCACCTCGTACCCTCTGAGGGAGAATTACACGCTACCCGTCGCCCAGGTGACGGGTCACGTTGCATAGCATCAGCAGAATGTATTTTAGTCACTGGAAGCCTCCAGGAGTGTCTGAGAGAATGTGGAGTGTAAACTTAGATGCATCGATTTCAGACCCTAGGAGGGCATTCCTGCTGGCCTTCAGAGTAACTGGGAGCCCTGACGACAAGCCTGGGAGCACCTGGGAGCGCCGGCAACATGTCTGGGAGCACCTCAAATCACAGTCATGTATTCAGTTTGTATTCTCATCCATGTATCTATGTATCTATATAGCTAACCATCTACACACGCTATATCTGGACTGGCTGCAGGCGGTGCTTGAGAGCAATTCGAGGTGCGCCTGAAAATGACGATCCAGTGAACTCAGAGATATACTCCAAGGCCGTGATTGAGCGAGTTTGGAGATGCACTTGGAGGCGGTAATCGAGCGTATTTGGAGATACACTTGGAGGCAGTGATCGAGTGAACTTGCAGGCCGTAATCGAGCGAGTTTGGAGATTCACTTGGAGGCGGTAATCGAGCGTATTTGGAGATTCAGTTGGAGGCAGAGATCGAGTGATCTTGCAGGCCGTAAACGAGTGAGTTTGGAGATGCACTTGGAGGCAGTAATCGAGCGTATTTGGAGATACACTTGGAGGCAGTGATCGAGTGAACTTGGAGGCCGTGATAGAGCGAGCTTGGAGATGTACTTGGAGGCCATGATCGAGTGAGATTGGAGATGCACTTGGAGGCCATGCTTGTGGGAACTTGCAGGCCGTAATCGAGCGAGTTTGGAGATACACTTGGAGGCCGTGATCGATCGAGTTTGGAGATGCACTTGGAGGCCGTGATCGAGCGAGATTGGACGAGTACTTGGAGGCGGTCGATGGACGGCACACTGGGTGATGAGACTCTATTCATCAGTTAGTTAACTCGCAACTGTGGGAATGTGACAATGCGACTTACCTTTGAGCTCTCATAGAGAGTTGGCGGATGGCAGTCGATCATGTAGGGTGGTATGCCGGAAGTTGAAGCAACATTCAGGGGTCAACTCGTAAGCATGAGAATGATGGGAAGACAAACGATCTTGGGTGGATGCTGTACTCGGTGTATGCTGTACTCGGTGTCAACTCATGATCATGTCATGGAGAGATAGAGAGGGATGACTTAACTTTGTGTTCTGCGATGATGGTTGAGTTGTGGACGAGGAAGAGAGAGATGGGGGATGAAGATGAGAATGATATGGAGGATACGAGCGGATATGAGAAATCAGGGGTACAACTTGCCTGATTGGGTTGGGAAGACCTCGTATTGGTGTTAGTGTGCGCCGGATCGGCACTCGTACCTGCCATATCGGGGATGGTCAATTGACTCGCACACAAAATTCTGAAAGTCCCAGTTTCTCATGATGATTTCCCCCGATCTCTCACTTTCTTGTGCTCAACTCTACCATCACCTAAGAACACGAAGTTAAGTCATCCCTCTCTATCCCTCCATGCCATAATCATGAGTTAACACAGAGTACAGCATACACCAAGTACAGCATCATCCCAAGATCGACAGTCTCCTGCTCCCAGCCAGTTTCTCATCCAATTACAAGTTAACCAATGAATGGAGTCACAGCTGCCGTCGCGCCTCCCTCCAAATCGACCGCCTCCAAGCACTCCTCCAATCAAGCTCGATCATAGCCTGCAAGTGCATCTCCAAACTCGCTCGGTCACAGCCTCAGAGTGCATCACCAAACTCGATTGATCATGGCCTCCAAGTGCATCTCCAAACTCGCTCGATCACGGCCTCCAAGTGTATCTCCAGAGTCGCTCGATTACAGCCTCCAGGTTCATCTCTGAGTTCAATCTATCTTGTTGTCCAAGTGCAGCGCCAAACTCACTCGATCACGGCCTCAATATACATCACTGTGTTAACTCGACCATGGCCTCCAAGTGCATCTTCAAACTCGCTTGATCCCGGCCTCAAAGTGCATCTCTGGGTTCATTCGATCTCCGTCACTAAGTGCATCTCAAACATGCTCGATCAAGTACATCTTCAATGAGCGACGCCGGTCGTACGGAGATACTGGGGTAACGGTGGAGGACAAAGCGACGGGCAGTATATATTCGGCGGACCCCGGAGTAGATAGACATCATCTCATTTCCATCTACTCTTATCATACAATGAAAATTTACACTCTATCCTTCCCAACTTTTGGTCTCACTCGCTCCGTCCGAGATTTCGTGGATCCTCACAGCTGGGTAGTATCATATCTGCTCACCGTCCTACGCTCCTCGAGCTTAATGTCGAAGGAACGTGAGGAGAGAGTTTTGCAGCGTCACCCATTGCATTGCAATCCTGATGCAAGCGTGTACCCAATGAACCCATTCCGACGTATGGTCACAGTTGGCCACAACGCCAGAGGGTTTGTTCAAAATAGGAAACCGACAGAGGGAGAAAAAACGGCGAAACGGCCATAGGAGGGCGATATGTGATGTGACGCGTGGTCTTGACGCCGGGCGCAGAGTAATCCGCCACTGGGGTGTCTCTGACAGCTCTGATGGAGTGCCACTCTGACGGAGCCATTCCGCCGGGACGGAAATGTTTTTTGCTGATGCAAGCGAGTCTGGAGATACACTTGGAGGCCATAATCGATCGAGTTTGGAGATACACTTACTCGGAGGCCGTGGTTGAGCGAGCTTGGAGATACAGTTGGAGGCCGTGATTGAGCGAACTTGCAGGCAGTGATTGCGTGAGTCTGGAGATACACTTATGTAACGGGCGGGATTGGACGTAGGTGATATTGATAATAAAATATAAGATAGTAATTATAACAAGGCGCTTTGTAGTTTGTATTGAAGGGATCCAGACAAGACAAGAGCCAAAGCTGGGGCAAAGTCATGCTTGCTTTGCTATACAACAGAACGAGTAAAGAGCGAAGGAAAGGAAATCCTCCAACACCGACCAACTTCTATTTATATACACTGGGTCTGCCACGCTCGAGTCATTACTCATGCTCCGATGTACCATCCGAATATCCAACCATGATCTTACACACCACCAGCACAACTCTTATCAATACAACCACGCCACATCATCCGACGTTGCAACACCTCCTACCACTTGAGTATTTTAACAACTTATACTACCGCCTTCCTTCAACACCCTCATGCTGTTCCCGCATCTCTGGACGTCTCCACCTTTCCCTAACACTACCTCCTTCCGCTTCTCCGTTACTAGTCCTACATACCCCTTGACGCATAACTCGCAACCCGAATTGTGACAACTTGGAGGTCGTGATAGATCGAGATTGGAGATGCACTTGTAGGCAATGATCAAGCGAGATTGGAGGTGTACTTGGAGGCAGTCAATTTGGAGGGAGGCGCAACGGCAGCTGAGACTCTATTCATTGGTTAACTTGTAATGGTGGGAATGTAGAGAGTTCAGTACAACATCCGCCGAGAGATGAGAAACTGGCCGTGAGGGGGAGACTGTCGATCTTGCGATGATGCTGTACTTGGTGTACGCGGTACTCGGTGTATGCTGTGCTCAGTGTTAACTAATGATGATGGCATGGAGAGATAGAGAGGGATGACTTAACTTCGTGTTCTTAGGTGATGGCAGAGTTGAGCACAAGAAAGAGAGAGATCAGAGGAGATGGGGGAAATCATCATAAGAAACTGGGACTTAGAGAATGTTGTGTGGCAGTCAATTGACCATCCCCAATACGGCAGGTGCGAGTCCCTATCCGGCGGGTAATGACACCCATATGAGGTCATCTAAACCCAATCATGCAAGTCGTACTCCTGATTTCTCATAGGTGCTCGTATTCTCCATATTGTTCTCATCTTCATCCTCCATCTCGCTCTTTCTTGTCCACAACTCTACCATCATCGCAAGAACACACAGTTAAGTCATCCCTCTCTATCTCTCCATGCCATCATCATCAGTTAACACTGAGTGCAGCATACACCGAGTACAGCATACACCGAGTACAGCATACACCGAGTACAGCATACACTGAGTACAGCATACACCGAGTACCGCATACATCGAGTACAGCATACACCGAGTACAGCATACACCTAGGATTGTCTGTCATCCCTGTATTCTCACGATTTCAAGTTGACCCATGAATGTAGCCTCAGTTTCCGGCGTACCTCCCTACCGATCGACCGCCACCAGGCAGTTCTCCATATAGCTTCAAAGGTAAAGTCACCGTGTCACATTCCCACGATTTCGAGTCAACTAACTAATGAATTGAGACCCGGACTCCCGTCCATCGACCACCTCCAAGCACTTGTCCAATCGCACTCAATCCCGGCCTCCAAGTGTATCTCCAAACCTGTTTGATCACGGCCTCCAAGTGCATCTCCAAACTTGCTTGATCACGGCCTCCAAGTGTATCTCCAGACTTGGTCAATTACGGCCTGCAAGTTCGCATGATCATTGCCTCCAAGTGCATGTCCCCAAACTCCCTCGATCACGGCCTCCAAGTCAATCTCCAGACTCACTCGATTACAGCCTGCAAGTTCGCACAATCATGTCGTCCAGGTGCAAATCTCCAAACTCGCTTGATCACGGCCTCTGAGTGAATCTCCAGACTCGCTCGATTACGATCTTGAAATTCGCACGATCATGGCCTCCAAGTGCATATCACCAAACTCGCTCGATCACGGCCCCCAACTGTATCTCCAAACTCTCTCTATTACGGCCTCCAGAAGTGCATCTCCAAACTCGCTCGATCATGGCCTTGGAGTATATCTCTGAGTTCACTCAATCATCATTTTTAGGTGCAACTCCAATTGCTCTCAAGCACCGCCTGCAGCCAGTCCAGATATAACGGGTGTAGATGGGTAGCTATATAGATACATTGATACATAGATCAGAATACAAACTGAATACATGAGTTTTGAAAATTGTTGAACGATTGGTAGTAGCTATGATTTCCAGGCGCACCAGCAGCGTTCCCAAGAAGATGTTGTTTTTCCCAGATTGCTCCAATGTGATTTGAGGTGCTCCCAGGCATGTCGTCGGCGCTCCCAGTTACTCTGAAGGCCAGCAGGAATGCCCTTTTAGGGTCTGATACTCTCCTGAAATTGACCCATCTAAGTTTGCACTCCACATTCTCTCAGACACTCCTGGAGGCTTCCAGTGACTACAATACATTTTGATGATGGTTTGCAACGCAATCCGTTGGCTGGGCGATGGGAAGCGTGTAATTCTCTGTCAGAGTGTACGAGAATTGGTCAGAGCCGTCAGAGCCGTCCGGAACACACAGGTGTTTCTGGCCGACACTACAGTTGCTGATGAAGGCGCACAAGGGATCCACTTCGAGTTGAATTGAACGATTGGTGAAAATCGACTCTGAGGGAGATTACGCATGAGACGTAATATTGCCGACAGTATCTGAACGCCAGATTTGTCAAGGATTTGATAAGGAAGATTTGTGAAGATATGTGTCAATTTAGATTGCACTATAAATGGGCAAAATATTACCGCCACGATATTAATTAATCACAGAGATTAATTATATGAAATACTGTATGATAATAATTAATTAACCAAGATTAATTATACGAGTTAGATGTATTGCCAATACTGTATCACACCACGATACGATGTAGTTGTGATTCATCCAATGGCTTCTGATACGACACTACATATCTGTCCTATGTGTGTTTATGATCTTTATCGACTCACGATACAGTTTGTCTGGAGATACGCATTGGAACGATTACGATAAAGAACCACGGCTGAGTGTGACTGAGAATATATTTAACTATATTGGTATACTTTGAAGTATAGTTACGTAGGCCATACCGACCCTGTAACAGTTGATTGACGTCTTGCAGTGGTATACCATTGCTGCATGGGAGCAAGTGATCATAGCGAGAGCCTGATGCAGAATGTCAGCGATGGGAACAATCATTGAGATGATTCATTTACCACTGAAATGTAGGCATGTGGAGGGTCTGAGTTTCTCAGGGCTAGACAAATCCTGGGGATTTCCTCATACCACCAACTATGAATCTGGGTGGTCTTCACCGCAATCGTGGCAACGGGATTCACAATCATAGCATGATTGATAGGTATAGGTTTGACACATAACATGACCATCGCCGGAACGCCTGAAAGCATTGTCTGTGAGTCGTATTCAGTGCCGACAATGAGGCCTGTCATGTTGTCAACAAAGGGTTCATATCGCCATAGATTCCCAGGGGTCAATCGAACCAATTGCTCACCTGCTTCGTTTGAATCCTTCCTGTGGTAAATATATACATTAGCAGGTTGATTCAATCATTCGAACACTTAATCGGATACCGTCTTGGATGCCAGCGGCGCAGGTTCGCATTTATCCGCCTCCTTGGAGAAAATATTGACCTCCCAACGCTCAGGATGTCTGGGCAGAGCCCACATGGAAGTCAATATAGCTGCCATGACTCGTTGTCCAAGTGTTGAGGTGAAGGAATCATTTGATGACCACTTGCCCATTGCATTCCTGGATGGTCGGCGAAGAGGCTTGTCATCGGATTCTGGATTGTCATGTCGATGGCTGTAGTAATCGTCCAGGATCGTGCTGAGATCATTATCGTGTGCCTCATCGTGGATAGATTGTCCGCTTCTCCTTTCTCAAAAAGGAAGTGGAGGAGGAGGAGAAGTGCGGTGCCTGCTTGTCATGATTTAAAAAGGCGGCGAGTGATAAGTATGAAATAATTAAAGGAGTGACTAAAGAAAATGTGAATGAATGGATAGTAAATGAATTACAGTGTTGCATCAAGGAAAGAGAGAGTTGATATGATTAAAAGCTTTGCTGTGATGCATCTTTTATCCTGTCGACAATTCAAGGACCTTGGCATGTCCTTGCAGCCACACTTCCAACTCCTTGGATTGACGGAAACTCAAATTGAGAATGGCACAAGGCAACAATCAACGTGAGTCTTGGCAAACACACTCGGCCAATTAAGTCAACAAAGAAAACAGTGATTGGAAAGCAGACAGTGGTGATGGATTTCAAATGTTGAATGTAACCTGTATGCAGTCTCCCAGCATACCTGGACCGTCAGAGGAGAGTGGGCACACAAGAGAAAATAAGAGGGAACAGAAATCCGCACAGTTGAGTGGATTCGCAAAATGTCTTGGTGCAGATCACGAAACAGAATGATCATAATAGCTCAGCAACCGCAACAGAGAGCGACATATGGACAGAGGCATTCGATCTCTCATCCGCAAAAGACATCTCCATCCGGGCAGAATGGATGCGTCGGAGTGGACATGCTCCGTCAGAGCTGACCGAGACACCCCGGTGGCCGATTGCTCCGCGCCTGGTGTTAATACCACGTGTCATGTTGTATATCACCCTCCGATTGCCGTTGTGCCGTTTCTGCTCACTCTGTCGGTCACGTATTTGAAACAAACACTCTGGCGTTGTCGCCAACTGTGACCATATGTCGGAATGGGTTCATTGGGTACACGCTTGCATTGGGATTGCAATGCAATAAGCTCGAGGAGCATAGAAAGAAAGTGAGGGGATAGAATACTACCCGGCCGTGAGGATCCGCGCAATAGCGTGGATCCACATAATCTCGGAAGTAGCGGGTGAGACCGAAAGTTCGGAAGGATAGAGTGTGTATATTCGTTGTATGACAAGATGAGATGAAAATGAGATGCTGACTATCTACCCCGGGTCTCCCGAATATATACTGTGCCTCTCCCGCTCCACCTCCGTTACCCCTGTATCTCTGTACACCCACCGTTGCTCCTCAACGATATACTTGGAGGCCGCGATCGAGCTAGTTTGGAGATGCATGTGGAGGCCGGAATCAAGTGAACTGAGAGTGAACTTGGAGCCCGTGATCGATCGAGTTTGGAGAAGCACTAGGAGGCTGTGATCAAGGGAGTTTGGAGATGCACTTGGAAGCCGAGATGGAGTGAACTAAGAGATGCACTTGGAGGCCGTGATCGAGCAAGTGTGGAAATGCACATGGAGGCCGTGATGAGTGAACTTATAGATGCACTCTGAAGCTGTGACTGAGAGAGTTTGGAGATGCGCTTGCAGGCTAGAATCGAGCGGGATTGGAGGAGTACTTGGAGGCGGTCAATTTGGAGGGAAGTACGACTGCAGCTGAGACTCTATTCATTGGTTAACTTGTAATTGTGGGAATGTAGAGAGTTGAGTACAACATCCGCCGAGAGATGAGACACTGGCTGGGAGCGGGAGACTGTCGATCTCGGGATGATCTTGTACTTGGTGTATGCTGTACTTGGTGTTAACACATGATTATGGCATGGAGTGATAGAGAGGGATGACTTAACTTCATCTTCTTAGGTGATGGTAGTGTTGAGCACAAGAAAGAGAAAGATCAGAGGAGATGAGGGAAATCATCATGAGAAAGTGGGTCTTGAGAGAATTTTGTGTGCGAGTCAATTGTACATCCCCGAGCCGGCAGGTATGAGTCCCGGTCCGGCGGGTAATAACACCGAGATGAGGTCTTCTCAACCCAATGTGTCAAGTTGTACTTCTGATTTCTCATAGCCGCTCGTATTCTCCATACCGTTATCGTCTTCATCTCCTATCTCTCTCTCTCTCGTACACAACCCTACCATGATCGCAAGAACAAGAAGTTAAGTCATCCCTCTCTATCTCTTCATGCCATTATCATGAGTTAACACTGAGTGAAGCATACACCGAGTAATGCATACACCGAGTACAGCATACACCGAGTACAGCATACACCGAGAAGAACATACACTGAGTGCAGCATACACCGAGTACAGCATACAGCGAGTACAGCATACACCGAGTACAGCATACACCGAGTACCGCATACACCTTGTACCGCATACACCTAGTACAGTATACACCTAAGTTTGTCAGTCGTTACTTCATTCTCACGATGTCAAGTCGACCCCTGAATGTAGCTTCAGCTTCCGGCGTACCTCCCTACCGATCGACCGCCACCAGTCAGTTCTCCATACGAGCTTTCAAGGTAAAGTCACCTTGACACATTCCCACGGTTTCGAGTAACTAACTGATGAATTGAATCTCAGCACATGGTGCGCCTCCAATCGACCGTCTCCAGATCGACCACCTCCCGATTGACCACCTCCAAGCACTCCTCCAATCTCGATTGATCATAGCCTGCTACAAGTGCATCTCCAAACTCACTTGATCACGGCCTCAGAGTGTATCTCGGAGTACACTACATCTCGGTCTCCCATTGCATCTCCAAACTCGCTTGATCACGCCCTCCAAGTGCATCTCCAAACTGGCTTGATCATGGCCACCAAGTATATTGTACTCGCTCGATCACGGCCCCAAAGTGCATCTCTGAGCTCACTGGACCTCAGCCTCCAAGTGCATCTCCAAACTCACTCGATCACAGCCTCCCAGTGCATCTCTGAGTTCACTCAATCTTGATCTCCAATTGCATCTGTAAACTTGCTCGATCACGGCCTTGGAGTGTATCTCTGAGTTCACTCGCTTGTCACTTTCAGGCGCACCTCCAATTGCTCTCAAGCACCGCCTGCAGCCAGTCCAGATATACCGTGTGTAGATGGGTAGCAATATACATACATTGATATATCGATGAGAATACAAACTGAATACATGACTGTGATTTGAGGAGCTCTCAGGCTTGTCGTCGGCGCTCCCAGGCATGTCGCTGGCGCTCTCAGTTACGCAGAAGGCCAGCAGGAAGGCCCTCCTAGTGTCTGATACTCTCCTGAAATTGATGCATCTAAGTTTACACTCCACATCCTCTCAGACACTGCTGGAGACTTCCAGTGACTAAAATACATTTTGCTGATGCTATGCAACAGGAAGCATGTAATTGTCCATCAAAGGGTACGAGGATCAGTCAGAGCCATCAGAGCCATCCGGATCACCCAGGTGTTTCTGAAGGAAACTAGGGTTGTTGCTGATGCTATCATCCAACTGACCCCAGAACAACATCTCCAGCCCCCCTGGATGATTGAAGGAGACCCAATCAATCCAACGTGACACTGCGATGAGCAAACAAGCCACGATGGCTACCGAAGAGGGAAAACGTCCATCAGCGAAATGTAAATCGGTCCGGAAGCCATACACAAACCTCCCAGACACTCCGGTAGCCCTTGCCAGTGCTTCTAAGTACTTCCAGATGCTTCCAGCACCCGCTGGAGCTCTGCAAGGTGCTCTCAGACTGTGCAAGAGCATTCTCACGTGCTCCTGAAAGCACCTGCAGTGATGGAGGTGCATTCAGGATGCTGCGAGATTTGACTATTAGGATTGTCAAATGTTGGAGCTGCTGAGACCTCTGCAGGAGAGTTGGTGCCGTATTCTCACACCAGTGGTTCTTAGGGTTCCATAACCACAAGGCATTTCATCGATCATATTGGTCTTTGTTACAGTCACAAGATTCGCTACATCATAATATGGCCGGGATTATCCAAGTCTCTCTGTATATACACATACCCAGATACACGAATAATGGAGATGGACTCAGTGACAGGCAGTATATATTTCGGAGACCCCGGGGTAGATAGACATCATCTCATTATACGCAATACACATGCTATCTGTCTCAGCTATTAGTGTCATGCACGCTTGCTGAGCTTCGTAGATCCACGGAATTTGTGGCAACCGTTCATAGATTCACGCAATTTGTGTGGTTCATCATGGCCGAGTATTCCTATATATCCTCTCACCCTCTTCTTATGCTCCTCGAGCTAGAACTGCTCTGTCTCATGAGTTCCCTTCAGATACCATGCCAGGTGCGGCGGAGTGTTGATGATGGTCTCTCTGCCTTCTAGCTCCGCTGTTTCACCACACCATGATCGAGTGAACTTAGAGATGCACTCCGAGCCTGTAATGGAGCGATTTTGGAGATACACCTGGAGGCTGTAATCGAGCGACTGTGGAGATGCACTTGGAGGCCGTGATTGAGCGAGTATGGAGATGCACTTGGAGGCCGTAATCGGGCGAGTTTAAAGACACACTTCAAGGTTGTGATCGAGCGAGTTTGGAGATGCACTTGCAGGCCGTAATCGAGCGCGTTTGGCCGAGTACTGTGAGGCAGTCGATGGACTGCGCGCCGGGTGCTCAGACTCTTTACATCAGTCAGTTGACTTGCAACCATCGGAATGTGACAATGTCACTGTACCTTTAAGCTCTTATGGAGAGGCACACCAGAAGCTGAAGCAACATTCAGGGGTCAACTCATAATCATGAGAATGAAGGGATGATAGACGATAGTAGGTGTATGCTGTACTCGGTGGATGCTGTACTCGGTGTATGCTTTTCCCGGTGTATGCTGTACTTGGTATATGCTGTACTCGGTGTATGCTGTACTCAGTGTTAACTCATGATAATGGCATGGAAAGATAGAGAGGGATGACATAACTTTGTGTTCTTGCGATGATGGTTGAGTTGTGAACGAGAAAGAGAGAGATGGGGGATGAGGATGAAAACAATATAGACGATACGAGCGGCTATGAGAAATCAGGAGTACGACTTGCTTGATTGGGTCAAGAATACCTCGTATCGATGATATCACCCGCCAGATCGGGACTCATACCTGCCGTATCGGGGATGGTCAATTGACTTGCACACAAAATTCTCTTAAGTCCCAGTTTCTCATGATGATTTCCCTCAGCTCCTCTGATATCTCTCTTTCTTGTGCTCAACTCTACCATCACCTAAGAACACAAAGTTAAGTCATCCCTCTCTATCACTTCATGCCATAATCATGAGTCAACACCAAGTACAGCATACTCCAAGTACAGCATTATCCCAGGATCGACAGTCTCCCACTCCCAGCCAGTTTCTCATCTCTCGGTGGATGTTGTACTCAACTCTCTACATTCCCACAATTACAAGTTAACCAATGAATAGAGTCTCAGCTGCTGTCGTGCCTCCCTCCAAATTGACCACCTACAAGTACTCCACCGATTTCGTTCAATTCTAGCCTGCAAGTGCGTCTCCAAACTCGGTCGGTCACAGCCTCAGAGTTCATCTCTGTGTTCACTCGATCTAGGCCTCCAAGTTCATGTCCATACTTGCTCGATCACGCCCTCCAAGTGCATCTCTGAGTTCACTCCACCTCAGCCTCCAAGTGCATCTCCAAACTCGCTCGATCACAGCCTCCCAGTGCATCTACAAACTCGATCGATCACAACCTCCAATTGCATCTCTCGGTTCAGTTGATCTCGGCCTCCAAGTGCATCTCCAATGTAGCTCGATCACAGCTTCCAAGTATATCGTTATGGAGCGACAGTGGGTGTACGGGGATACAGGCGTAACGTAGGTGGAGTCAGCGATGCGTATTATTTTTTCGGGAGACCCAGTGGTAGATAGACAGCATCTCATTTTCATCTCATCTTGTCATACAATGAAAATACACATTGTATCTTTCCCAACTTCTGGTCGCACTTGCTCTTTCCGAGATTTCGTCGATCCTCAGGGCCTGGTAGTATCATATCTTCTCAGCTTGTCCCTACGCTCGTTGAGTTCATTGCATTGTAATCCCGATGCAAGCGTGTACCCAATGAACCCATTCCGACATATGGTCACAGTTGGCCAAAATGCCAGAGTGTGTGTTTGAAATCGGAGACGGACAGAGCGAAAAGATACTGCGAAACGGCGATCGGAGAGCGACATGCAATGTGACGTGTGGTATTTACACCAGGCGCGGAGTAATCCGCCACCGGGGTGTCTCTGATGGCTCTGACCGAGCGTGTCCACTCTGACACAGCCATTCCACCCGGACGGAAATGTTTCTTGCTGATCGTATACTTTGGTTGAACATATCAGATATTTCAGAATTTGCAACAATATCAATACCTTTGAATGTGGGATCAATTTCAGAACAATCTAGCATAGACGACCACGTTAGAAGGTACTTTGATGCCACATTGATGTTGGATTGCTGTAATAATCAACATGATGTGCATTGAGTTGAATTGTAGAGGTACACCATATTACTTCCACATGTGGATATTTCTTGAATGTCTGCACATGTCTATACATGCCCCACCTGCCTGTGTTTACCTGTGTTTACCTGTGCTTACCAGTGCTTGCCTGCACTTGCCCAATAGCATGTCTCCAGGTCCAATGCTGCCAGCTGACTGATGTATGGTAAAAAAAATCTCTGGCATAATTCAAATCTATTTCAGTGGGTATTGTACACACCCACTAATTACTATACTCTGAATGAAGTTTCTTGAACATAATATCATGTTTGGGCTATTTGTAGGTATACTGGTTTATTACTGTCACATTATTGTGACAAGAATGTGGAATGTCTGCCACATCTAGGGTTGGCAACAGTTCCGGGTTACCTGGCTTTAGTCCGGGTTGGAACCGACCCAAAGGCCCCGGGTACCTAACACCGGGTTGTTACCAGGACCGGACATAAATGCGCGGTTTTTTGGCCAGGTTAAACATGTACTGCAGTTCCTTATTACGGATCCTGCAACTTTGGCTCCAATTAAGTATTTGAGATCTGATTGTATCATGACAAGATCAACATGCAGATTCTGCAGTTCTAGCTGCTTTTTCACCTCCCGCTGGCAGATTTGTGAATGGACCAATATTCGTTGAACCACTGTGACAAAACGCCATTGGATAGGCGAAATTGGTGGGTTTTCGGCAGTGACTCCATGGATATTGGTCCGATCTCAAATCTGACAGTGGGAGGTGCAAGAGCGGCTCAAACTGCACAATCTACATACTGATCATGTCACAATACGATCAAAACTCAGATACTTGATTGGAGGCAAAATTGTGCACATGAAATGCCGGGTTTTTGGTGGTAAAACCGGCTCAATTGGAACGGTCTGGGTTGTCGGGTGGTAAGACCTATTGCAACGGTTCAGTTCTGGTTCCAACCCTAATCCGGAACCGTTGCTAACACTACCCACATCTATGCAAATGCTCAATGCTACTCAATTGACTAATATTACCCCATTTAACTAAATACTCAATACTTTACAACGTCGGATTTGCTGGTATCGTGTAATACTGTGGCATTTTGAGCTATTCCCTAGTAATTGGAATCTGTAATTTAGTAATATGCTACAATCACTGAACTGTGGAAGTCATGCTGCACTCGGGTAAATGTGGTATTGTAGTCACATCACTAAACACGGTTTTTTTTGGCAGAGTAGGTACTTACCTTCCCCCTAACGATGACTTTGTATTTGATGTATCGTAGGAGTATCCAATTGCTATCTGTGTGTGAGTTGAACTTTATTGATATATATCTTGATCAGTTTTGGGACTAGTATAAAGTGCAGGATGGAAACCTTTGAAAATTAATCAATTTCTACTATCAAGCTTGTTTGGTATCTGCTGGTTTTTAACAGTTTTTCACAACGAAGCTGACAACATTTACTACAACCATCCGGGTCTCTTCCTCTGCCCTTGCTGTACTAGGTGGTTATGGGCAATAATACAGATGTTCAATACTCAAACGACTTTGTGATGGTGAATATATGCTGTCACACCAAGGAGTAAGAACATCGAATTGGATGGTTATAGACTTCAGACATGTGGCAAAGCCATCTCATTGTGCATATGCCTATTTGCAACAACCCTGGCGGAACCACAAAAATTTACATGATCTGAATTGACACATGATATGGATAGATTTAACCCGAGTGATGACAGGAGGCAGGAGATCATTGTATAGTTTCCGTGTGGTCTATATCTGAAGCGTTGTGAACACTCATAGTTATGAATACAAGTTGCGATGCACAAAACTACAATGTGGGCAGATGTTATAGTCGGTTTGGAAAATGCTCTCGGGGAATACACCTTGCCAGGATCTGTAGGGTGCATTAGCTGAAATATATATCTGGGCTTTCAGCATGAATGGAATGCTGTCACCACTGATGTCCTTAAAAATTTGAAAGCACAACTCCAGGCACACCTGTGTATGCATCAAGTCTACCCCCTACAAATATTATTTAGCTAACACCTATTGACAGAGTACTCCATTACCATCACTGGCAACTTGCTGGGAGGTGTACTCACAATCTTTGCTGCAGCAACACTAGGGAAGGAGTTTCCTAGAAAGGTAACTGCATATTCTCTGGTGTCGCCTCATGCTGCAAATCCCCTTTGGATTAATTATGTTGCATCAATTATCCCAGTGCCAAAACTCGTCCATTTTACAAATCAGAATGATACAATTCCGAGTGATCTGACGGAAGTAGATGGGCATGTGCACCACAGAACACACTTTTGGAGACCTGTATTGTGAGCCACTCCAGACAATATGGTCATTTTCAATGGTAGGGAGGATCCCAGCTGCAATAAGATATGGATGGAATCCTTGGGGAGTGCGTGATTGTAGGCACTAACTGTTCTAATAATGGTGTATCAGTTGAGAATACTGGCTTTGCCAGAATTAACAAGGCATACTATCATCACATGAATGTCTACTTCCTGAGTACTGACAGAGTGGAGTGCTAAGACTGTAATTGATTGGGGGAGTTAGGGAGCACTGGTAATAAATTTGTGGCAGTATTTATCATTTTGATACTTATACGTTGCCTGAAGCTGTTGAGGGATAAGTTGTCCCTAAATTTTCAGGTTCTGAGATGGAATTCAGCCTCATCAATGAATGGCAGTAGGTGTTTTGTCACCAACAATCTCCAATTTGATAGTTCTCTGATTGTGATAATTCATGACTTACGAGGTGCTAGCATGCACAGTGAAAACCTACTTTAGCGGGGGAGCACTATTTCAGGTAAGGCTCATGTGAGGCTGGTGGATGTCTATTAGCCTGACATGAAGGTAACTGGAATATCATGTTGATGTGAGGATATTTGTTAGCTCATGGTAACCTCCCAAACTTTATGACAATCCTGCCACTATCAATCACACAAGTCATTTGGGTAGATTTGTCACCATTGCAGTCTGCTGCAATGGTAGCAGTTGAGACCTACTATCTTTGGTTAAAATTCTCATACTACAGTAACTAGGCAGGCAGGCAGGAGTTTTTAAGTATTCTCACAATCAGCATTTCGGATATTCTTGTGCAATACTGTGAAAACTAAAAACTGTTTACCTTCTCGGCAAAATAAACATCACTTAGCAGGTATTCTGTAATGGGATTATCACTTCTCAGAGTTACTTTTAGCTCTACAATTGTTTTCCGCTGCACCCGAGATTTTGGGTGTGCAGATGTGCGTGGGGTGGTAACAGCTAAATGCTGGTGATAATGGTAATGATGATGGTGATGGTGATGATTGCGATGATGGTTGTCATGGATCTACGGGCCACGGTGAAGGTGTGTGCTGCAGTGTATCTACTGATTCCCCGCCTGGCACTTGAAGCACGGCTGTGAATGCGGCTACCAAAATCCTGTCAGGATTCTGATATGAGTCTGGCAGGCATGACAGACCACCAGGAGTGCCATGGTTGCAAATCTATCTGGTATCAACTGTGCCAGTACTGTCATGAGTATGCAAAATCAAATCAAGGTGATTGCAAGATCAACCTCATATGCGCCTCATATGAGCCTTATACGAAACGGAGTTCCCCCGCTAAAGTACTCCAAGCTTGATTAGGCTATCTGGGCATTTCCGCGTAGTGGCTAGTGGCCAGTCGCGCCACTAACAGTGACGGACGACTGCACGACTAAATATTTCGGCGGAGATTCTTCAAACACCGCCGTGTATATAGACTTCGATAGTGCATACCTTAATTCGGAACGCTGATTTTCTTTATCTCCAAGGATTAGACCATATCATCGTTATTGCTCGCTTTGGTATCTACAGAATGATAATTATCCATATATAATGGAAGGGTGCATTATTTCTCATACCCGCACAGCTTAACAACCTCACTCGCGCCTACGCCGGTCAGAGCAGTCAGGTACTCTGTAAAAGCCTCTAAGGAGATCATATCTATCTTCCCTAGGGCTGAGCTTGTCATAACCTTCCCACCCCATAGAACCCTCACAAAATCCTTCTCGTGATCGCTCCTCTTCCTCCACAGCTCGACAACAACCTCAGCACCCATCCCCGGCCAAACCATCTCATCGACTTGGAGGGTTGCCAACAACAAGCTGATGCTTCCATCATGCCCGATGTTATGTCTATACTTGACATCTGGCCTATTTAGATGTCCAACAAGTTCCGTCAAAAACACGCCTACCCTCAACCGTGCATAGTCCAATGTCTCCTCCATATCCCTGTACAGATACGAATATTCCCACTGTCCCCATCGGAAAACCTGTTCTACGTCTTCTGCAGCGACGCACTTGGTCGGATCCTTGACGCTGCATGGTAGGGGAATGCCATGGCACATCCTCGAGGTAAAACTATCGAAGTAATGGTCCCAATTACTATGCCAACCCGGATCCTCTGGGTCGACGCCCGAGATGGCATCTAGCCGTGCCGCTAGGTCTTTAGAAACCTCGAGGTGCTTCTTCCATAGTTCAGAATTAGTAATATTGCTCCGAATATCGTTTGCAAGTTGGCAGGAGTAGGATGGTTCAAGAGAGTCAATGTCACTGTACTGTTGCAATAAGGGGATAGAATCCACGTGGGGGAACATGCCCCTTGTGAGAGCTCCGGCGACTTGAGATGTGATAACGTTAGACGTTACGCGGAAGAGGACTGAGCTGGCGTTGTACTTTCGGGGCAGGAAACCGAGTTTGTGGCCATAGACTGCGTAAAGGTCGCGTCCGTGGTCAAGGGAGTCTTTCAGCCCCTCGGCTGTGATCTGAGGAAATTGGCAGTCGCCACGGTAGGCCTCTGGCTTCAGAGGATTAAGTTCGTCATTGTACGTTTTCCAATAAGTATCGACTGCAGCGATGTTATTACGTTCATTGAAGCGAACCCCATGGACGGAGTCCATATAGACGCGGAAGCGTGTATTGCTAGGCGTTTCAGTTTGGGTGTTCTTCCTGCATGCCACCGGTTATGACGTACCTGCAACCCCAATCGCGGTCTTCTCTAGGAAAGGTATTGCTTGCATAAGGGGTTCGTTTATGATGGCGGTGTATGACTTCAACGTGCTCCAAGGAATACATCTTGAGGTCAGGCGTTTCGTAGTTGGAAGGCGTCACATGCGGCATATTGCAATAGTTATACCCAGCCACGGCAAGAGAGCTATTGTACACAAAGCCATTTACTCCGTGGCCTTTAAGGGAAAAGTCAAAATTATTGGTGCGGGTGGAGTGAGGTGGTTGCCATTTTGCGTTTGTAGCGGCATCGACGAGATATCGCTGTGGTGAGGATAGGGCTAACCAGAAGAGAGGTTGTGGGAATAACATTGAGATGCACAAGGGAAACAGATAGCGGGTGAGTTGGCCATACTTATAACAAGCTGAGGTTGGTTGTGTTGAGCGCGTCTGAGTCGTGTCACCTGCTCTGATTGGGCACGTGTGCTAACCATTGGACGCCCACCCGTGGCAGCCATAATGTTCTAGCTTCAGTAATATAAATCAAGACCACGGGAGTAGCGGAGCGCACGCAGCGATGCCTTTTAATTCTGGCTTTCAGTGAATCATCAACTATACAATATGTAGCTAGATGAATAATTTTGCTGGTGTGCCAAAGCCGTCCATGGGCTTGGCGCTATGAGCCCTAAGACCACAACAGTAGAATCATCTATTGCTAAACCGTCCCATGCTCCAACCTACTTCATTTCGGTGTGGGATTCACGGGAGATCAAAACCATTTGTGCAACTCTTATACTAACGTTAAGTCTTATTATTATCGGCCTGACACCGCATGATCAATGTCACCCTGTACTAGACACAATTGGCAGTGAGTCAAATGGCATAATATGTGGGATAAACAAACCTGGCGAATTCCACACTTGAGGGAATACATCTCAGCAAGCAGAGCTTCGCAGTGTATCCTTAGGGATGCCACTTGCAGGTATCTAGTGTACACCGCTGATCAACGTCATGTATTGCTTTTGTAATCCGAGACAGTCAGCGTTTTGACGATCGTTTGCCGTTCGATCCAATTGTGGGTTGACTTCGGCACTTGATGTCAAAGTGCATTAGAAGGAACTTCCGTTTCGAGTTTGAGACTTGAGTAGCAAAGAACAGTGCACTTCGGGGCAAAGTAAATGAAGCTAGTTCAGGGGCTTTTTTTAATTGCGAAACATCGTTCGGGTATGTTTCGTCGACGTTTTGGTCTTCCGTTACGCTCTTGCCCTCGTTCAAGTCATCCTCTGCCAGATTCTTTGCCGCCCCATCTTGTGCTTGTGCTCAACGACGGGGGTCTTCCATCCAAGCCTCCCAACGGTGGAAGCAGTATACTGGCTGGGCGCGGAATCTGGTGAGTTAGATAGTTGGTTTTAGGTAGTTCAGTGCAGTTTTTAGGCTCGCAGTGCAGTGCAGTACAGTTGGCAGTGTAAAATTAATTAGTTTACTGGCAGTTAGGTAGTATAATCATGTAAGCGATTTTCGTGTATGATGCACACATTCACCCGAAAACAGTGACTACTCCGTATGCTCTTAGGGCTTACATCATTGTCACGTATATATCTGGATTTTTTGTATGAGCCTAGATTTTGTAGCATAGCATTAGATATATTGTCCATCCGACGATGTCTGCTGAGCCGGAGTGTCTATTCTCTGAAATGAAAAAGATAATCATTGTGGAACACCATTCTCCGCTACCCGCTACCATCGAAGCCATTGAGAGTATGAAACGTTTGAACCAGTAGGACTTCATTGGTTTGTACCAGTTAGAGAGTAAAAACCAATATAAACAGTTGAACCAGTTCCAACCGGTTTATTAAACTGGTTCCGCATGCAATGCAGTTTTAATTGTTAAATAGTTCATATAAACAATACAGTGCAGTTCGTTGTCGAAATCCCAACCAGTTTCCACAGTTGGGAGGTCTGCTTCCATCAGAAGCCGTACCCACAAGTTCCTTGAGCACTGCAACTTTCTTTGGACAACTGCTTCAGCGAGGGGTAGTACTCGTAAGCGGCTAACTGGTTTTAGGTTTTTTAGCTGTCCGCATGTTGGCCAGGTCTCAAATGTAAAAGCCTGGTTGGCCCGCAGATATCTAGCGGCCGGACCGTATATCTGCCTGGCCTGCAGATGTTTCCAGAAGCTTACGTAACAAAACCTGCATGAATCTTCGATATCTGCAGATCATCGTACCACCTGGAGGCTTCGAACGAGGCCGGCAGCCAGAATTGTTGTGCAAGGTTGGAGTGCTGCAGATTCCTTGTTCTAGGGGCAACGATATAGATTGCTGGCACGGGGCTCTCCCTCATCTTCAGCGACTGCTACGTCAGAAGTGCATGCGTTACCACCGTATGATCTCCGGTCATTGTTGGCGGGTTCCGTAGCGAGTTAAGCGCACTTTTGCAGTTCGCAAATAATGATGCATCAATGAGGTAACAACGTGCAGCAGTAATGTTTTATAGAAGTGGTAGCGGGCGAAGAGAAGTACGTGTCGATGTACCAGGTGTATATATTAGTACTTAAGTATGTACTCAGACAGGTGATGTGCAGCTGGGGATGGGAGGGTTGTTTGGGTCACAATGGATCCGATGTTGCCCTGGCATGACGTCATCTCATGTGCACATCAAATTTCCCCAACAGAATCCGAACAATTGGACACCTTGTCTCATCTATCCTGCGCTACATGCAAACGATTTCGGGCGAACATCGCCCCTTGTAATTCCCTCGAGGTCTAGACGGGACAACTTGCTCGTATGCTGGTACTTAAACAGCGAAAATTCCAGCTGTAACTGCAATTGGAACGTTCCGAGTAGCAATATACATGAAAATTCTATGCTTTTTGATTTTATGATAGTTATGTTCGCAATTGTTGGTGTTCGCAATTGTTCTTTAATGGTTCTCTGAATGCAGTAATATATCAGGAATTCGGAGTGCCAGGTGAAGGGCCATACAGATTACTTACACGTCCTTCTAAACTGATTCGCCAATGACTACAAGTTGAGTTTAAAGGTATGTTAAGGCGGACTAACAGTTTACTTACGAATTTCTGCAGCACTGGTGAGTGTAATTACATATTACCACTCGGGCACATAGCCTCTCAGCCTGTTGCGAATATGAAGGGGAGAACTGTGTGCGTATGTAGACTTAAGGTACAGAAAGAAGAGACGGAGAAGACTTGAGATATATACAAGTACCTTATCATCAGCACCAGTTACAGCGAGCTTGTATCAGGTCTGTAACGCGTCAGATCTTTATATATTTAAACATGTAACACAGCCTAATCCAGTCCTAACTCGCTTCCCATGCGGCACCATGGGTAAGTCCGCTCACTTTGCGCTCTTCTGTCTATAGATGGGCGATCCCGTAACAGGATGCAACAGATGCAATCTGTTCCCCTAATGAATCTCCGTTTTGGGTTGCGAAGCATGCAGCTGTTTATGCAGATGTTGCACGGAACTTTGCAGAACTGAAGTTACCCATATGCATGTTACTGTGGCTGAAGCTGCGGCCAAAGCTGCTTGAAGCCTAGTCAAGTGACTCGAGAATTGATCGTCACACGCGGGCTTCCAGGGTTATCCTAACACTCCTGCAAAGCCGATAGAATTGTGAATATCGAGGACAATTATTGTAGATATCCCGCCATTATGTTCCCATAAGCGTGCAACCCAAGGTATACGTAACCATGCTATCCTGAGTATCTATTGCCTTCCAGGTTCAATCGCTACCGCAACTATCGGTAGATCACTACCTCTGCAGTGGTGCGAAGATTATACGCATGTCCTAAATAACTTGGAGTTGTTGGCGTTGTGTTGTGACAATAAGGTTATGTCTCCATTCCAGGCAGGCCTTGCTACTTTAATTTAAGCCATGAGAAGTACCACATACCTCTATACGACCGAATGCTCAGAATTTAGCTCAAAGTTTATTTACCTGACAAGATGTCGCAAAATTGGCAGCAATCACACCTTCGCCGTTGGGTAGATTTTAACATCCACCAGAACACCTGCTTTACGGTACCGACATTATCCGTTGATCTAAACAAATGGCTACAGCGATTTACCCTGAAAAACTCTCGACAAGGGAAGACACCAGTGCCAGAGGGTACTGCAACAATGGAAGATATAAACGGGAAGTCATTGTTAGGGGAGGCGCAAGTGTTCGTCTACGATGATTCGCGCAAATTGGGAGTTACAGGCAGTATATTTCTAACCCTCAATGAGATGGTCGGTACTGGAAGTAAGTTGTCCCTCAAGAATCTGAAATAGGGTGAAAGGTGGTGTAATTAATCCTGTACAAGTATTTTCGACACCTTCTGGGGCCCCGGGGTCTTTGCCGCAACTGGTAACGTCGGTGTCCCACTTCATTTTTAAATTATTGGTGGAATCGTCACGTTTAGCGGTTTGAGCGTGTAAGTTTGCCCCTACTTGTACTTTAAGCTTTGCTAACTTCTCGGTAGATATCTCGAGTTTGGACATGTGAGGGTCAATATGGCTTTAATAAATATATGCTGACTGTGATGCAGCAAATACCACTAAGTGGTGCAGAAAAGAACTACCTCGAGCGTGTTTGCCGTCGTCTAAAATACTTTGCCACTTCTATCGTTCTCGTACAGATGATCCTACTCAGTTGTTGTTGTTGTAATCATTTTGCATTCGGCCGCTAGCGGCCATGGCATTTATATACAGAAGACCCTATAACCGCTTCCGCGCAAATTAAAACTCTAAAGACCCCCGGAATCTGACAAAACCCGAAGCCCCGAAATTGATCCTACTCGGTACGTAAGTTCTCCTATCGAAAACCTTCAACATAACCCTAATTCACAGTAGGCTTCTCCTCTGCGAATTCGTTTTCTTTCAGGCGTTACTGTCTGCTTGCAGTCAGATTTACTAAGCTTGACAGATGGGCAACCAGAGGAATTGCCGTAGTATGGTATGTTGATTTCTCATGGCCACACCACTGTCAATCTGTGGAGTTCATATTCTTAGCACAGTAGTCCTGCATTCAGCCCGCCTGTCATGGAAATCAGGGTAATGAAAATTTTGGGAGCTTTCAAAAGTTGTCATTCTGATTTTTATTGTATTTTCAAGGTTGCCGGGTTAGATGGCGCTTGAAGGTCCCGAAGCTAGATAACCTCCAGAATGCTTTTGAGCGGCATGACTTCGGTGGTGGGGTGTACAATTACTGCCCGGCACTGTTGAGGATCGTCTATTCTTACAAGAGGTAGGTGGTGCTGGCTTTCCCTTGAGGTTCCACATTTTGTTACTGTATGGTCTGGAAGGAGGTCGCCAATACACTGAGTCACCGTGTAGACTCATACACGATTACTCACTCGCCACTCGCCACCCGCTACTTAGCTCTTGCATCTCCGCGGGATCTCCAGACTCTTCATGTATATAAAGGCATAGGCTTTCCTTTAGATGAGACTTCGACTTCACCATAGAATGCAACACATTTAACTAACGACTATTCAAGATGGGAAAATGCCAATTATATAAGTCGACTTTTTCAGGCCATCGGAGATCTTGCTGAAGACTTCCCTTAGGTCCTTGGTAAACTAAACCACCTAATACGGACATTGTCAACTGTAGCCCCTTTCTCGGTTGGCGGTGTAATGTCTCTATACGTACTCGCCAACGTGGCTTACTTCGTCGCTATTCCGGCTGAAGAAATGGCAGTCTGGTGTGATCAGCGTTCGAAACGGGCCCGGCCAGCCCGAGGGCTTTCAGGCGGGCTTTGAGGCGGCCGGGCCGGGCCGGTAATCTCAAAGCCCACGAGGCCTCGGGCTTTTTAATTAAAAGCCCGCAGGCCGTATGGGCTTTCTTCAGAACAGGTGTCAGACGAAGCTATTTTGAGCTGAATGGGTGACATGGAAGCGATTATAAGTGGTTGAGGCGAAAGGAGTGGTCGTATTACTATACGGCCTACATCATCTACCATGCTGAGATGACGGAGTTTTCGTCAGGTATGACGATGGTAAGGCACAAACAGGAGGCAGTCCATGTATTCTCCTTTAGTGTGTGTTTGACGTCTCCAATTTATAGCATAGCCAGTAATGATACCATGGCTCTATGACATTTTCAATGTGTGTGTGCCACCCGCGGGCGTGAATCACAACCAATCACTCGGCCCGCTGGGGCTACCGGGCCGGCCAGGCTTCTCTCCTGAAAAGCCCGCGCTAAGGGCGGCCGGCCAGGCTTGATATAAAGCCCGCAGGCCGGGCCTAAAGACGTCAGGGCCGGCCCGGCCCGGCCCGTTTCGAA
>Ga0307515_10001649_pt1 | contig 49654 bp, 39 predicted proteins | sample 17_EM_MG_FD_194513 | JGI IMG/M metagenome (GOLD analysis project Ga0307515, IMG submission 194513) | Populus trichocarpa ectomycorrhiza microbial communities from riparian zone in the Pacific Northwest, United States - 17_EM | ecosystem: Host-associated > Plants > Roots > Unclassified | place... | reverse complement strand
AGGTGCCCGAGAGCTTCTACACCGACCCGCTGATGTACCAGGGCGGCAGCGACGACTTTCTCGGCCCCTGCGACGACATCGTCGTGCCCAGCGAGAAGATGGGCATCGACTTCGAGGCCGAGGTGGCCGTGATCACCGGCGACGTGCTCATGGGCACCTCGCCCGATGAAGCGCTCGAAGGCATCCGCCTGCTGATGCTCGCCAACGACGTGAGCCTGCGCAACCTCATTCCGGCCGAGCTGGCCAAGGGCTTCGGCTTCTTCCAGAGCAAGCCGGCCACCGCCTTCAGCCCCGTGGCCGTGACGCCCGACGAAGTGGGCAGCGCCTGGAACGGCGGCCGCCTGAACCTGGCCGTGCAGAGCACCTGGAACGGCAAGCGCGTCGGCCTTTGCGACGCCGGCCCGGAGATGACCTTCCACTTCGGCCAGCTGATCGCCCACATCTGCAAGACGCGCAACGTGCGCGCCGGCAGCATCATCGGCAGCGGCACCGTGAGCAACAAAGACTGGACGCACGGCTATTCGTGCGTGGCCGAGAAGCGCGCGATCGAAACCATCGAGACCGGCGAGCCCAAGACCGAGTTCATGAAATTCGGCGACACCATCCGCATCGAGATGAAGGGGTTGGATGGGCAGACCGTGTTCGGCGCGATCGACCAGACCGTGGCCACACCGATCGAAGCAGCCTGAGCCCCGTGGGTGAACGGCAAACGCGGCAAACTGGTGCCACGATGAGCTCCGAGTTTCCGCACACCCTCAAGATCGCCACCGTCTGGCTCCTGGTCGGTCTGGCCGTGTTCCTGGGCTTCCAGATGTTCGAGCGCCAGCAGCACGAGACGCGGTTCTCCGCCAAGGGTGAGGTCATCGAGATTCGCCGCGGGCCGGACGGCCACTACCACTGGCCGGGCAGCATCAACGGGCTGGAGGTCGACTTCCTCATCGACACCGGCGCCACCGGAACGGCCATGTCGCAGGCGATGGCGCGCCAGCTCGGCTTGGAAACCTTGCGCCGCGTGCAGAGTGACACCGCGGGCGGCGTGGTCACCGGCGAACTGGTGCGGGCCGATCTGATGTTGCAAGGCGGCGTGCGCGTGGAGCGCATGGTCATCACCGCCCTGGCAGGCCTGAGCGACCGCCCCTTGCTGGGCATGGACGTGCTCGGCAAGCTGCGCTGGCAGCAGCACGACGGTGTGCTGACCATCGACACCGGAGCCAAGCGATGAAGCGCTTCGTCGCTGCATTCTGGCTGTGTGTCGCGCTGCAGGCCGTGGCGCAAACGACGGCAGCACAAACAACAACGGCACCAGCGACAGCGCCAGTCGAGTGCCCGCCAACGCCTCACATGCCAACGGCCGAAGAGCGCGCCCGTGGCACCGAGCAGGCGCGTGACCACGGCTTTTTGTGGCGCGTGAGCAAGAACGGCCGCAGTTCCTACCTCTACGGCACCATCCACATCGCTCGCATGGAGTGGATGTTCCCGGGCCCGAAGGTGAGCGCGGCCCTGCGGGCCAGCCAGGTCGTCGCTTTCGAGCTCGACATCACCGATGCCGCCTTGATGCGCCGGCTGCAGAGCGGCTTCTCGGCGCAGGCTGGCGAGCCCGGTGCCGAGCTGCCCGAAGACCTGGCCGTGCGCCTGCGCGAGCACCTTCGCGCGGCCTGCGCGCCGTCCGAGATGCTGAGCGCCATGTCGCCCGAGATGGTGGGTGCGCTGCTGGTGATGATGTCGGTGCGGCGCGATGGCCTCGACGCCAATTACGGCATCGACCCCGCGCTCGCGCACATCGCGCGGGAGCAGATGAAGACCGTGGTGTCGCTCGAGACACCCGAGCTGCAGCTCAAGCTGCTGAAAAGCAGCTCGGCGGGCGATTTGCGCGAAGGCCTGGAGAAGATGCTCGACGACCTCGAGCACGACCGAGCCCGCCCGATGCTGCTGCGCGTGGCCCAGGTGTGGGCCGATGGCGATGCCGACACGATGCTGCGCTACCGCGAGTGGTGCGACTGCGCGAAGACGGCGCTCGAGCGTGCCACGCTCAAGGCCATGCTCGATGACCGCAACCCGGCCATGGCCGCCCGCATCGACGCCCTGCATGCCGGCGGCAAGAACGTCTTCGCAGCGGTCGGCAGCCTGCACATGTTCGGCAAATCGGGCCTGCCCGCACTGCTGGCGCGCCGCGGCTACAAGGTCGAGCGCATCGAGTTCAAGCCGTGACAAAAAAGAGGCTCCTCGCGGAGCCTCTTCGTTCATCAGCCTCTGAACGCTGGCGTCAGTTGATGCCCAGCGTGTAGGTGCCGCCGGTGCTGCCGGTGCCACCCGAGTAGAAGCGCACCCGCACGTAGTAGGTGGCCGCTGCGGAGCCGCTGTTGGTGATGGTCACCGAGTCGACCAGGCCCGTGCCCTTGACGCTGCTGCCGACTTGCGTGCCACCGCTGTTGTAGACGTAGAGGTCGTAGTCGGAGCTGCTGTTCGGCGTGAGCGTGGACGCCAGCGTGGCGCCGGCCGCGACCGTGACCTTGAAGTAGTCGGTGTCGGTGCTGCTGCTCATGGTGCCGCTGATGGTTGTGCCCTTGGTCACGGCCTGCGCCGCCGAGGTGCTGTTGTTGGGCTCGACTTCGTTCCCAGTCGTGGGCGGCGTGGTGCCGCCGCCGGCCGCCGCGTCGACCGCGGCGCTGGCGTCGACGATGCCCGTGCCGCACTGCGAGCAGGTGGCCGGGAAGGCGCGTGTCGACGCCTTCAGCCGCGTGGCGACTTCATCCGGCGTCAGCGCCGAGTTCTTGGCCAGCATCAGCGCCACCACGCCCACCACGTGCGGCGTGGCCATCGAGGTGCCCTGGTAGTAGGCGTAGTTGTCGGCGCCCGGGGCGGTGGCACCGGCATTCAGTGTCGACAAGATGCCGTTGGCCGCGCTGGAGCGCATGTCGCCCCCGGGTGCTGCCACTGCGACCACGCTGCCGTAGTTGGAGTAGTACGCGCGCCCGCCGCTGCGGTTGGTGGCCGCCACCGTGATCACGCCCGAGCAGCTTGCCGGCGAGAAGTTGGCCGCGTTGGCGTTGCTGTTGCCGGCCGCCACCACCACCACCGTGCTGCGGCTGCGCGCCGAGTTGATGGCGTTCTGCGTGGTCGTGTCGCAGGCGCCGCTGCCGCCCAGCGACATGTTGATCACGCGCGCCGGGTTGGCGTTGGCCGGGATGCTCGCGACCGTGCCGCCCGAGGCCCAGACGATGCCGTCGGCGATGTCCGAGGTGTAGCCGCCGCACTTGCCCAGCACGCGCACCGGCACGACCTTGGCGTTGTACGCCACGCCCGCTACGCCGCTGCCGTTGTTGGTGACTGCGGCGATGGTGCCGGCCACGTGGGTGCCGTGCCAGCTGCTCGACTCGTCCTGAGCCGGAGACCCCGTGCCGCATTCGCCCGCCACCACGGCGTCGCCCGGGTCTTGCGGGTTGTTGTCGCGTCCATTGCCGTCGTTGGAGACGGCAGTGTCGATGATGAAGTCATAGCCCGGCAAGATGTTGGCGGCCAGGTCGGCGTGCGGGCGGTAACCCGTGTCGATGACGGCCACGACGACGCCGGTGCCGGTGGATTTGTCCCACGCGGCGGGCAGGTTCAAACCACCGGTGGCTTCGAAGTAGTGCCACTGCTGGCCGTACTGCGTGTCGTTCGGCGTGAACTGCGCCTGCAGGATTCGATCGGGCTCGGCGTACTCGACGTTCGGGTCCGCGGCGGCGATGTCGCGCGCCAGTTGTTCGACGGTGCTTTGCGGCAGGCGCTGGCCCAGCCGCATCACGTGGGTGTCGAAGGCGCCCATGCGCTGCAATTGCAGCTGCAGGCCCAGGCGGGCCGCCACCTGCTGCGCATTTCGGTGCAGCAGCGTGCGGTCGGCCGCGGTGGCCGCCGTGCTGGCGCCCGCCGTGCCGCTGCGGTATTTGATGATCAGCCGGTCGGTGGGCACCGGGCTCGCGGCGGCCGCGGCCTGAGGGGCTGCGGTGACGGCTGCGCCGCCGGCACCCGCCGCAAGCGGCAGGCTCGCCAACGCCAGGGCCGCCATGCTGGCCCTCAGTGCGCGTACGGCGAAGAGGGCTTTGTCAAAAGGTCTCATGTGTCATCCTCGTGAAGTGAACAATGGACGCAGAGCCCTCGTGAGCCCGTGTCGGGCCGCGGAAAGCCCGGCCGTGCAGGGTTGCGCAAAAGCGATGGCGGCACACCTGTCATTCCTTTCAGGCTGATGATGGGTTTGCCCCGACGCCGGCAACGTGGGCACAATCGGTTGCACAAAACCCTCGAGCCCCAAGGAGACAAGGCCATGGCCGACACACCGAACTTCACCAAGCTCGTTCCGGGCTTCGATTTCCTTCAGGGACTGGTCAAGAACGCCGGTTCGGCCCTGCCCAACATCGGGCAATGGGTGGCCCCCACCCTCAACCCCGAAGAGCTCGAGAAGCGCATTGAAGAGCTGCGCACCGTGCAGTTCTGGCTGGAGCAGAACGCGCGCATGCTCGGGGCGACCATCCAGGCGCTCGAGGTACAGCGCATGACCTTGTCCACGCTGAAGACCATGAACGTGCAGATGAGCGACCTGCGCGAGTCGCTGACGATCCGGCCAAGCGACGACGGGCAGGACAAGCCGGCGAAGGCGGGCGCGAAGAGTGCCGGCAAGGGCGCGGCCGATGCCCCGCCGCCCGGCGTCGACCCGATGCAGTGGTGGGGCGCGCTCACGAAGCAGTTCACCCAGCTGGCTGCGTCTGCGATGAAAGACAGCGCCACCGATGCGGCCAAGAACCTGGCCGGCGCAATGATCAAGCAGTCGGCCGAAGCGGCGGGCCAGACCTTCAAGAAGGCCGCCGGCGTGCCCGCCAAGGTGGCGCGCAAGGCGACCGCCGGCGCGCGAAAGCGCGCGAGCCCCAGACAATCCTGAACCGGGGCTGCGCCACGCGATGAAGCTGTTTGCACACGCGCACGCCACGCACCCCGACTGGCGCATGGCCGTGGCGCTCGCGGCGGCGCAGATCGACGCCCAGCGCAGCGACCCCGCCGGCACGCACATCCGCCAGCCCACGCTCGGCTGGGTGTATTTCAGCGACCACTACGCGCCGCAGGCCAACGCCTTGCTGGCCGACCTGCAGCGCCGGTGGCCGGGTGCGGCGTGGGTGGGCTCGGCGGGCGTCGGCGTGTCGGCCAACGGCGTGGAGTATTTCGACGAGCCCGCGATCGCGCTGATGCTGTGCGACCTGCCGCGCGACCAGTTCAGTGTGTTCTCGGGCGCACGGCCGCTGGCCCAGGCGCCAAGCGGCTTCGTGCCGAACGCCGCGCAAGTGCACGCCGACGGGCGCGCCGATGGGCTGCCCGACCTGATCGCCGAGATGAGCGGCCGCACGGCCACGGGTTATCTCTTCGGTGGCCTCGCGTCGGCGCGCACGCAGCCGCTGCACGTGGCCGATGGCGTGTTCGAAGGCGGCTTGTCGGGTGTGGCCTTCGGGCCGCAGGTGTCCCTGGTGTCGCGCGTGACCCAGGGCTGCCAGCCGATCGGCCCGGTGCGTCGCATCACGCGGGTCGAGCGCAACGTGGCGACCCTGCTCGACGGCGAACCGGCGCTCGACTGCCTGCTGCGCGACCTGGGCGTGAGCGGCCGCGAGCCACGCGAGGCCTTGCCCCGCATTCGCCAGACGCTCGCAGGCCTGAGCGATGGCAGTGACGACACCTTGTCGCGCCCGGGCCAGTTCGGCGCCGACACGCGTGTGCGCCACCTCGCCGGCATCGACCCGGCGAACGGCGGCGTGGCCTTGAGCGACTCGCTGGAAGAGGGCATGCAGATCGCCTTCTGCCGACGCGACACCGAGGCCGCGCGGCGCGATCTGGTGCGCATCTGCAGTGAGATCCGCGAAGAGGTCGAACCCGAGCAATTGCCCATCGAAACCGCGCTCGCCTTGCATGGGGCCGATGCCGATCAAGCGCCGCACCCGGCGCGGCAGATCGCTGGCGCCATCTACGTGAGCTGCGTCGGCCGCGGCGGGCCGCACTTTGGTGCGCCTTCGGCCGAACTCGCGATCATTCGCCGCGCGCTCGGCGATGTGCCGCTGGTGGGCTTCTTCGCCGGTGGCGAAATTGCGCGCCGGCATCTCTACGGCTACACCGGTGTGCTGACGGTGTTCCCGGCCTGATTTCTGTCTGCCTAGCTTGCCCAGCCTGATGTGATGAGCGCCCGATGAACAGCATGACCCAGCCCCCCGCTCCGACGCGTGACGAACGCGTGGCGCGCCAGTCCCTCGTCGTTGCCGAACTCACGTCGCTGCTGCCGCCGCACGCGCTGCTGTGGCAAAGCGAAGACACCGCGCCGTACGAATGCGACGGCCTCACCGCCTACCGCGAGTTGCCGCTCGTCGTCGCACTGCCCGAGACCGAGGAGCAGGTGGCTGCGGTGCTGCGTGCCTGCCACAAGCTGGAGGTGCCCGTGGTGGCACGTGGTGCTGGCACCGGGCTGTCGGGCGGCGCACTGCCGCACCGCATGGGCGTGACGCTGAGCCTGGCCAAGTTCAACCGCATCCTGAAGGTCGACCCGACCTCGCGCACGGCCACCGTGCAGTGCGGCGTGCGCAACCTCGCCATCAGCGAAGCAGCGGCCGTGCACAAGCTGTATTACGCACCCGACCCGAGCAGCCAGATCGCCTGCAGCATCGGCGGCAACGTGGCCGAGAACTCGGGTGGCGTGCACTGCCTCAAGTACGGCCTCACGCTGCACAACGTGCTGCGCGTGCGTGGCTTCACCGCCGAAGGAGAGGCGGTCGAATTCGGTTCCGAGGCGCTCGACGTGGCGGGCCTTGATCTGATGACGGTGCTGATCGGCAGCGAAGGCATGCTCGCGGTGGCGATCGAGGTCACCGTCAAGCTGATCCCCAAGCCGCAGCTCGCGCGCTGCATCATGGCGAGCTTCAGCGATGTGCGCCATGCGGGCGATGCGGTCGCCAACGTCATCGCCGCCGGCATCATCCCGGCCGGGCTGGAGATGATGGACAAGCCCATGGTCGCCGCCGTCGAAGGCTTCGTGAAGGCTGGCTACGACCTCGATGCCGCGGCCATCCTGCTGTGCGAGAGCGACGGCACGCCAGAAGAGGTGAGTGAAGAGATCGGCCGCATGCTCGACGTGCTGGCCGAGAGCGGCGCCACCCGCATGGAGGTGAGCCGCGACGAAGCGCAGCGCCTGCGCTTCTGGAGCGGCCGCAAGAACGCCTTCCCCGCCAGCGGGCGCATCAGCCCCGACTACATGTGCATGGACTCGACCATTCCGCGCAAGCGTCTGGCCGACATCCTGCTCGCCATCGCTGAGATGGAAAAGAAGTACCAGCTGCGTTGCGTGAACGTGTTCCACGCGGGCGACGGCAACCTGCACCCGCTGATCCTCTTCGACGCGAACGACCCCGACCAACTGCACCGCTGCGAGCTCTTTGGTGCCGACATCCTCGAGACCAGCGTGGCGCTGGGTGGCACGGTGACCGGCGAGCACGGCGTGGGCATCGAGAAGCTGTCGTCGATGTGCGTGCAGTTCTCGCCCGCCGAGCGCGAACAGATGCTGGCCGTCAAACGCGCCTTCGACCCGGCCGGCCTGCTCAACCCCGGCAAGGTGATCCCCTCGCTGGCCCGTTGCGCCGAGTACGGGAAGATGCACGTGCGCAAGGGCTTGCTTCCGTTTGCGGAGCTGCCGCGGTTCTGAGTTCCGTTTGCCTGGAAGGCAACGCAGGCGCGTGAGCGTAGTGCGTTCCTATAATCCGATCACACCCCCGAAGAGGCTGCCGACTGCACGGCTCGACCCATGAACCCCGATTTCAAGCCCACCGACATCGAGCGCGCAGCCCAGGCCGCGTGGACTGCTGCCGACGCCTACCGCGTCACTGAAGACGCGAGCAAGGAAAAGTTCTACGCCTGCTCGATGCTGCCGTACCCCAGCGGCAAGCTGCACATGGGCCATGTGCGCAACTACACCATCAACGACATGCTCACGCGCCAGCTGCGCATGAAGGGCATGAACGTGCTGATGCCGATGGGCTGGGACGCCTTCGGCCTGCCGGCCGAAAACGCGGCCATCAAGAACAAGGTGCCGCCGGCCAAGTGGACCTACGACAACATCGCCTACATGAAGCAGCAGATGCAGGCGATGGGGCTGGCCATCGACTGGAGCCGCGAGATCACGACCTGCTCGCCCGACTACTACCGCTGGAACCAGTGGCTGTTCCTGAAGATGCTCAAGGCCGGCATTGCCGAGCGGCGTACACAAGTCGTCAACTGGGACCCGGTCGACCAGACGGTGCTGGCCAACGAGCAGGTGATCGACGGCAAGGGCTGGCGTTCGGGCGCACCGGTCGAGAAGCGCGAGATTCCAGGCTACTACCTCAACATCACGAAGTACGCCGACGAGTTGCTCGAGCACGTGAGCACCCAGCTCCCCGGCTGGCCGGAGCGCGTGAAGCTGATGCAGGAGAACTGGATCGGCAAGAGCGAAGGCGTGCGCTTCGCCTTCCCGCATACCATTGCGGGTGCTGACGGCAAGCTCATTGGCGACGGCAAGCTTTACGTGTTCACCACCCGTGCCGACACCATCATGGGCGTGACCTTCTGCGCCGTGGCGCCGGAGCACCCGGTGGCCGTTCATGCGGCAGCGGGCAACCCCGCCGTGGCCGCCTTCATCGAAGAATGCAAGACGGGCGGCACCACCGAGGCCGAGCTCGCCACGCAAGAGAAGAAGGGCGTGCCCACCGGCCTCACGGTGATGCACCCGATCACCGGCGAGCCGGTGCCCGTGTGGGTGGGCAACTACGTGCTGATGAGCTATGGCGACGGCGCCGTGATGGGCGTGCCGGCGCACGACGAGCGCGACTTCGCGTTCGCCAGGAAGTACGGCATCGACATCCTGGAGGTGGTGCACGTCGATGGCGAGCACTACAGCTACGACCACTGGCAAGACTGGTACGCCGACAAGCAGTGCGGCGTGATCATCAACTCCGACAACTTCAGCGGCCTGAACCACAAGGACGCGGTCGACGCGGTGGCCGCGGCGCTGGCCCACAAGGGCCTGGGCGACAAGAAAGTCACCTGGCGCCTGCGCGACTGGGGCGTGAGCCGCCAGCGCTACTGGGGCACGCCGATCCCCATCATCCATTGCGACGAGCATGGCGCCGTGCCGGTGCCCGAGCGCGACCTGCCGGTGGTGCTGCCCGAAGACGTGGTGCCCGACGGCAGCGGCAACCCGCTCAACAAGCACGCGCAGTTCCTGAACGTGAACTGCCCCACTTGCGGCAAGCCGGCGCGCCGTGAAACCGACACGATGGACACCTTCGTCGACAGCGCGTGGTACTTCATGCGCTACTGCGACGCACGCAACGACAAGGCGATGGTGGGAGCCGGCACGCAGTACTGGATGCCGATGGACCAGTACATCGGCGGCATCGAGCACGCGATTCTTCACCTGCTGTACGCGCGCTTCTGGACCAAGGTGATGCGCGACCTGCACCTGGTGAAGGTCGACGAGCCCTTCACCAAGCTGCTGACGCAAGGCATGGTGCTCAACGAGGCGTTCTCGCGCACCGACGGCGGCAAGGACTACTACTGGGCGCATGACCTCGACATCGTGCGCGACGAGCATGCGAACGTGCTGTCGGCGGTGAGCAAGGCCGATGGCAAGCCGGTCACCTACGAGGGCTGGACGACGATGTCCAAGTCCAAGAACAACGGCGTCGACCCGCAAGACCTGATCGAGCGCTATGGCGCCGACACCGCACGCCTGTTCGTGATGTTCGCGTCGCCGCCCGAGCAGACGCTGGAGTGGAACGACGCCGGCGTCGAAGGCGCACACCGCTTCCTGCGCCGCGTGTGGAACTACGGCGTGAAGAACGCCGAAGCCTTGCGTGCGCGTGGCGACAACAGCGGGAGCGACGGCGAAGAGGCCAAGGCCCTGCGCCGCGAGGTGCACACCGTGCTGCGCCAGATCAGCTACGACTACGAGCGCATGCAGTACAACACCGTCGTCTCCGGCGCGATGAAGCTGCTCAATGCACTCGAAGCCTTCAAGATCGGCGCACCGGGCGTCATCCGCGAGGCCTTCGGCATCCTGCTGCGCGCGCTTTACCCGGCTTGCCCGCACATCACTTGGCAGCTGTGGCAAGACTTGGGCTATGCGACGGTGGCGGGCGACTTGCTCGACGCTCCTTGGCCCGAGGTCGATGAAGCGGCCCTGGTGCAAGACCAGATCGAGTTGATGCTGCAGGTCAACGGCAAGCTGCGCGGCGCCATCAAGGTGCCGGCGACGGCGGACAAGGCGGCGATCGAAGCAGCAGCTTTGGCGAACCCGGAGTTCATCAAGTTCGCCGAAGGCAAGTCGCCGAAGAAGATCATCATCGTGGCCGGCCGCCTGGTCAACGTCGTCGTCGGATGATCGATCGAAGGGCGCTTCTCTCGCTTGCCGCAATCGGTCTGTCCGGCTGCGGCTTCGAACTGCGCCGCGCGCCGGAGCTGCGCTTCAAGACCCTGCAGCTCGCCGGCTTCAAGGCGCATTCGCCGCTCGCGGACGAACTGCGCCGGAGCATCGCTGCCAGCACGACCACGCGCGTGGTCGAAGCGGCGTCGCAAGCCGAGGTGGTGCTGGAAGCATTGACCGATTTGCGTGACAAGGGGGTGGTGACCAGCACCACCGCCGGCCAGGTGCGTGAAGTGCAGCTGAGGTCCAAGCTGAACTTTCGCGTGCGCACGCCGATGGGCAAGGAGCTGATCGCCGCGACAGAGATCGCGACCAGCCGCGACATGACGTACAACGAGCGAGACGCACTCGCGAAGGAGCAGGAAGAAGAGCTGCTCTATCGTGCGATGCAGAGCGACATCGCGTCCCAGGTGTTGCGCCGCCTGGCCGCCATTCAGACGCTGTAGGAGGCTCCATGCAATTGCGTGCCGACCAGCTCAACGCCCACCTTGCCAAGGGCTTGCGCCCGCTGTACACCGTCTTCGGCGATGAGCCCTTGCTGGCGCAGGAAGCCACCGATGCCATCCGCGCCGCAGCCCGCGCGGCCGGCCACACCGAGCGGCAGGTGCACACGGTCTCTGGCGCGCATTTCGACTGGAGCGGTCTGCTTGGCGCGTCGCAGGCAATGAGCCTCTTCGCCGAGAAGCAGCTGATCGAGATCCGCATTCCGTCGGGCAAACCGGGCAAGGACGGGTCGGACGCCTTGCAGCGCTACTGCGGGACCTTGTCCGACGACGTGGTCACCATCATCCAGTTGCCCAAGCTCGACCGCACCCAGCAAAGCAGCGCGTGGTTCACCGCGCTCGATGGCTCGGGTGCCACGGTCCGTGTCGACGCCATCGAGCGCAAGGCCTTGCCGCCATGGATCGCGCAGCGCCTCGCCGCGCAAGGCCAGCGCGTGCAGGGCGGTGAAGCCGGGCAGCACACGCTGGCCTTCTTTGCCGACCGCGTGGAAGGCAACCTGCTCGCTGCGCACCAGGAGATACAGAAGTTGGGCTTGCTCTATCCGCAGGGCGAGCTGAGCTTCGAGCAGATCGAGGCGGCGGTGCTCAACGTGGCGCGCTACGACGTCTTCAAGCTCGGCGAAGCGGTGCTTGCCGGCCAGGCCGCGCGCGCGTTGCGCATGCTGGATGGCTTGCAGGCCGAAGGCGAAGCGGCTGTGCTGGTGCACTGGACGCTGGCGAACGACATCCTCTCGCTCAAGCGCGTGAAAGACGCCATCAACCACGGCAAACCCTTGCCGATGGCCTTGCGCGAAGCACGGGTGTGGGGCGCCAAGGAGCGTTTGTTCGAGCGCGCCGTGCCGCTGCTCACCGACAACGCGATTGCGCAGCTGGTCGAAGCCGCTCAAGTCTGCGACGGCCTGGCCAAAGGCCTGAAGCACCCCGACTGGCCATTCGATGCGTGGGAAGGTCTGAAGCGCCTCGTGCTGATGCTGGTGCAGTGGACGGCGAGCAGCTCGCCGCGCAAGACCGTGCGGCTGGCGCTGAGCGCCTAGCCCGCGGACCGAGCGCCGGGCCGCCCCAAGCCGGTCCGCATCTCCTCGGGGGATCGGCCGGGACACCGGCCGAGGGGCCGTCAGTAACCGCGCTCGCGGTTCACCAGGTTCACGACCGAGCGGCCTTCTCGCCAGGCCTTGAGGTTGGCCACGGCGACGGCAGTGGCGCTGCGCAGGTCGGTCTGTGCCGCGGCATGCGGCAGCACGGTGACTTGGGGATGGGTCCACAGCGCGTGGCCGGCAGGCAGCGGCTCGGTGCTGAACACGTCGAGCACCGCATGGCGCAGCTGGCCGCTGTCCAGCGCGGCCAGCAGGTCGGCTTCCACCACGTGCTGGCCTCGGGCGAGGTTCACGAAGCTCGCGCCCTTCTTCATCCGCGCGAAAGTGTCGGCATTGAACAGGCTGTGCGTGCGCGCGGTCAGCGGCAGCAGGTTGATCACGATGTCGGCCTGCGCCAGCACCGTGGGCAGGGTGGCGTCGCCCGCGAAGCTCTCGACGCTGGGGAGCATAGTTTCGCGCTGGCTCCAGCCGCTCACCGGGTATCCGTTGGCCACCAGCCGCAAGGCCACGGTGCGCCCCATTTCACCGAGGCCGAGCACGGCCACGCGAACCTCGTCGGCCCGGCGCTGGTCCAGGCTGCGCCACTCGCCCGCGCGCTGCTGCGCGGCGTAGGCGAAGTGATCCCGGTGCAGGCTGAGCACGGCCCACAGCGCGGTCTCGGCCATCGCGGTGTTCATCGCCGGGTCGACCATGCGAGCCAGCAGCAGGCCGCTCGGGATGGTGTCGTCGCGCAGCAGCTTGTCCACGCCGGCCCACATCGACTGGATGAACTTCAAGCGCGGCAGGCCTTGCAGCGCGCCTGGCGCCGGGTTGGCGACGAGCGCCATCTCGACGCTGCCGTCGTGCTCGGGCGAGCGCTGCGTCAACACCGTCTCGCTCGGCAAGGCCTCACGCAGCTGGTCGGCCCAGGCCTGCAAGGCATCGGGTGCGAAGTCGGTGGCGAGCAGCAAACTCATGACGTGAGCGATGCAGCAAGCGCCTGCAATGCATGGTCGACCGTCTGCTCGCGCACCTCGCTGCGGCTGCCGCTCAGTTGCAGCAGCGTGGCTTGCGCCACCTCGCCGCGCCGCGCCAAGGCCAGCCACACCGTGCCGACCGGCTTGCCTGGCGCGCCGCCACCAGGGCCGGCGATGCCGGTGACAGCGACCGACAGCTCCGCCTGCGAATGAACCAGCGCGCCTTCGGCCATGGCCCGAGCCACTTCGGCGCTGACGGCGCCATGCCGCGTGATCAACGCAGCCGGCACGCCCAGCAGTTCGGTCTTGGCTTCGTTGGAGTAGGTGACGAAACCGCGCTCGAACCAGTCGCTGGAGCCGGCAATCGAGGTGCAGGCCGCGGCGATCAGCCCGCCGGTGCACGACTCGGCTGCGGCGAGGTGCAAGCCGCGTTCGCGCAGCACCTGCGCGAGTACCTCAATTTGACGGTCCCAGCGGGCGAGGGCGTGCGTCACAGCCACTGCCATAGCGCAAGGACGATCAGCGTGCACAAGGCCGCGATGAAATCGTCGAACAAGATGCCGAAGCCCTGCGCCCAGCCGACCGGCTGACCTCGCTTGCCCTTGAACAAGCCGTCAGCCCAGGCCACCGGGCCGGGCTTGACGGCATCGAAGAAGCGGAACAGCGCGAACGCCGCCACCTGCCCCCACAGCCCCGCCGGCATGACGAGCCACAGCACGGCCCAGAACGCGATGACCTCGTCCCACACGATGGCGCCGGGGTCGGCCACGTTGAGATGGCGTGCGGTCACGGTACAGGCCCACCAGCCGACGAAGGTGCCCACGACGAGCACGATGGCCCACTGCACATCGTTCAACCAAGTCTGCATCACCAGGAATGCCAGCCACGCCCACAGCGTGCCGACCGTGCCCGGTGCGATGGGCGAGAGCCCGCTGCCGAAGCCGAGCGCGATCACGTGGGCCGGGTGGCGAAACATGAAGCGCGCGCTGGGCTTGAGCGGCACCACGCGCAGCGGCGGGTTGAGCGGTGCGTCGGTCATGCCGTCTTGAAGTGATCGAAGGAGCCGAAGGTGTGCGCAACGCTCAGGCCTTGCGCATCGACCAGGGTGAGTGCCCGCGAGTGGTCGATGCGGCCGATGCGCGTGACGGCCACGCCTGCCTGCCGTGCCGCAGCCTGCACGGCAGCGGCTTGCGACTCGGGCGCGGTGAACAGCAGCTCGTAATCGTCGCCGCCGGCCAGCGTGCATTCGCGTTGCAGCGCGAGCGGTTGCGATGCGAGCACGGTGCTTCGCGGCACGGCGTCAACCTCGATCGTGGCGCCCACGGCCGAGCGGTTCAGGATGTGCGCCAGGTCGCCCAGCAGGCCGTCGGACACGTCGATCGCACTCGTCGCCACGCCTCGCAGCGCGATGCCGAGCGCGACACGCGGCTGCGGCTGCTCCATCGCGATGCGCACCTGCTCGAAGGCGTCGCCGGTGAGCGCGGTGTTGCCGCGAAAGCATTCGAGCGCGAGCCGGGCGTCACCGACGATGCCGCTCACGTACAAGTCGTCGCCCACGCGCGCGCCGGAGCGCAGCAGGGCCTGGCCGGGTGGCACTTCGCCGAACACGGTGATGCAGATGTTGAGCGGGCCTTGCGTGGTGTCGCCACCGATCAGCTCGCACCCCTGCTCGTCGGCCAGCGCGAAGAGGCCTTGTGCAAAGCCCGCGAGAAAGGTCTCGTCGGCACGCGGCAGGGCGAGGGCGAGGCTGAACGCCAGCGGCTGCGCCCCTGCGGCCGCCAGGTCGCTGAGGTTCACCGCCAGCGCCTTGTGCCCCAGGCGCTGCGGCGAGACGGTCGACAGGAAATGCCGCCCTTCGACCAGCATGTCGCTGCTGATCGCGAGCTGCATGCCTGCGGTGGGCTGTAGCAGTGCGCAGTCGTCGCCGATGCCGAGTGCGGCGCGCCTCACCGGGCGGGTGAAGTACTTGGCGATGAGGTCGAATTCGCCCAGGGCGGTCGGGTGGTCAGCCATCTCACTTGCCGATGTTGATGAGCGGCGCCGTTTGCATGTTGGCCGGAATCACCACCGTGGTGGTGCCGCCCTTCTCCGCGAACTTCTGCAATGCGAGGTTGGACTCGTGCTGCAGGTATTCGCGCGTCAGGCTCTGGTTGATGATCTGGTTGGCCCTGGCAATGCCCTCGGCCTTCTTCACCTCGACCTGCGCCTCGGCTTCGGCGATGGCAATGCGCTGCTTGGTGGTTTCGAGCTGCTTTTGCGCCGCCACTGCGTCCTGGATGGCCTTCTCGATGGCCGGGTCGGTGGTCAGGCCGCGAATGACGACACGGCTCACGACGAACACGCCCTTGTCGTTGGCGTCGAGTTCGGCCTGCAGCGATTTGCGGATGCTCGCGGCCAACTCGTCGCGCTGCGTGTGCATCACCAGGCTGTCGATGCGCGAGGCCTGCTCGTACACCGCATTGCGCGACAGGCGCTGCAAGATGGCATATGCCGGCAGGTTGACCTTGCTCCCTTCGTCACGGGTGTGCTGGCCGGCGTACTTGACGTACAGGTCGGCGATGGAGCCGCTGGCCACGCGGTAGTAGATGGTGAGGTCGAGGTCGCGCAGCGAGAGGTTGTCGCGTGCCTTGGGCGTGAGGTCGTTGAGATCGAGCCCGATCTCCTTGGCCGAGAACTCCTGCACCCGGCTGATGCCCAGCAGGCCGAGATAGACGCCGGGCTCGACCTCTTCCGGGTTGACCTTGCCGAGCGTGGTGCGCACGCCGACATTGCCCGATTCGATGGTGCCGCAGCTGCTCAGGCCGAGCGCCACAAGCAGGGCAATCAGCATACCGATGACGACGCGAAAAACCATGGTGGAGGCAAACCTTGCAGGTTTGTGTTGTGAGGTGCGCAGCATTATCCGCGGCGCATCGCCACGGCAGGCATCAAACGCCGCGCAGCAGGTTGGCCAGCTCCACCGCCGACTTCACGTCCATCTTCTCGAACACACGCGCGCGGTGCACTTCGACCGTTCGCACGCTGATGTTGAGCTGGTCGGCGATGAGCTTGTTGGCCAGGCCGCCGATCACGCACTGCATCACGTCGCGCTCGCGCTCGGTCAGCTCGGCCAGGCGGCGCCGCACGCTGAGTTGTTCGCGCTGCCGAAGCAGGGCCCGGGCGCTGAGTTCGAGCGCTTGCTCGACGCGGTCGACGAGGGCGTTGTCGGAGAACGGTTTTTCGACGAAGTCGAAGGCGCCGCGCTTGACGGCGGCCACCGCCGTGGGCACGTCGCCGTGGCCGGTGAGAAAGATCACAGGCATGTACCGCAGCAGGTCGCGCTCGATCAGCCGCTCGAACAGAACCAGGCCGCTCGTGCCGGGCATGCGCACGTCGAGCAGCAGGCAGCTCGGCGCCACCGGCCAGCTGGCGGTGTGCGGGCTGCGCGGGGCGCCCAGGCGCGAGTCGAGCAGGGTTTCGAAGGCCTCGGCGCTGGAAAAGCCTTCCGACAGCAGGCGGCGCGAGCGCAGCAGCCAGGCCAGTGCATCACGCACCACGTCTTCGTCGTCGACGAGGTAGACCATGGGCAGGCCGAGGTGCAGCGAGGTGTTCGGGTTCATGGCGCTATTTTTGGCCTTTTGCGTCAAGGTGTCGCGAGGGGTGTTTCTTTCGGTGCCGCGCCGCTGCCTGGGTGCGGCGCCGGAGCCGCCGGCAGCGTGAAGTGGAACTCGGCGCCGCCCGAACGCGCGGGGCCGGCGGCGGGGAGGTTCTGGAAGTCGAGCACGCCGCCATGCTGTTCGATGACGGTGCGGCACAGGCTCAGGCCCAGCCCCATGCCTTCGCTGCGGGTGGTGAAAAAAGGCGTGAACAGGCGCTGCGCTACATCAGGCGCCACGCCGCTGCCGTGGTCGATCACGCTGAAGCCGACCCAGCGTTCGTGTGTCTGCCGTACGCGGATCAGCAACTCGCGCTTCGGCAGCGGCGTGGTGGTCTCCATCGCCTGGATGCCGTTGCGGGTGAGGTTGAGCAGCACCTGTTCGAGCATGGTGCGGTCGCACACCACGCGCGGCAGGGGGGTCGGCAGGTCGAGTTCGATTCGCGTACCGCTCTTGCGCGCCTGCAGCCGAACCAGCGGCAGCACCGAGTCGATCAACTCGTCGACGCGAACGGCTTCTCGCGCCTGCTCGCGGCGCCGCACGAAGTCGTGCACGCTCTTGATCACGCGGCCGGCGCGCTCGGCCTGTTCGGCGATGCGCTGGGCGGCCTGCCTCAGCAGGGTTTGCGTCTCTGGCGAGCCGGCGTCGCGCTCGTCGTTCATCAGGTTGATCGAGCCAGTGGCGTAGCTGGCGATGGCGGCGAGCGGCTGGTTGAGTTCGTGGCTGAGCAGCGATGCCATCTCGCCCACCGTGGCCAGGCGGGCCGTGGCCTGCAGCCGCTCTTGCTGCTGGCGCGAGAGTTCTTCGACGCTGCGCTGCGCGCTCACGTCGAGCGCGGTGCTCATCCAGCCGGTGTGTTCGCCATGGCCATCGACCAGCGGAGCCTCGAAGATCATCACCGCGAAGCGTTCGCCGTTGCGCCGCATGAAGATGGTTTCGTAGCCTTCGCTCGGCGGGGGCGAGCCGGTCATGCGCACCTGCTGGCGCTGGGTGTATTCGTGGGTGTTTTCGGGGGGCCAGTAAGGTGGCATGGCCTGGCCGACCAACTCGGCGGCCGAGAAGCCCACCATCTTGCAGAAGGCCGGGTTGACGTAGGTGACGCGGCCCTGCAGGTCGCGTGCGCGCAGGCCGGTGACGAGCGAGTCTTCCATCGCCTTGCGCAGGGCCAGCGCCTCGGCCAGTGCCGACTCGACGTTGGCGCGCCGGCGCACGTCGCGCGCCAGCAGCAGCACCACGGCGCCGAGCGCGAGCGACAGGCTCAGCACCAGCGCGATGGTCAGGTTGGGAATCAGGCGCGGGCTGCCCTTGCCGCTGTCCACGCGCAATTGCAGCGTGAGGCCGGGCAAGTCGAGCACGCGCTCGGCGCGGTAGACGCCGCCGCCCCGTGGCAGGCCGGCGCGCGCCAATCGCGTGCCGTCGCCTTCGACGAACGAGAGTTCGTGCCCGCGCGTTACCTCGGGCGTCACCACTTCGGTGAGCAACTGGCCGAGCGAAAACGTGCCGACCAGATAGCTCGAAGCTTCGCCTGTCGCTTGTGCCGGCAGGCAGACATCGACCACTTCCTGGCCCATGCCATTGGCCACCGGCACGAAGTAGCTGCGCGAATACGAAGGGCTGCCCTGGCGCTGTACGTTGGCGCAGGCCAGCTGGGCTTCGAACTCCATGTTCTCGCGCGGGATCTGCGTGAAGACCGCTGCCTGGAACGGCGAACTCACGGCAGATTCGACGCGCATGCCGCTGTCGCGTCGTTCCACGCGCAGCAGTTCGCGGCGGGAGCGCAGCAGGTCGGCCGCATCGGCTCGCCATTGCAGGATGGGCGGGGCGTTCCAGGTCAGCGCCTGCAGGTTCTGCAGGTCGCGCCCGAGCGCTTGCTTGAGATCGCCGACCGATGCTGCTGCGGCGGCGTCCACCTGTTCCTGTGCGCGGTTGCTTTCGTAGTCGAGCGTCAGCCAGACCAGCAGCGATTGGGCGACAAGCAGCAGGCTGACCAGCGCGCCCCACAACAGCGCGCGCCGCCAGCGGCGAGGCCGCGCGATGGCATGCAGCAGGGAATGGGGAGGGGCGGCGGGCATCACGAGGGGCATTCGGCGATCGCCAGTATTGCGGAGACGGCTTTGAACGCGATACGCAGTTACTCGCATTCCTTCCCCGCGGGCGCTCCTACAATGCCTGCCCACCGAAGCGCATTGCGCTGCCCAAAGGACGAGACACCGCCATGAGTTCCTCAGAAGAAAAGCGAGCCGAACTTCGCCGCGCCGCGCTTGAATACCACGAGTTCCCGACGCCCGGTAAGGTGGCTATCGCAGCGACCAAGCAATTGGTCAACCAGCGCGACCTCGCGCTGGCGTACTCGCCCGGCGTCGCCTACGCGTGCGAAGAGATCGTGGCCGACCCGGCCAACGCGTTCAAGTACACCTCGCGCGGCAACCTGGTGGCGGTGATCACGAACGGCACGGCCGTGCTGGGCCTCGGCGACATCGGTCCGCTGGCCGCCAAGCCGGTGATGGAAGGCAAGGGCGTGCTGTTCAAGAAGTTCGCCGGCATCGATGTGTTCGACATCGAGGTGAACGAGAAGAACCTCGACAAGCTGATCGACATGATCGCTGCGCTGGAGCCCACCTTCGGCGGCATCAACCTTGAAGACATCAAGGCGCCCGACTGCTTCTATGTGGAGCGCGCACTGCGCAGCCGCATGAACATCCCGGTGTTCCATGACGACCAGCACGGCACGGCGATCGTGGTGGGCGCTGCGGTGCTGAATGCACTGCGCATCACCGGCAAGAAGATCACCGAGGTGAAGCTGGTGTCTTCGGGGGCCGGTGCCGCCGCACTGGCCTGCCTGAGCCTGTTGGTCAAGCTCGGCCTGCCGCGCGAGAACATCTGGGTCACCGACCTCGCAGGTTTGGTCTACGAAGGCCGCACCGAACTGATGGACGAAGACAAGATCGTCTTCGCGCAGAAGACCTCGCAGCGGACCTTGGGCGAAGCCATCGTCGATGCCGACATCTTCCTGGGCTTGTCGGCCGGTGGGGTGCTCAAGAAAGACATGGTCGCCAAGATGCGGCCGCAGCCGGTGATCCTGGCGCTGGCCAACCCCACGCCCGAGATCCTCCCGGAAGAGGTGAAGGAAGTGCGCAGCGACGCCATCATCGCAACCGGCCGCACCGATTACCCGAACCAGGTCAACAACGTCCTATGCTTCCCGTACATCTTCCGTGGGGCGCTGGACAGCGGTGCCACCACCATCACCGCCGAGATGGAGATTGCGGCGGTGCATGCGATCGCCGAACTCGCGCAGGTCGAGCAGAGCGATGTGGTGGCTGCGGCCTACGCTGGCGCGACGCTGAGCTTCGGCCCGGATTACCTGATTCCCAAGCCGTTCGATCCGCGCTTGATGATGAAGATCGCGCCAGCCGTGGCCAAGGCGGCTGCCGAGTCGGGCGTGGCCACGCGGCCGGTGCAAGACCTGGACGCCTACCGCGACAAGCTGCAGAGCTTCGTCTACGCCTCGGGCACGACGATGAAGCCCATCTTCACGCTGGCCAAGGGAGCCAAGAACAAGCGCGTGGCCTATGCCGAAGGTGAAGAAGAGCGCGTGTTGCGGGCCGTTCAGGTGGTCGTTGACGAAGGCCTTGCACGGCCCACGCTGATCGGCCGGCCGGCCATCATCGCGCAGCGCTGCGAGAAGTTCGGCCTTCGCTTGGAAGCCGGGCGCGACTACGACCTCGTCAACGTCGAACAAGACGACCGCTACCGCGACTACTGGCAGACCTATCACCGCATGAATGCGCGCAAGGGTGTGACGCAGCAGTACGCCAAGATCGAGATGCGGCGCCGCCTCACGCTCATCGGAGCGATGCTTCTGCACAAGGGCGAAGTCGACGGTCTGCTCTGCGGCACCTGGGCGACGACGGCCTTGCACCTGCACTACATCGACCAGGTGATCGGCCTGCGCAAGGGCGCGAAGACCTACGCCTGCATGAACGGGCTGATCTTGCCCGGCCGCCAGGTGATGCTGGTCGACACCCACGTCAACTACGACCCCACCGCGCAGCAGCTGGCCGAGATCACCGTGATGGCAGCCGAGGAAATGAAGCGCTTCGGCCTGCTGCCCAAGGCCGCTTTGCTGTCGCACAGCAGTTTCGGTTCCAGCAACCAGCCTTCGGCCATCAAGATGCGCGAGACCTTGGCCTTGCTGCAGGAACAGGCGCCCTGGCTGGAAGTGGACGGCGAAATGCACGGCGACGCCGCGCTTGACGCGCCTTACCGCAACCAACTCATGCCCAGCAGCACGCTGAACGGCGAAGCCAACCTACTGGTGATGCCCAACATCGACGCCGCCAACATCAGCTATAACCTGCTGAAGACGGCGGCCGGCGGCGGCATTGCCATCGGCCCGGTGCTGCTCGGCGCGGCCAAGCCGGTGCACATCCTGACCCCGTCCACAACGGTCCGGCGCATCGTCAACATGACGGCGCTGACGGTGGCGGACGCCAACGCCTTTCGCTGACTGACATATACCAGCGCCGGGAGGCGCTGGTATATGGCCGAGGTTTGTGCACGGTCAATGTGACGATGACTGTCACAACTCTTTTCCGTGCATTCCGGTGGTGGCTTCTGTCTTGTGAGCCCTTTTCTACAAAGGGTTTTATGGAATGTTTGCGCCCACTATGAGGCGCCTCACCCTGCTCCAAATTGAGGCAGCGGCTTGAGATTTTCTGCCTGATTCGGTACCATCGCGGTTTCGTATTTCAGGGATATCCCGTGTTTCTCTTCGGTCGGCAGCCTGCATGGCCACCCCTTTGCAAGTTGGGGCTCGCTATGGTTCTGGCAGGTGCTGCGTTCTTCGGCAACGTTGCCGTGGCAAAGACGCCGAGCCCGCAACTTGAGACGGTTGCACTGGCCAGCCTACCGAGTGAAGCCCAAGCCACCGAGCGCCTGATCCGTGCCGGTGGGCCATTCCCTTACACGCAAGACGGTAGGAGTTTTGGCAACCGCGAGCGTCAGCTTCCGGCCGAACGCCGTGGCTACTACCGCGAGTACACCGTGAAGACCCCAGGATCGCGCGACCGCGGCGCGCGCCGGATCGTGTGTGGAGGCGCCCAGGCCACTGCTCCCGATGCCTGTTTTTATACGGACGATCACTACACGAGCTTTCGCCGCATCGTGCAGTGATCGCCCAGCCAGTTTTCTTTGACCTAAGGAGGAACGCGACCATGCTTTTGCAGACAGTCCGTCCAAACATTGTCCAGTCGATACGCGCCTACCGCGTCGATGAACTGCACGAGGCCGCGCAGGATGCGGGCCAGCATTTCCTCTACGCCAACCTGACTTCTGCCCAGACCAAACAGGACGTGATGGAGGCGATTGCCGAATCCTTCCTGTTCCCCGCGCACTTCGGCAAAAACCTGGACGCGTTGTACGACTGCATGACCGACCTGGTCCACAAATCAGGCGCACAGCCCGGCTTCGTGGTGGTGCTGGAGCAATTGCCCGACAACCCCCGCTTTGATCGCGAGGCACGCGAGCAGCTGCTGGATGTGTTTCGCGATGCGGCCGATTTCTGGGCCGAGCGAAAGATTCAGTTCAGGTGCTTCTATTCTTTTCAGTAGCCCGCTCCCAAGAACAAGGGTCATGGGAGCGGGCTACGGAAACGGCCCCGAGCGTTGCAGACAAGCCGGCCAAGGCGGCGGCGAAGAGTGCAGCCAATACCAGCTTCGGCATGAACATGCCGCTGATGAGCAGTGCGTTCGACACCTCGATGTGGCTCAGTGCTGCTTGATGTGATTGACGCGTTGAGCGAAAAGGCAGCTTAGGCTGCCTTTTTCTTTGTCCAAGGCGTCAGTTCAGTGCCCGCACCAGAGCCAGGTAGTCGCTGACCGGGACTTCCTCGGCGCGGCGTTGCGTATCGAATTCACCGGCGAAGGCGCGTTCATCCAGCCAGCGGCCCAGCGTGTTTCTCAGCAACTTGCGCCTTTGTGAAAAGGCCACCGTCACCAGCTCGCCCAGCAGCTTGGCATCGACCCCCGCAGCAAGAGGCAAGGGCTGCATCCGCACCACGGCCGAGTCCACGCGGGGCGGCGGGTCGAAGGCTTCGGGCGGGACGTCGAGCACCGATTCGATGTCGTAACGCCACTGCAGCATCACCGACAGGCGGCCGTAGTCTTTGTTGCCGGGCGAGGCGGCCATGCGGTCCACCACTTCCTTTTGCAGCATGAAATGCTGGTCGACCACGTGGTCGACGTGCTCGAGCAGGTGGAAGAGGATCGGCGTCGAGATGTTGTAGGGCAGGTTGCCGACCACGCGTAGCTTCTGGCCGGCCTGCGTCGCGATGGCCGCGAAGTCAGCCTTCAGCACGTCGGACTCGATGACATTGAGCTCGCTGCGCTTGCGCAAGCGGGCTGCCAAGTCGCGATCGAGCTCGATGACTGTGAGCCGCTCGCAGCGTTCGACCAGCGGGTTGGTCATGGCACCCAGGCCGGGCCCGATTTCCACCAGCGCTTGCCCGGGTTTCGGATCGATGGCGTCGACGATGGCACCAACCACCGCCTCGTCAGCGAGGAAATGCTGCCCGAAGCGCTTGCGCGGAGTGTGTTTCACAAGCTACTGCGGAGGCTCGCGCATCTCCACATAGGCCCGGGCGCGCAGGTCGCGTACCCAGTCGGTGTAGGCGTCATCGAACTTCTGCTCGCGCAACGCGTTGCGGGCCTGTTCGCGCTGTTGCTTCGCATCGAGTGCCATCTTGCGGCGTTCGATCACCTGGATCAGATGCACACCGAAGCGCGACACCACCGGGTCGGACACGCCGTTGATGGGCAGGGCATTCATGGCCGTCTCGAATTCGGGGACGAAGGTGCCGGACGACACCCAGCCGAGGTCACCGCCCTGCGGGGCGCTGCCGTCTTCGGAGTTGTCGCGCGCGATCTGGTCGAAGCCGCGTGTGCCGGCCGTGATCTGCTGCTTGAACTCCAGCAGCCTCCGGGTGGCCGCTTCCTGGCTCAGCTGAGGCGACACGCGCAGCAGGATGTGGCGGGCGCGCGTCTGCGTGACCGACAGTGCACTGGCCTCGTTGCGTTCGAGCAGCTTGAGGATGTGAAAACCCGCGCCGGTGCGGAGCAGGGTGGATGACACCTCGCCGGCCTTGAGCGGGCGCACCGCTTCGACGAAGACATCGGGCAAGCGATCCGCCGGGCGCAGGCCGATCTCGCCGCCTTTGGCACGGTTGCTGTCGTCGGATATTTCACGGGCGACGGCCATGAAGTCTTCACCGCCACGAATGCGGGCCAGCGCTGCTTCGGCCCTGGTTCTCCGCTCGGCCACGGCACTGACGCTGGCGCCATCGGGCACCGACACCAGCACCTGGGCGATGTTGTACTCGGTCGCCAAGCCGGCGGCTGCGCGCTGCTTCTCGAGCCAGCCGTCGATCTCGGTGTCGGTGATGCGGATGCGCGACTGCACCTCGCGTTCGCGGGTGCGTTCGACCATCAGCTGGTCGCGGATGTTCTTGCGGAAGCGCGCGTAGTCGATGCCTTCACGCTTCAACCGTTCGCGCAGCTGCTCGGGGGTCAGCTGGTTTTGCGATGCCACATTGGCCATGGCGCGTTCCACTTCGGGGTCTTCGACCTTCTGGCCGATGTCGCGGGCATTGGTGATCTGGACGCGTTCGTCGATCAGCGCATCGAGAATCTGCCGGCGCAGGTCGTCTTCGGGCGGCAGGCGGGCACCACTGCGACGGGCATCTTCACGCACCTGGGTCAGCCTCAGCTGCACCTCGGCGGCAGTCACCAGCTCCTGGTTGACGATGGCCACGATGTAGTCGGCTGTGTGGGGTGAAGGCGTCCGCTGTTGCGCCGAGGCGGCAGGTGCGAAACCAGCCGCGGTAAGCGACAGCAAGGCAATACAGGACCAGGAACGAATCGGAATCATGGGTGTTCAGGGGGCAGTTGACCGATTGCCGTCAACAGGAGTGTCGTCACGCAACAGGCGGTAGCCGGGGATATTGTCCTTCAAGACCTTGAGCGGGTTGGTTCCCAGCCGAGACAGGCCGACGAACTCGATTTCGAAGCCATAGTGAGTCGTAGCGTCCGCGTTGCTGGTGGACAGGCGCTTGGCCACGATGCGCCCGATCCAGCAGCCGGCGTCGTACTCCAGGCCGAGCACCGAATCGGTGATCCGGCTGTCGCGCAGGCTGTAGTTCACCAGGCCCACGCCGTACAGAGTACCGGAGCATGTGCTGCTGGACGTGCTGTGCCGCGCCGCATCGCGTACCGGACCATAGAGCGGCCATTGCCAGCCGAGCCCCACCTGTTCGACGCCGTCCAGGGCACTCTTCTGGCCGCCGTTGCCGTCGGGTTGAAGGGTGTCTCGCTTGAACCGGTAGGTGGCATTCAGCGTGCGATAGGGGCCGGGCGAGTAGCGGGTGCCGACGACCGAACGCACGGTGTGGTGAATGTCAGGGCTGTACTGGAGCCCGGCGTCCAGTTTCCATTTCGACGACAGGCTCGATGAGCCGAGCAACAGCACATCGGACACGTGTTGTGTGAACGGCGTGCCGTCCGGCGTGATGAGCTGGTCGGAAAGCAGGAATCGCTGCGCCATACCCAGGCGCAGGGTTTCCGTGCCGGTCTGAGCATCCAGCAGGCGCGTGGTGACACCGGCGGTCACCTGGTGCGCGTCGGACACCCGGTCGACTCCCGAGAAGGCGTTGTCGGTGTAGATCGAGTCGAAATTGAAGTCCTTGCCCGCAGAGTCGAAGTTGGGCAGGAAGGTCTGGTCATGGAATGGCGTCTTGACGTATAGGAGGCGCGGCTCCAGCGTCTGCCGCATGGAGCGGCCGAACCAACTGGCGTCGCGTTCGAGCACCCAGGAGCTGTCGAGGCTGAAACTCGGAATGGCTCGGCCGAAGTGGGTGCGGTTGGCGTACTGGCCGATGAGCGCCGCCTGGTCGATGGAATAGGACGCGGCATTCAGTGACACCTTGGGAATCAAGGTCCAGCCGGGGGTGACATAAGGCCAGCTCAGCGAACTCAGTGCATGAACGCGAGAGCCCGTCACCCGCGAGGGGGTCAGGCTGCCATCGGGGTTGCTGAAGTGGTTGAACTCGGTTTCGAGTGCGAAATCGAGGCCACCCCACAGCTTGTGCGACCCACGTACGCCGATCTGCGGCAGGCGGTCGTAAGGGGCCGGGTCGAGCTGGTCTGCCGGATCGGAGGAGCTGGCTGCTTGCAGCAACTGCCAACGCAAGACCCTCGCATACGTGTTCCAGTCGCCGAAATCCTTGCTGGCCTTCAGGTCGGCGGCGAGCAAGCGAGGGGCGATGCCGGGGTAGTCGCGGGAGAAGTCTTTCCAGTAGTCGTCGTCGGAGACGCGGGCCACACTCGCCTTGTACACGCCGTCACCGAACAGTGTGCCTTCGTGCGTCAGGCCGAGCGAGCCCCGTGTGCGCCCGGTCAGTCGGTCATTGGCCAACACGTTCAGGTTGAGCGTGCCTTCGTACTGCGGTTCGAGGTAGCGAAACTCGGTGTCCAGGCCCACGCCGCGCTTGGAGATGATCTGGGGCGTGAGCGTGGCGTCGCGGTTGGGAGCGATGTTCCAGTAGTACGGCACCGATAGCTGGAGCCCGCTCGTGGTGTCCAGCTCGGTGCTGGGTGGGAGCCACCCCGACTTGCGTGCGTCAGTCAACGGGAAGCTCAGTGTTGGAGCCGCAAGAATGGGCACGCCATAGAAGCGCAGCACCGCGCCTTTGGCGAGGCCTTCGTTGTTGGCGAAATCGAGCCTCACGCTGTCGGTGGACAGCATCCAGGCCGGATCACCCGAGCCATCGCGTGGGCAACTGGTGTAGGTGCCGCCGGTGGCGAGGGTCAGGTCTTCGCCGAGGAAGTCGATGCGTGTTGCCGTTCCCCCGGCCTGGGTGCGCGAGAAGAAATAGGTCGGGCTGATGAGGTAGCCCTCGAAGCGGGCCACCTGCAGCTGAAGCTCGGGGCCGCTGTACTGGTTGCCGTCGCGTGAGGCGCTTACCTTGCCTTGCCCGCGGGCGGTGTCGGTCCGCTGGTCATAGCTCAGGCGGTCGGCGCGGATTTCGGTCTTGCCTTGGCGCAACTGCGCATCGCCTTCGGCGGTGACGTCGACATCCGGGCGCGCACGGATCTCTGCGGCTTCCACGACGACGGGCGGCTTGACCGCCGTGCTCGCCGTTTGTGACCACGCGAGCGAGCTGCCAGCCACCAACCAACCGGCCGCGAGGCAGCCCGCGAAAGCGCGGCGATGTAAAGAAAGAAGGTGCAACGGAAGCGGCGAGCGAGTTCTGCGGTGGTAGAACGCCTGGTGCTGTCGCGCGGCGCAGGCCGACCCGAGGCGATTTGTAGAATCGATTATCAACGAGGGGCGAAGGCTCGCTGCCTTGGCTTCCCCTTATCTGCATTGCGCCGTGCCATGACCTCTGATTCTCTTGCCATTGTCTGGACCGACGACGCTCGGCGCGAGCTCTTCTCGGCGTGGCTGGCCGGTGTGTCGGCGCGTCATGGGCTGAGCCTCGCAAGCCTGCGCCTTGCGAGTGCCGATGCGAGTTTTCGGCGCTACTTCCGTGTCGACGGCGCTACCGGTGCGTCGTTCATCGTGATGGATGCGCCGCCGCCGCAAGAAGACGTGCGCCCATTCGTCAACGTTGCAGCCATGTTCGAAGGCGCGGGCTTGAATGCACCGCGGGTGCTCGAGCAAGACGTGCAAAACGGCTTCTTGCTGCTCACCGACCTGGGCTCGCAGCTGTACCTGCATCGCCTGCAAGAAGCCAAGGCGCAAGGCGACGCGCGCAGCATCTCGTCGCTGATGCACGATGCGATTGCGGCACTCGTGCAGTGGCAAGTCCGTGTCGATGCCAGCGGCCTGCCTGTTTACGACGATGCGCTGCTGCGGCGAGAGTTGGCACTGTTCCCCGACTGGTGTGTGGCGCGCGAATATGCCGTCACCTGGACACCCGACCAGCAGGCTAAATGGCAGAAGGTGTGCGACCTGCTGGTGGGCAGCGCGCTGGCACAACCCACGGTGGCCGTGCACCGCGACTACATGCCACGCAACCTTATGGTCTGCCCGGCCGAGCAGGGCAACCCCGGCATCCTCGACTTTCAAGATGCGGTGCGGGGCCCCATTAGCTACGACGCTGCCTCGATGCTGCGCGACGCCTTCATCTCATGGGAAGAAGAGCAGGAGATCGACTGGGCGGTGCGCTATTGGCAGCAGGCTCGAAAAGCCGGCCTCAGCTTGCCGGACGATTTCGGTGAGTTCTGGAAGCAGCTGGAGTGGATGGGCTTGCAGCGCCATCTCAAGGTGCTCGGCATCTTCAGCCGCCTGAAGCATCGGGACGGCAAGCCCAAGTACTGTGAAGACCTGCCGCGCTTCTTTGCCTACGCCCACAAGGTGGCGGTGCGCTACAACGGCCTGGGCCCCTTGGCTCACCTGCTCGAGCCGCTGATGGGCGCGACGCGCCACGAAGCTTTCTACTGAAGAACGGCCGGGCTCGCAGTGGCTCGCGGAGTGGAGCAACCGGCGGCCTGGAGCCACGGGTCGTGCTCGCCGCCACCGAAGGTCTGCACCAGAAAGTCGATGAACGCTCGGGTTCGCGCAGGCACGTATTTGCGCGTCGGCATGGCGGCGTAGAGCCGAAGCGTCAGCACCCGCCACTCGGGCAGCACGCGCTCCAGTGCATGCTCAAGCAAGGCGTCTTCTATGACGTACGAGGGCAGTCCCGAGATGCCCATGCCGGCCAACGCCGCGGCGTAGATGGTGTCGCTGTGGATGGTGCTCAATGCAGGCTTTGACGGCACCAGGGTGAACGACTCGCCCGAGGGCTCGTCATCGCCCCATTCGCCGCGGTGGAACGTGATCTCGCGGGTGAAGTTGGGCAGCATGGCTTCGTGGTTCGGCAGCTCGCTGGGGTGAATCGGGCGCCCCTTGCGGTCCAGGTACTCGGGCGACGCGGAGGTGATCACTTCCGAGCGCGCCAGCAGCCGCGCTACGAAGTCGCCATCCAGCGGCTGGCGGCCGACCTGGATGATGCTGACGTCGAAGTTTTCGTCCACCGTCTCCACCGGTCCCGGCGCGGCCAGTTCAAGCGTCACGCGAGGATAGAGCTGCCGAAAGCGCGGCAGGTGCTTGGCGATCTGGTGGACCGCGAAAGCGGGTGGAGCCAGCACGCGCAGATGACCGCGCGGCTCCGAGGTGGCGGCGCTGGCCAGGGCCTCCGCCTCTTCCACTTCGGTGAGGATTTGCCGCACGCGTTCGAGATAGAGTTCGCCGGTGTCGGTGAGCGCCAGCCGGCGCGTGGTCCGGTTGATCAGCCGGGCGCCGAGATGTTCTTCCAGGTCGGCCACCAGGCGGGTGACAACGGCCGCCGAAAGATTGAGCTGGCGCGCGGCGCCCGCAAAGCTGCCCTCTTCGATGACCCGGGAAAACACCCGCATGGAATGCAGTCGGTCCATCTCAATCACCTCAATTGTTTCTATTTACGCAATGCGCAATTGAAGCATAGGCCATTTATTGATCGATTGGCAATGCCTACAGTTCACTCCATCGATGAGCCGAATGCAAACAGAGCGACTCACCGAGGCTGGACAAGACGGCACCTAACAACAAATACCGCCCTGCCCGGAAACGTCATCTCAACTTTTTTTGAATTGAAGGAAATCATCATGAACACCAAGCAAATCATTGCCGCCGCTGCCATCGCCCTCGTGGGTTCCGCCGCTTTCGCCCAAGAAGCCGTGCAAAACATCGAAATCCCGACGTCTTCGAATGTGCAGCGCGCTGACGTCAAGGCTGAAGCCCTGCGTGCCCGTGCCGCTGGCGAACTGTCGAATGGCGAAGCGGTGGTTGTGAGCGCACCCGCACCGACCACAGTGAGCCGCGCTGCAGTGCGCAACGAGTTCCTGCAAGCTCGCGCTTCGGGCAAGGTCGTCTACGTTGGCGATGTGGCTCAATTCGCCAACGAAACCACGGCTCCTGTTCGCACTCGCGAAGAAGTGAAGGCTGAAGCCCGTGCCTTCGCCCGCTTGAACCAAACTGCCAACGTGCAGACCGCTGGTTACTGAGATCAGGCGTTCTGCGCCGCTCGACCAAGCCGCCTTCGGGCGGCTTTTTCACGTTTGGCCGCGGCTCATCGAAAATGGCGGCTTGCGTTGAATCCTCCCCATGCTGCGAATCACCGAACTGCGACTGCCGCTCACCCACTCCGAAGATGCCCTGCGCCCAGCAGTTCTGAAGCGTCTGGGCCTGGCCGACGATGCCGAACTGAAAGCGTTCTCCGTTTTCAAGCGCAGCTACGACGCTCGCAAGAGGAGCGCGATCGTGTTGATCTACACCATCGACTGCGAACTCAGTGACGAAGCGGCCGTGCTGCAGCGTTTCGCGGGCGATGTGCACGTTCGGCCTGCGCCCGACACGGCCTACCAGTTCGTCGGCCATGCGCCAGTCGACTTCGCGTCGAGCGGCGCGCCGCGCCCGCTGGTGATCGGCTTCGGGCCCTGCGGCATCTTCGCTGCGCTGATCCTGGCGCAGATGGGTTTGCGCCCGATCGTGCTGGAGCGCGGCAAGGAAGTGCGGCAGCGCACCAAGGACACCTGGGGCCTGTGGCGCCAGCGCATCCTCAACCCGGAGTCGAACGTGCAGTTCGGCGAAGGCGGAGCCGGCACGTTCTCCGATGGCAAGCTGTGGAGCCAGATCAGCGACCCGCGCCACCTCACGCGCAAGGTGCTGACCGAGTTCGTCAAGGCCGGTGCGCCGGACGAGATTCTGTACGTCGCCAAGCCGCACATCGGCACCTTCCGCCTGGTGAGCATGGTGGAGAAGATGCGTGCCGACATCGTGGCGCTGGGCGGCGAGATCCGGTTCCAGCAGCGCGTGGCCGACGTTCGCATCGAAGCCGGCCACATCCGCGGTGTCACGCTCGCCTCGGGCGAAGAACTGCGCGCCGACCATGTCGTGCTGGCGCTCGGCCACAGCGCGCGAGACACCTTCGCAATGCTGCATGAGCGCGGCGTCTACATGGAGGCCAAGCCCTTCTCGGTGGGCTTTCGCATCGAGCACCCGCAAAGCCTGATCGACGCTGCGCGTTTCGGCGCTAGCGCCGGCCACCCCATCCTCGGTGCGGCCGACTACAAGCTCGTGCACCACGCGCGCAACGGCCGATCGGTCTACAGCTTTTGCATGTGCCCGGGCGGCACGGTCGTGGCGGCGACGTCGGAGCCGAACCGCGTGGTCACGAACGGCATGAGCCAGTACTCGCGCAACGAGCGCAATGCGAACGCCGGCATCGTGGTCGGTGTGTCGCCGCAGGATTACCAGCTCGACAAGAACGCGAGCGGCCAGGTGAACCCGCTCGATGGCATGGCCTTCCAGCGCGTGTGGGAGTCGCGGGCGTTCGAACTCGGTGGTGGGACCTACGAAGCGCCGGGCCAACTGGTGGGCGACTTCATCAAGGGCCAGCGCTCATCGGTGCTCGGCAAGGTCGAGCCTTCTTACAAGCCCGGCGTGCTGCTGACCGATCTGGGGCAGCCCGGAAACGAGAGCCTGCCCGACTACGCCATCGCTGCCATTCGCGAGGCGCTGCCCGCCTTCGAGCGCCAGATCAAAGGCTTCTCGCTGCCCGATGCCGTGCTCACCGGCGTGGAAACACGCACCTCGTCGCCCTTGCGCATCACGCGGGGCAAGGACTTCCAGAGCCTCAACGTCAAGGGCCTGTACCCGGCCGGTGAAGGTGCGGGTTATGCGGGCGGGATCATGTCAGCCGGCGTCGACGGCATCGAAGTCGCCGAAGCGCTCGGCGCACAGATGCTTCAGCGGCCCGAGAGGTAATCGAGCGCCAGCATGCTGAGCGTCAGCGCGCCCAGCGGCATGGCGTCTTCATCGAAGTCAAAGGCCGGCGAATGGTTGGTCGGGGCGTTCATGGGGGTCTTGCCCTTGGGTGGCGCGCCGAGGATGTAGAAGAAACCCGGCACGACCTTCTGATATTCGGAAAAGTCTTCAGACGCCGCGATCTTCGGAATCACCATCACCTGCTCTTCGGTCGAGCGCTGCAACGACGGCAGCATGGCCTCGGTCAGGTCGGGTGCGTTGACCGTCACGCTGTAGGCGGTGGGGCCGAAGCTCACCTTCGCCTTCGCGCCGCTGGCGGAGGCGATCATCTCGGCCGTGGTGGTGATGCGCCGCTTGGCCTCGGCGCGCATGTCTTCGTCGAAGGTGCGCAGCGTGCCCAGCATCTCGACGCTCTCGGGCACGATGTTCTCGCGGTTGCCGCCGTGAATGGACGCAATGGTCAGCACCGCCGGCTCCTTGCTGATGTTGAGCTGGCGGCTCACGATGGTCTGCAGGCCGCTGATCACCTGGGCCGAGACGACGATCGGATCCACGCCCGTCCACGGTGCCGCGCCATGTGTCTGCTGACCGGTGATGGTGATGTGCACCGTGTCGGCACCGGCCATCATCGGCCCGCTGCGGTAGCCCACCCAGCCCATCGGCATGTTGGGCGAGATGTGCAGGCCGAACACGGCGTCGACCTTGGGGTTGTCGAGTACGCCTTGCGCCACCATCGCGCGGGCGCCCCAGTTCGCCTGCGTGCCGTTGGCTTCTTCGGTCACGCCTTCTTCGGCCGGCTGGAAGATGAACTTCACCGTGCCCGGAATCTGCGCCTTCACGCTCGCGAGCACCTCGGCCACACCGAGCAGGATGGCGGTGTGTCCGTCGTGCCCGCAGGCATGCATCACCGGCGACATCTGGCCGAGGTGCTTGCCCTTGGCTTCCGACGCGAATGAGAGACCCGTGGCTTCGGCAACGGGCAAGGCATCCATGTCGGCGCGCAGCGCCACCACCTTGCCCGGCCGTCCGCCCTTGAGCACGCCGACCACGCCATAGCCACCGACGCCCGTCCTGACGCTCATTCCCAGCTTGCGCAAATGGTCGGCCACCAGCCGCGAGGTGCGCACCTCCTGGCCCGAGAGTTCCGGGTGCTGATGGATGTCGCGCCGCCACGCCACCATCTCGTCTTGCTCGGCTTCGAAGCGCGGCCGCAAGGTGGCTGCATCGAGCACCTGTGCTTGCGTACCGCCGGCCCAGGCCGCGAGCGCGCACAGCAGGGCGGCTCGCAGGCCGGTCGAGCGCAATAAGGGCATCAGGGGCAGGCCGCCATCACTTGAGCCACCGCGGCGGTGAGCTTCTTGCCGTAGGGCACATGCAGGAACTCGTTCGGCCCGTGCGCGTTGCTCTTGGGGCCGAGCACGCCGCAGACCATCATCTGTGCCGCCGGGAAGCTCTTCTGCAGCATGCTCATCAGCGGGATGGTGCCGCCTTGGCCGATGTAGCCACAGGGCGCGCCGAAGTGCGCTTGCGAGGCGGTGTTGAGCGCATCTTCCAGCCACGGCGACAAGCTCGGCGCATTCCAGCCCGAGGCGCCTTGCGCGCCGACGCGGCCATCCGCATTGAAGGTGACCTTCGCGTTGTAGGGCGCGTTGTCTTCGAGCAGAGCCTTCAGCTTCTGTGCCGCTTCGTTGCCGTCGACGAGCGGCGGCAAACGCAGGCTCAGCTTGAACGCGGTGTAGGGGCGCAGCACATTGCCTGCATCTTTCAGCGCCGGGAAGCCATCGACACCCGTCACGCTGAGCGTGGGCTTCCAGGTGCGGTTGATCAGTGCCTGCAACGGGTCGGTGGACGTCGGCAAGGTCGGGCCGCCGTCCGCGCCGCAGGCCCAGGGAAAGCGCTTCCACACCTCGTCGCCGAGGATCTGCGCGGTGGCACGCGCCTGCTCGCGGCGATCGGCTGGAATCTCGCAGTGAAAACTCTGCGGCAGCAGCTCGCCGGTCTTGCTGTCTTCCAGCCGGTCGAGCACCTGGCGCAGGATGCGAAAGCTCGACGGCACCAGCCCGCTCGAATCACCCGAGTGCACGCCTTCGGTGAGGATCTCGACGCGCAAGGTGCCGGTCACGTTGCCGCGCAGGCTGGTGGTGAGCCACAGCTGGTCGTAATTGCCGGCACCACTGTCCAGGCAGACCACCAGGCTCACGTTGCCGAGCCGGTCTTTCAGCATGTCCACATAGGCCGGCAGATCGAACGAGCCGCTTTCTTCGCAGCTCTCGATCAAGCCCACGCAGCGTGGGCGCGGAATGCCCTGCTTGTCGAGTGCGAGGATGGCAGTGAGCGACGCGTAGACCGCATACCCATCGTCGGCACCACCACGGCCGTAGAGCAAGCCGTTCTCGTACTTGGGCGTCCACGGGCCGAGGTCGTTGCGCCAGCCGTTGAACTCGGGTTGCTTGTCCAGGTGACCATAGAGGCAGATGGTGTCTGTGCTGCCGGCCTTGGTGGCAGGCACTTCGAAGAAGATCACCGGCGTGCGCCCCGGCAGGCGAATCACCTCGAGCTTGAGCCCGGCTACTTGCTTGCCTTCGACCCACGTGGCCGCGTCACGCACTACCTTGTCGATGTAGCCATGCTGCTCCCACTGCGCATCGAACATCGGGCTCTTGGCCGGGATGGCGATGTAGTTCGTGATCGCCGGGACGATCTCTTCATCCCAGGTGCGGTTGGCAAAAGCGGCGATGGCCGAAGCCTCGTCGGGCTGGATGGGTTGCAGCGGGTCACGTGCGTTCATGGCGGCTCCTTCGTGGGGAACCGCCAGTGTAGGTCGCTCGACCGCCGGGGTCACGTCGCTGCGCGGCCGTGGTTAGGCCACGGCCATGTGCGCCGCAAGGCCTCGCCTCGGTGCCGGTGATACCTCCGGCGCAAAGCCCACGCGCGCCCACATCTGCACGGTGTGCGCCGGCTGCACCGCGCCGAGCAGGCCGCGGATGGCGGTGTGCGGGCCGGCCTGTTCCGGGTACTCCTGCAAAGCCTGCTGCAAGGGGTGCATGGACACGCCGTGCGCGGTGGCGGCCAGTTGCACCCGCGCGTAGGCCCGGCCCGCGGCGACCTGCGTGGCGCGATCGTTGGTGTCGGTGATCAGCCACAGAAAGCCCGGCGTGGAGGCGATCTTCTCGTTGAAGCCGTTGACCTGGGCCTTCAACGCGAAGTCACCCGGTGCCGGGGCGTGCGTGCGGTCGAGCAGGCCCAGGCGGTTCATCAGCACCGGCAGCGGGTCGAGCAGCGACACGCCGTCGCGGTGCTGGGCAATCTCGGCCGCGCCCACGCGTAGCACCTTGTACGACTCGAGCACCGTGCGCTCGGTGGTCAGCTCGATGCGCCAGGCTTCGATCGCGATGTCGCGGTGGCGCTTCAGCACCTCGGCCTGCTGAGGCCCGGCCCAGCCGAAGCGCAGCGGGGTGGCTGCGTTGGCGGCGGCCTCGGCCATCGCCTTCCAGGCCTGCTCCGGCACGGGGCGGGCGGGGTCGTAGGCGCTGCGGTTGGTGCGGCGGTTCAGGATCTGCGCGAACAGCGGGTCCTTCTTCGCCATGGGGTCGGCGGTGAGGTGGATGCGGGCAATGGCTCGGCCATCGAGTTGATCGGTGGGGGCCGACACGCCACGGGGGAACAGTTCGATGTCGGCGCGAAGGCCGCGCTCGCGGGCCGCGAGGTCCAGCAGTTCGAGGAAGGTGCCCTGGCTCATCATGATCTGGCGCGAGAACGGATCGGTCTCGGGCAGCAGGCGCTTCAGGTCGCAGCGCAGCACGATCTCGTTCGGCGTGCCCAGGTCCACCAGCCACGACTGAAGGTTGTGTGCGTTCGGGGCCAGGATGGCGTGGCTGACCACCCAGCGCCGCGGATCGGCCTCGCGCTGAGCGCTTTGCCAGGCCTCGATCGCTTCGGCGGGCGTGGTCTGCGCGCAGCCCGTCAGCGTGGCGGCGGCCAGCACGACGCCACCCCCGGCGATGCGAATGAAGTTGCGGCGTTTCATGGTGCTTAGCCTCTCGGCAGTTGGAATGGCGCCAGTCTGCGAGGCCTGGTGGTATTCGACAATTGCTGATGTTTGCAACCCAGATATACATTTCCGCATGACTCCGAATGCCTTCGACTGGACGCTCGTGAAGAGCTTTCTCGCCGTGCTCGAAGCCGGCAGCATCCTGGGCGCTGCCCGCAAGCTGGGGGCGCAGCAGCCCACGCTGTCGCGGCACATCGCCGAGCTGGAGGCGCAGCTGAAGGTGCCGCTGTTCGAGCGCACCGGCCGGGGCATCGTGCCCACCGCGGCCGCGTTGGCCATCGCCGGTGCGGCCCGCGAGATGGAGGCCGGTGCGGTGACGCTGGCGCGCACGCTGGCGGGCCGCGAAGAGACGGCCACCGGCACCGTGCGCGTCACCACCAGCCGGGTGGCGGCCAGCTACCTGCTGCCGCCGGTGCTGGCGGCGCTCGGTGTGGCCGAGCCGGGCATCCAAGTGGAGCTGGTGGTGTCCGACCAGATCACCAACCTGCTGCGTCGCGAGGCCGACATCGCAGTGCGCCTGGTGCGGCCCGAGCAGGATTCGCTGGTTGCCAAGAAGCTGGCCGACCTGCCCATCACGGCCTGTGCCCACCAGCGCTACCTGCAACGTGCCGGCACGCCGCTGCAGCCCTCCGACCTGATGCACCACCGGCTGATCGGCTTTGACCGCGACGAGCAGCTGATCCGCGGCTTTGCGCAGTTCGGCATGCCGTTCACGCGCGAGCACTTTGCGCTGCGCACCGACGACCTGCTGGCCTACGGCCGGATGGTGGCCTGTGGGGCCGGCATCGGTTTCCTCGCCCGCTACACCTTGGGCCACCTGCCGGGCGTGGTGCCGCTGCTGCCGATGGTGAAGATCCCGCCGCTGCCTTGCTGGCTGGCGGTGCACCGTGAAGTCCACGGGAGCCGGCTGGTGCGGCGCGTGTTCGATTTTCTGGCCGAGGCCTTGCCCGAGGCGTTGGCCGACGGCCGGCCGTAGCCCTTCAGGTGCGCTTGAACTAACAAATGGATGAGCGTGCGATCTTGGGCGTTCACCTTATTCCGTGCATCCATGCCCCCAGCACCTCGAACACCTCGGCCTGCTCGGGCTCGTTGAATATCTCGTGGAACAGCGGGCCGAACTCGCGCGTGGTGACCACGGCCTTGGGCGCTGAAGCCGCGAACCCGCGGCTGCCGGCCGGCACCACGCAGCGGTCGCTGCCGGCAAAGATCAACAGCGTGGGCACGCGCCACAGCGCAGCGCGCTCGCCGGTGACGACCCCGCTGTCGGTGAAGAAGTTGACCAGCCGCGGGCTGATGCGGTCGTGCACCAAGGGGTCGGCCACATAAGCCGCCACCACCCGCGGGTCGCGTGAAATCCACTCGGGCTTCAAGCCGTTGCTCACGCCCAGGTTGGGCGCCAGCCGACCCAGCACCCCGAGCAGGGCCTTCATGACACCGCGCACGCCGATGTCGAGTGCCGGTGATGAGAGCACCAGCGCGTCGACCGGCCTGTGCCACGGTGCCGGGCTCGCGATGCCTTCGGCGACGAAGCGCGCCGCGACCATGCCCCCCATGCTGTGGCCGAGCAATACCAGCGGGCCGGGGTGAGCCTGGCGCACGGTGTCGATCACCCGGGCAAGGTCTTTCAGCAAAGCGTCCGATGTCTGGATGCGGCCTCTGGCACCCTCGCTGCGGCCGTGGCCGCGGTGGTCGTAGCCCACCGCGTTCCAGCCCCAGCCGTTGAGATGCGCCGCCACGTGTTCGTAGCGGCCGATGTGTTCGCCCAGGCCATGCACGATCAGCACCGTGCCGCGCGCATCGGCCACCGGCCAGTCCCGCAGGTGGAGTTTCAAGCCATCGGCGGTGCTGAGCGTGTTGTCCATGGCGGCAGTGTAGGGAGCGGTTTCGCCTGCGCGCACCGGGCTTGCCCGCTGTTGCCGGGCTGGCCGTTCGGCCGACACTGGCGCTCATGACCACACGGAGTTCTGCATGAACGATTTCTTCCAGCTCAGCACCGAAGGCGGCATCGCCCACCTGCAGCTCAACCGCCCCGAGCGCATGAACACCATGGCGTTGCCGTTCTTCCCGGCACTGCGCGATGCGGTGCAGCAGCTGAACGACAGCGGCGAGACCCGCGTGCTCGTCATCAGCTCCACCGGCAAGCACTTCTGCGCCGGCATGTCGCTCGACGTCTTCAGCGGAAACAGCGGCAGCAGCGGCATGCTCGACACCACCAGCGCCCGCACGCGCCTGAGCTTCCAGCAGTCGCTTCGCCGCCTGATGGCCTGCTTCGACGTGCTCGACGAAGTGCGCTTCCCGGTCATCTGCGCCGTGCAGGGCGGGTGCATCGGCGGCGGGCTCGACCTGGCCAGCGCCTGCGACATCCGCCTGTGCACCGCCGACGCCTTCTTCACCGTGCAAGAAATCCACATCGGCATGACGGCCGACCTCGGCGTGCTGCAGCGCCTGCCCAAGATCGTGCCGCAGGGCGTGGCGCGTGAGATGGCCTACACCGGCGACCGCCTCGGCGCCGAGCGTGCACTCGCGGTGGGCCTCGTCAACGCCGTGTTGCCCGATGCAGCCGCGCTGACGGCGCATGCGATGAAGCTGGCACAAAGCATTGCCGCCAAGTCGCCGCTCGCGATGGCCGGCACCAAGCTGTCGATCAACTACGCGCGCGACCACGGCACGGCGGCTGCTTTGCAGCAGATGACGCTGCTGCAAAGCGCGATCTTCGACACCACCGAGATGAAGGAAGCGATTGCCGCCTGGAAGGACAAGCGCAACGGCGAGTTCGATCCGCTGGCGCCCGTGGCGCCGCTCTGAGCGCCAAGGGCTCGGCCACTGCATCAGGCCGGGTTGGCGTGAAGCAATCGACGAGGATCGAGCCGTTGCAGCGGCTCACTTGAAGCTAGATTTCAGTGTGGCCTGTGCGCTGCCGATATGGTGCGAGATGCGTTATGGCTTGCGTTGCGCCTGTGTTCCGGTGGCGTGTGCGGTATTTCGCAAAGGGTGTTCAAAAACAAGAAGGGCGGATGCAGGTGTTTGATCGTGGTGTGCTGCTCGCCTTGTGTCATCCCTGGCGGGGCAAGGCCAAGCTCATCGTGATGTCGATCGGCGAGAAGCTGGCCCGCGTTTTTGCGGCGCTTGCCTGCGTTACCGCCGTGTCGGTGTGCGCTGCCGCAGAGACCGGCCGCTGGTTGAGCACGGCCGACCCTGTCTTCCGTCACGTCACCACGAACGATGCCGCGTATGCCAACGCATTCGCAGAGGACGCCCAGGGCTTTCTGTGGATCGGCAGACAAAGCGCTCTGTCTCGGTGGGACGGCTACCGCTTTCGCAACTACCAGGCCGACCCCGCCACCCCCGGAGCGTTGCCCGACAGCTACGTGCTCGCGTTGCACACCGATGAAAGTGGGCGCCTGTGGGTGGGCACCATTGCTGGCGGGCTCGCGCGCTACGACCCGCTGACAGACAGCTTCGTGCGCTATCCGGTGGGCAAGGCCGGCTTGAGCCACGCCAGCGTCGCAGCCCTTGCCGACGATGGAGCCGGCGGCCTCTGGGTCGGAACCGGCGCCGGGCTGAACCACCTCGATCCCGCCACAGGGGTGGTGAAACAGCAGCAGGCCGGCTGGCCCGGCGGACGCATCGTGGCGCTTCTTCGAGACCGTGCCGGCACGCTCTGGGTCGGCACCAGCGAGGGCCTGGTGCGGCGTGAAAAGGATGTTGCCGCGTTCACGGCCGTTCTGCTGCCGACGCCGCAGGGGGGCGCTACCTCCGTGAAGCGCCTGCTGCAAGACTCGGCCGGCCGCATCTGGGTGGGTACGCGGCTGCACGGGGCTTTCGTGATGGAGCCCGGCCAGTCATCGGCACAGCCCGTCCACGAAGACGATGCTGCATCCGCGCTGTCGAGCGACGATGTGATGGGCCTGGTGGAAGCTGCGCCCGGCGAGATATGGATCGGCACGCTTGGCAGCGGCGTGCTGGTGGTCGACACCCACAGCGGCAGGACGCAGCGCATTCGAAGCCAGGCCTCGTTGCCCACGAGCCTGCGCGACGACGACGTCTATGCGATGTATCGCGACCGCGGCGGCGAAGTCTGGCTGAGCACAACCACCTCCATCAGCCAGCACGACCCGCAGCATGCGGTGTCCACGCTCTTCGGCACCCGAGGGCGCAGCACCGGCATCTCCAACGCCAACGTGCCCTTTGTCCTGGCCATGCCGGACGGCCGCGTGTGGCTCAGCCTGGGCGACGGCGGCGTGGATGTCATGGACCCCGTGCGCGGCCGGGTGGCGCAACTGCGGCCCGATGCCGACCGCCCGCTCACGGCGTTGCCGAAGGGGCGGGTGCTCGCCATGGCCCTGGCGCCCAGTGGCGATGTCTATCTCGGCACCCAGCGGGGCCTGTACCGGGCCGACCGCAACGGGCGCGGCGTGCAACGCGTCGACCTCGCGCAACGCAGCCCCATCGCCGCCGTATGGGGAATGGGGTTCGACGGCGATCGGCTCTGGTTCGGCGGCCTCGACGGCCTCTGGAAGCTGACGATGCGCCCGGGGTCCGCACCGGAGCTGAAACGCCCCGAGGGCGATCTCTCACTGATCGAGCAAGGCGTGACCGCCGTCGAGCGGGCATCCGACGCCATCTGGGTGGGCACCCGCCTGGGGGTGTTTCGCGTGGACAAGGCAACCGGTGCGCTCGAGGGCATGCCTGCGGATGCTGCCGACCCCACGGCGCTGATCAGCGGCTACGTGTCGTCGCTGATGCTGGACACGCGGGGCCGGTTGTGGGTCTCGTCGCAAGGTGGCGGTATCCATGTTCTCGAGCGGCGCGATGCCGATGGCCGGCCGAGGTTCCGGCGTTTGGGTACGTCTCAGGGCTTGCCGAGCACCGGCGTGGACAAGCTGCTGCAAACCGCTGACGGGCAGGTGTGGGCCAGCACCGACGACGGGCTCGCGGTCATCGACCCGGAAAGTTTCAATGTGCGGGTACTCATGCGTGCCGACGGCGTCGCCATCTCGACCTACTGGAGCAACGCCGGTGCGTTGACGCTGGCTGGGGAACCGATCTTCGGCGGGCTGGGAGGGTTGACCGTGGTGCGGCCGGAGTTGCTGCGCCGCCGTGAATTCCATCCGCCGCTGGTGGTGACCGACCTGCGGGTCGGCGGCACGGAGGTGCCAGCCACGCAGATCAACGTGCCCGGCTACGCCGGCTCGATCGAGCTGGTGCCGGGCGCGCGCAGCTTGCAGGTCGAGTTCTCTGCGCTGGACTATTCGGCCCCCGAGAGAAACCAGTACGCCTATCGGCTGGAGGGCTTCGACGCCGACTGGGTGGCCACCGACGGCTTGCGCCGCCTGGCGAGCTACACCAACCTGCCGCCGGGCGACTACACCCTGAAGATACGAGGCTCTGGCCGCGACGGGCAGTGGAGCGAGGCGGGGCTCAGCCTGCCGGTGCGGGTGCCGCCCGCCTGGAACGAGACGGCCTGGTTCCGCGTGCTACTGGGCTTGCTGGCCCTCGGGCTCGTGGCTGCGGTGGTGCATGTGCGCACCCTCATCTTCAGGCGCCGCCAGCGTGAGCTCCAGGATCTGGTGAACGAGCGAACCGCCGCCCTGCTTCAGCGCACGTCGGAGCTGGAGGCTCGCACGGTGGAGTTGCATGACAGCCAGCAGCAGCTCGAGCAGATCGCCTACCGCGACCCGCTGACCGACCTGCCCAACCGGCGATTCTTCAATGACGACTTCCGGCGCCTCGTTGCGCAGGCCAGGCGAGACGGCGCCGGCTTCGCGCTGATGCTGATCGACCTCGACTACTTCAAACAGATCAACGACAAACTCGGGCACGACGCGGGCGACGCCTTGCTGGTGGAAGTGGCCGCACGTCTGCGCTCGGCGGTGCGCGAGGTCGACAGCCTCGCGCGGATGGGCGGTGACGAGTTCGCGGTCCTGCTGCCGGCAACAACGGGCCGGGAGGCGGTGGAGACCGTCTGCAAGCGCATCGTCGAAGCCGCGGCGCAACCGGTGTTCTTCAAGTCGCATCTCATGCAGGCGGGCGCCAGCATCGGTATCGCCGTGGGGCTCGCCGATGGTGAGGATGCCGATGCCTTGTACAAGTCGGCCGATCTGGCCCTCTACCAGGCCAAGCGCGAGGGGCGCGGCACCTGGCGCTGGTTTGGCCCGACGGCGGACGACATGGCACCGTCCCTGTCCCAAGCCTGACCGACGCGCTGCACGAGGCTATGGGCCTTGCCAGAAGCGCAGGTGCAGCGCCGCGATCTCGTCTTCGACCTCGGACACCGGCCCGATGACCTCGATGTTCTTCTGCCCGCGGGCAAAGAGGTCGCGGCAAGGCAGGTCCAGCGTCGGGTTCTCGGCGTGGTTGCCGGTGATCTGCAGCAGCCGGTGCTCGCTCATGCCGTAGACCACGCGGCCGATGTGTGCCCAGTACTGCGTGCCGGCGCACATCGCGCAAGGCTCGACGGTGGTGTAGAGCGTGCAGTGCCACAGCTCGGCGGGCGAGAAGCGCTGTGCGGCGTTGCGTGCCAGCACGCTCTCGGCGTGATTCACGCTGTCGACGTTGCCTTGCGCCATCAGCACGGTGGTGTGGTCGGGGCCGACCAGCACCGCGCCGAACGGGTGGTGGCCTTGTTGCAGCGATTCTTCGGCCACGCGGTTGGCCTGGCGCAGCAGCGCCACGACCTGCGCGGCGGTGGGTGGGGTTCTTGAGGGGGCGGTGCTCATGGGCCCGAGCATAGAGCCGCGGATCAGGCCGCCAGCGCCACCCGGCTGAGGCCTGTAGCGAGGGACGGGTCGAGGTACATCGCCATCCATTCCGTCACGGTCTTCTCGTGTGTCATCGGCCCCAGGTGGCCGGCGCCCGGCAGCTCGCAGCGCTGGGCATGGGGCAGGGCGCGCGACAACAACTCGACCACGCGGCGCGCGGGCGTGCGCGTGAGCGAACCGTGCATCAGCAGGATGGGCATGCTCAGCCGCGACAACGCCGTCTGGCTCCAGCGGGCCGCAAAGCAGGCCTCGAAATGCCGCGGCACGGCAGGCATGCGCAGGCTGACGGCGGTGCGTTGTGCGGCGGTCATGCGCGTCCACGCATCGTCGCCACCCCAGTAGCTGACGAACCGGGCGGCCGCTTCGTCCATCTCGCCGCGGCGCATCAGGCCGCGCACCGTGTAGGCGATGTCGGTGATCTCGACCAGCGCCGGATCGCGCGGCGCCAGTTCGCGCATCACGCCGAAGGCCACCGGTTCGTACAGCGTGAGAGAGCGCACGCGGCGCGGGTGGCGCAGCGCGATCTGCAGCGCCACGGCACCGCCGTACGAGTGGCCGACGAGGTGCACGCCGCGCTGGTCGAGGTGGGGACTCGTCGACTCCATCAACGCGGTGACGGCTTGCGCGTCCACATTCAAGGTGTTCATCGCCGATGGGGGCCACTGCGGGCTGCGGCCGTGGCCATGCAGGTCGGGCGCCAGCACCTGCCAGCGGGTGGACAGGGCCTGCGCCAGCCCTTGCCATTGGGCATGCGTGCCGGCGCTGGAGTGGAGGCAGACCACCAGATCGCCGGCACCTTGGGTGCGGGCGGAAAGGCGGCCGGGGTTCGAGGGTTCGATGCTCATGGCGATCCATCCAAAACTGTGGTGATGGAGGGCCGTTCGCGTGTCGCACCGCGGCGTCTCCAGGAGAACAGCAAGGATGCCGTGGCACCGTATCAGCGCGGTGTCGCGAGCCCGGCGCTGTGATTCATTCGTTGCGTCGACGTTGTGGCGCCGTTTCCGCCTGCGATAGAGCGTGCCTCGGCCTGGCGGTACGGGGGCTGCTGGGGGTGGCGCCGGCGGTCACGCACGCGGTCACGCCCTTGGCGCTGACGCTGCTGGTCGCGGCCGTGCTGGTGATGGTGGCGGTGTGGGGGCGGCGTCGCTGCACGCGGTGAGCGGCGAGTAGCAGAGCACTGCGTAACATCACTGCCCATGCGCAGCCTCTTCCACCTCGCCTTCCACGTTCGCGACCTCGAAGCCGCGCGCCGCTTCTACGGCGGCCTGCTCGGCTGCCGCGAAGGGCGAAGCACCGACACCTGGGTCGACTTCGACTTCTTCGGCCACCAGATCTCGGTGCACCTGGGCGAGCCGTTCGCAACCACCAACACCGGCCGTGTCGGCGACCACCTGGTGCCGATGCCGCACCTCGGCGTGGTGCTCGAGCTGCCCGACTGGCAGGCGCTGGCCGAGCGGCTGAAGGCCGTGAATTTCGAGTTCGTGATGCCGCCGCAGGTACGCTTCGAAGGCCAGCCTGGCGAGCAATGGACGATGTTCTTCCGCGACCCGTCGGGCAACCCGATCGAGATCAAGGGCTTCCGGTCGCTGGAGACGCTTTACGACGCGTGAGCGGTAGGGGAGCGGCGACGCATGAACGGCGAAGTTGGGGCGACCCCTGGGGTCTCCTGGAGTGTCCGCCGGGCCTGTGCCGCCTACACTGCGTCGCGCGCACCACCCGCGCGCGTGCCTCTTTTGTTCACCTACCAGACGCTGCCACCCCATGCTGAGCCGGCTTTTCAATAAACGCGACACCGTTGACGCCACTCCCCCCGAGCCTGCCGTGCCGGACCGTGCTGCCCAAGCCGAAGAAGCCCGCGCCCAGTGGCAGCCGCGGCTGCAGCAGGCGCAAGGCGACGACGCTGCGCTGCTGCTGATCACGCAGACCGCGCCGACCTGGGAGATCAAGCTCGCCGCGGTCGAAGCGCTGGCGAGCGAAGAGTCTCTCAAGCAAGCCGAGCGCGAGTTGCGCACCCAGGACAACCGCGTGCACCGCGCCGCCAAGCGCCGCCTGGTGGCTGCGATCGCACAGCGCGAAGCTCGCGCCGGCGCCCAGGCGGTAATCGAAGCAGCAACAGCGGTGGCCGATGAAGTGCCTCTGCCGGCCAACCGCCTCGTCGCCATCGACCGCGACTGGCAGGCGCTTGATGCGAGCCTGCTGACCGAGGCCCAGATCGCCGAGTTCGCGCAGTTGCAAGAGCGCCTCAACGCCTTGCTGCGCGAGCAGGGCGAACAACAGCAGGCGCAGCAGCGCCAGATCGCCGAGGCGAAGCTGGCCCAAGCTGCGGCGCAGGCCGAAGAAGAAGCCCGGTTGGCCGCGCTCGCCGCCGCCGAACCACCGAGCCCCGAACCCGAGCCGGCACCCGTCGCGGCTGAACCCCCGGCGCCGAAGCCTTCTCTCAGCGCCGAGCAGCGTGCACAGATCGAAGTGCTGCTGGGCCAGGCCGAGGCGGCTCTCGCCGAAGGCCAACTGAGCGACATGCAGCAGCACCTGCAGGCGCTGGATGCCGCACTCGACGCGGTGAACGGCGTGAAGCTCGGCGACAACCTGCGTGCGCGCCAGCAAGCCCTGCACGCCGAACGTGGGCGCCTGAAGGCGTGGCAGAAGTGGGGCGGCGCGCGTGCGCTCGAAAGCCTGGTGGCCGAGGCCGAGGTGCTGGCCCGCGCCACGCTCGCTGCGGCAGACCCCGAAGTGGCCAACGCCCCGAAGCTGCGGCTCAAGGCGCACGCCGACGGCATCCAGTCGCTGCGCTCCCGCTGGAAAGAAGTTGACCGCCTCGGCTCGACCACTGCCAACCACGCGCTGTGGAGCCGATTCGACGCCGCACTGCAGACCGCCTACCAGCCGGTGGCTGCGCAACAGGCCGCCCAGAAGGCTGTGCGCCAAGAGAACCTGCAGGCACGCGAGGCGCTGCTCACCACCCTTGAGGCCGTGCCTGATGCCGGTGAATCCTTGAGCGCCGACGACCTGGCCGCGCACCGCAAGGAACAGCTGCGTGCGCTCGGCAGCTTCCAGCTCGCATGGCGCCAGCTCGGACCGCTGGAGCACACCGTGCCGCCCGGCGCGAGAAACGCGCTGCAGAAGCGGCTGAACGGCAGCGTCGCGCGCATCGAGGCGCCGATCGAAGAAGCGCGCCGCGCGGCCGCTTCGCAGCGCGAGCGGCTCGTTGCCCGCGCCGAAGCGCTGGTGCAAGAGCTTGGCCGCAACCCGGCTTCGCGAGATGCCATCCCCCGCGTGCGCGAGCTGCAGGCCGAATGGCAGCAGCATGCGCGCACCCTGCCACTGGCACGCGCGGTCGAAGGGGCGCTGTGGTCTCGCTTCAAGGCGGCCACCGACGCAGTGTTCGCCCAGCGGGACGCCGCGTTCAGCGCGCGAGACGCCGAACTGGCCGCCAACCTGGCCGCACGCGAGGCGCTGCTGGCGCGCCTCTTCGCCATCGACCTCGACGCCACGCCGGTGGCCGACATGCAGCGCGCGCTGGGCGAGGCCGACCGCGAATGGCGCCAGGCGGTCGAGGTGCCGCGCGCGGCGGTCAACTCGCTCGAAACCCGCTTTCGCGAGGCCCGCGGCGCCCTGGCGCAGGCCATTGCCGACAGCGCGCAGAAGCGCTGGCACGCCCAGTGCGACACGCTGGTGGCCAAGCTCGCGCTGTGTGAGGAGCGCGAGTCCGCAGCGGCCGAAGCCGGCGACGGGGCCGACCGCTGGGCCGCACTCGCCGCCTTGCCCGCCGCCTGGGAGAAGCCCTTGGCACAGCGGTGGTCCGAGGCGCCCGAGCCCGGCCCGCTGGCCGCACCGGCGGTCGACGAACTGCTGCTGCAATTGGAGGCGGCATTCGACCTGCCGGTCGCCCCCGAGCTTCAAGCCGCACGGCGCGACATGAAGCTGCGCGCCTTGAAAGATGCCCTCGAAGGCCGGGCTCTGCAATCGCGCGACCCGGCGGCGCAGCGCGACGCATGGTTCGCCGCTGCACTGAAGCAGCGCGGCACGACGTTTGCCCAGCAGCAACGCTTGCGCGCGATCGTGGCTGCGCTGCGCCAGGCCCCGCCGAGCTCGTCCGGAGACAAGAGCCGATGAACGAATACGAAGACGCCACCGTCATGCGCCAGCACCGGGCCGAGCAGGGCGACGGCAACGAGCTGAGCCTGCGTCTCTTGCACGGTAGCGGCCCGGCCGAAGGCCATGCCTGCATCCACCGCGTCGTCACCGACCGCAGCGGCCAGCTCAAGTCCGACATCGTTTACTACTACACGCCGGCCATCGCTGCCGACGTGGTGAACGCCGACTTTGATCTGCTCGCCAGTGCGCGGCTGATGTCGGTCAACCAGCTTCATCACACCGAATCCATGCTCAACCGGCGATCGCGCTCGGTTCGGTAAGCGCAGCCTGTCCATGGCAAGCCTTCCCGGCTTCATTGCAAATCGCGGCACTCTGCGGCAACGCTGGTCGGGCCTGGCCCTGACGTGGCTGGTGTCCGCCTTGGCGGGGTGCGGCGGGGGTGACGCGAGTTCGGAAGACAGCAGCGCAAACCCGCCGCAAGCGTCCGTGTTCTCGGTGCTCACCGGCACGCCGGCAGAAGGCATGACCGATGTCGAGCGCAAAGGCCTGGTGGCGGTGAAGTTCAGCGGCGAGGCCGCGCCTTCCACGCTCAACGACCTGAACGTGAAGCTGGTCGGCCCCGAAGGCAACACCATCGCCACCACCTTGACGGTGAATGGCGCCGAACTCCAGCTCGCGCCGGGCGCCCCCGGCCTGCCGGGCGACAGCACCTACACGCTGCAGATCTCGCCGAGCGTCACCGACACGGCAGGCCATGCCTTGGGTTTGCCCTTCTGGCGCAGCTTCATCACCGCTCCGCAGCACTGGGGTGCCACGGCCACGACGATCGACACCCTGGCGGATTTCGACCCCGACGCCCGGCCCAGCGTGGTGGCCGACTCGAAGGGCAACGTCATTGCGGTGTGGCACCGCCCGGTCGCGGATGCCGACACCGTGTTCGCAGCCCGCCTGGACGGCAAGACGGGCCAGTGGGGCACACCGGTGACCGTCTACACCGCCCGTTCATCGAGCTTCATGAGTTCCTTCAAGATCGTCGCCGGGCCGGGCGGCGATGCCTACGTGTGCTGGACCGAATACGACAACGGGCGTGCCAGCATCCGGCTGGCGCGCTACACCGCAGCCGCGGGCACCTGGGCCGAACCGCTGAACGTCTTCGCCGTCGAGTTCGGGTTCGACCCCCTGGCGGCCGTTCCTGCCGTCGATGCCGGGGGCAACATCACCCTTCTGACCTCGACCTACTCGCAGCTCTTTGCCACCCGCTTCGATGCGGTGCAGATGAGCTGGAGCAGCCCACAGGCCATCGAGCACCTGGTCGTCGGCGACGCGCTGAGCAACCAGAAGGTGCTGGTCGACGGCAGCGGCAACCTCACAGCCGCCTGGGTGCAAGGGAAGGACGATCTTGAAGCCGCCATCTACGCCGCCCGCTACGACGCCACCACCGGTGCCTGGGGTAGTGCAGTGGCCGTCGCCAGCCGGCCGCTGACCGGCAGTTTCGATGCCTTCGCGATGGGCATCGACGGCGAAGGCGTGGTCACGATGGCATGGGCCCGCGACTTCGGCGGCGGCGTGCCGCCGGGCATCGAGGCTTCGCGCTTCGACCTCACGGCGGGCACATGGTCCGCGCCGGCACGGCTCGACGTGGCCGGCACCGATCCGGCAGGCGCCTCGCGCCCGGCCCTGGCCGTCGACGCATGCGGCTACGCGACCGCCGTGTGGCTGCAGCAGGGTGGCTTGTACGGTGCAAGGTTGCGGCCCAAGAGCGCCGCGTGGTCGGCGCCGAAGCTGGTCACGCCCAACGGCATGGATGGCGGCGCAGGCACGCTGTCGCTCACGGCCGACGTGGCGGGCAACGTCATGGCCGTCTTCGTCCCGAACAGCACGCATCGCGCGACGGCCATCCAGTACAAAGTGCGCAGCGGCCTGTGGCACAAGCCGGTCACGATCGACACGCCTGCCAGCGGAACGGCCGTCTTGTCGAACGCGCCGGTGACGGCGGTCGACGCGACCGGCGACGTCACCGCCGTCTGGTTCGCGAAGACCGACGTCGACGGTGCGGCGCAGACCGTTCTCGAAGCGAACCAGTTCAGGTAGCCATTCAGAGGCTGCGTTACGGCACCAGCCGTATCCCCAAGAAGGGTGATCCGTGTAAAAAGCCGGTTGCAATTCGCCCGACGCTCGCCATCGCCCTGCAAAATCGCGCCCAGCCTCGATACCCAGGGAACAAACATGAACGATCGCCTGAGCGACACAGCCCCCTTCGGCCTCTCTTCCCACCTGGCTAACCTGATCTCCGCGTGGACGCAAAGTCAGCGCCTTTTCAACGTGAGCGGAGACGGCCCGGTCAACGAGCTGATGGTCGAGCAATTCGCCCTGATCGACCGCATCAGCGAGCCCTTCGTGCTGCAGCTCACCGTGCTCACGCTCGATACCCAGCTGCCCCTGAAAACCCTGCGGCACAAGCGCATCACCCTCATCACCCGCCTGTCCGACGGCAGCACCAAGAAGCACAGCGGCCTCATCGACAGCGTGGATGCGCTGGGCTCCAACGGCGGGGCTTTGCGCCTGAAGCTGATCGTCAAACCCTGGATCGCCTTCCTCACCCACAGCTCGCACAGCCGGGCCTGGCAACAGAAGACCGTGCCCCAGATCCTCGACGACGTGTTCAGCGCCTACAGCAGCCACGCCGCCTGGCGCTTCGGTGAGGACGGTGAAGACCTCACCGCCTTCCTGTCCCAAGGCCCCCACGCCGGCGTGCTCGACTACTGCTGCCAGTACCGCGAGACGGACTTGGCCTTCACCCAACGCCTGCTCGCCAGCGTCGGCCTCGGCTGGCGCATCGAAGAATCCGAAGCTGCCCCCAGCGGCCACACCCTGGTGATCTTCGCCGACTCCGCCCGCTGGCCCGAGAACCCCACCTCGGCCAGCGCAGTGGGCGGTGCCGGCATCAAATTCCACCGCAGTGCCGCCACCGAAGACCAAGACACCATCCAAGCCTTCGGCGGCCAGCGCAGCCTGAACCCGGCCGCCACCGCCATCCTGCAATGGGACCCTCAGCAAAAGCGCGCCGTCGCCGCCCTCGTCCCCACGAACCACCAGTTCGGCGCCCAGCCCGTGCAAGACATGGCCGCGTGGCTGGAGAACTACCAGCCCCAGGGCACCACGGCCAATACCGGCACCAGCGCCGCCAGCTGCACCAGCAGCCAACTGCAGCATGTGGCCACCCTGGCCCAGCAAGCCCACGAATACCGCAACAAGA
>Ga0307515_10001648_pt1 | contig 49660 bp, 59 predicted proteins | sample 17_EM_MG_FD_194513 | JGI IMG/M metagenome (GOLD analysis project Ga0307515, IMG submission 194513) | Populus trichocarpa ectomycorrhiza microbial communities from riparian zone in the Pacific Northwest, United States - 17_EM | ecosystem: Host-associated > Plants > Roots > Unclassified | place... | reverse complement strand
CCCCCCCCCTGAACCAGTCCCACCATGTGTAATTGATGAGTGCAGTGGCTTCGGCAGTAATATAATCTAACACTGAGGCCTGGTAGAATTTACTTCGATATTCATCTTGAGTAAACACAACTGTAACCTTCTTTCCAGTGGCATGCTCAGACAGTGCACAATGAGATGCTGCGGCCACAAGAGCTAATGTCTGCGGTGTTAGAGGTTGAAAGAACTGCAATATGGTCAGTTGTTGTCCCAAGCTATTGGCGGTGAAAAAAAACTGATGATAGATTAGGTCAGGCACTTCCATCCACGTGAACCAGGACTTGTTATCATCGATGGCCTTCGAGAGATAATCATCATCACACTGGAGCTCCTCAACTTCAATTCGAAGCTCAGTCTGTGATTCTAAATCACACCTGTAACTGCGGAAAATGGTTCGATGAGCTCCATCTGCCAAACGCCCTCGAATGGTACTAATCATCAGTTTTAATTATGAGTGTTTCGAGGTTTAGTATCTTCATAAGTCCAATACAGGAGCAGAAATCAAATGATACACTTACAGCTTCTCGGGTTTGCAGATTGATTTTAAGAGATGGACCACCGCACCATTGTCACACAGATGGTGCACCTACAGGAGCACCTGCTAATTCCCGCTGACGATCCTGAGCTTTAATGGCTAGTATCCAAGCTTCTTCAACCATAGAGTAGTTTTCAGTGGAAATGATTGGCCAGGGTCTCATTGTGAATACGTTTGCCTCCATGAACTGTTTCGCTACGTCGAAAGTAGCCTTTTGGTGTTGAGGAACTTTACGATCTGCACCAGCCTTTGGTTGAGGAACATTGTGGTCTCCACCGGCCTTGGGAAGCGGGAGTTCCTGTGCCACGTCAGACTCGTGTGATATGTTGATGGCTGACTTCTGGCGTTTGCACAATGGTGGTGCTATGGCCCTGACTGGATGTCGTAGATTTGGAAGTAGAGTGTGGGCAATGAGAGTATCGGCACGGCTTCGTTTCTTTGGCAGTGGATCCTCTGTTGTTCATATGGTCTTATCATGGCACGCCTGGTCTAGATGTAGAACCTCCTGTCAGTTGTCCAAATTGTCTTCTTTGATATCGGATGACAAGGTGGACTCTCCAGAGTCCTCACTTACGTCATTGCGGATCTTGTGATTGGTATCGTCATCATCCTACTTCATCAGAATAGTAGCGTGGAGATTAGCTATCTCCAACACTATACTCCAAAGCTGGTTTGGATGTTCAAACATTTGATCGGCAATGATGATTGGCTGTATTCATGAATCCATGTGCAACTGCTCTCTCCAGGTGTGCATCTTGATTCGTCTGTGAATAGTGATTCCTCACCTGGCTGGCCATAGGTTCCATGATTGATGAAGTGAAGTTGGGAATATAGAGAGAAGTATATGAGGGTAAATATTGTAGGAAGTTCAATGGATGAACGGGAAAACAGGGCAACAAAGAAACACGCGTTCGAAGAGGATGGAATATGCAGCGTGCCTGGCAAGTGTCCCGCTCGGCCAAGGAGGATGCAATTCGAGGCGTGCCTGGAAACAGTCAGGAAGACATGTCAGCGGTTCATAAGAATATTGTCGCTGCAAGATCTTTGTTGTGATTTAGGAAGCGTCAGGTGCACTGGATTAGTTGGATTCTTCATACCCCCAATTCCCGAATATTAGCACTCGTTTTCAAGGATGCTATTGATGGAAGAATTGGAGGTTGGTTGAAGCCACGATACCTAGAATTGAACCAGACGCACCTGATGAACTCGAGCCATTAACATGGTTGTATGGCTAACCAACTCTCAGGACCAGACATATGGAATAGTGAGTAATGGGTTGATCATGATCACCCCTGCATATGACTCCACTGAAGGTAGTTCATTATGCCTCTAGTTCGAGCATATGAGTGGTGACCGCATGGCACAGAATTGTTGGATTGTTGACTAGTCATGAAGGACTTGGACGGAGGATAGAGTTGGGACCTTGGTGAGGGGCAACAGTTGAAGTTACATTGGTTCAAACAGAGTTTGTTGCAGATGGTGGATGAATATGAATCTCTGAATGTGGTATACCAGTCAGATGGACACCCTATTTCATTATATTCAGTTGTTTTAGAATTCTGCAGCAAAGTTAGTGGTCGATTAGGCAATGGTGTGTGCAGAACTTCATGTTCAGCGGTCCGAGTCAGCTGAATCACAATATGTATGCAGTCAGTGTATGAGAACACAGAGGGTTTGTGTTTACAAAGGAGAGATCCAACACAGAGAAAGAACGGTAAAGTTAGGATGAAAATTCAGGGGTAATCAAATCGATTCTAGTTGTCGTCAATGCCAAGATTGCTAGCGAATGGGTCATAAATCGTCACTCACATTAAGATGTTGCGCACAATACCTTGTAAACACCGCATCATTTCATCACAAACTCATTATGAGTCCCCATGGTAGAATGTTGACTGAACATCAATATTGGGATTCAAAGCAGTGCATAAGAACAATATGATTGCATCATGAGGCTTTGTCTGACAGTGGAAAACCAAATAGCAGCATGCAGTTCTGGCCAAATGAGGTGCAGCGAGCATTGAGTCGGTGTACTTGTACACAATTCAATCTCATGTAATGGATGGGATTGTATGCTCGCCTGACTTCGACAATTACTTGTGCTCTCAGAAACTTCCTTTTCTTGACTTGAGCTTTCATCACGATTGGTTCATCATGCACTCTTCAGTCTGGATGTTGGCGGAAATCAGATATCATCAGTTTAAGATTTGTCATGAACTTCAGGCGTTCAAGATATGTGGTGGGCGGGAGCTTGCAGGTCACTGATTGAGCCGCTTAGCAGAGACTGGCAATCAGTGACCGATGGAGCTGCTGAGCAGAGACTGGCATCCAAATTCTATGTCTTCGAGCTCTCTTGATGGAAGTCAGTTCACATGATCTATATTATGATACGGTTTTTGGCGGCCCAACCATACATGTTAGTCGGAATGTAGTTAAGGCTGCATTAGAACCGTTGTGAATTTAAGCCTATTTGAGGATGTGTGTTAGACAAGTGAGAGGGAGTTGCTGGTTATCTGCAGAATCGCGGAGCAGAAGCTGTCAATTGAGGTTCACTCTCACAAGCTGCAGCTCGATTATGGAGCCCGAACAACAGACACTACTTTAGGATCTTAGAAATGTAAAGTCTGAACATACTTCTTAGTCAAAATCCAGTGAAGTGTGGTTACTTATCGCCCAGGGCTGTGCATCTAAGGTAAGTGTGTGGTGGACATCTTCCTCCAAAGGACACATTGACACGGAGGATGACAGTTATGGCATTTAAGCCGAAGCCTTTACATACCGATCGAGCATAGATTCTGATATTAAGCTGGGACCTAGCGGTATGAACCGCGCCAGCACGTAAAAGTTTAGTGTCTGAAGGATGACACTCTGTGTGCTGGCAGCCACAGATTCAAAGGTGATGCAAAGTGGGTATACACGGTTCAGAGGCGTGCCTGGAGTACGATCATACGTGAATAATGAGTGCCTGCAATGTCGAAATTAGCCTTTGAATAGATTAAGCGTGCTGTGTCAAATCTGAGATGATCACACTCGACAGGAGGGTAGAACTGAGGTGTGCCTGACCTTCATTCCTGAGCGAGGAAATACTCAGCTGTATTCTTTGGGTAACCCTGGAATACGCGAGCCGTGTCTTAGGATACAATACATCAACTTGATATCGCTTAGACAGTCTTTCTATCCCTGGATGATTGGAGATATACTGTACTGGATCAGTCTCAGGAGAGTCGAGAAGTTGACAGCGATTCTCTAATCGATACTAAATTATTCAACATTGTTGATTCAGGGAATATACTGAATTATTTCGTGACTTTAGTATCCGGTGCACCTGAAATAGACAAGCAACAAATGATTGGAATGAAACTTGGATGATCAGGCGCACCTGAAAACACGAATCTCGTTCGCAGATATCAGTATCACAATTCCACACAGACAATATAGCATGAAGATGGGCAGTGACTGCAGCTTCGACAGAATCTCACAAGAGAATATACAGCACCATGGAATTTGACTTAGTCCATCATTAAATTGGCGCACCTGCTTTTCGTCACATATGGGATCATCCAAATGAGGCTATCATTCAGTTTACCAGATATCTGTTTACCATTGACATCATCTCAGATTCATCACTATAATCAACTAACACGAAATGTAATCGAACTCTAACCTATTCTCCTGGACTCCTCAATTGCGCCGTATTCTCCATACCATTTGACTATTTTGCATCGGTTGGTGAGATTGTGTTAGTTGAATGTTTAAAGAGGCGTACATTGATTTCACTGCCCTGATAATTATCATTCATTCTAACCATCTGACGGCAAACAATCTCCATGCTCCGTAAGCTGCTTCATATGCTCCTGCCGACACTCCAGAATCCGGTGTATCATCGTTGTCATGATGTTTGGCCGGCTCATCAGACCATGCAGGACTCTCATTTGAGCCACTTCACAGAGCTTGTGGAGATCAGTTGCTCTGTTATCATAACCATTGGGTCCAGTGTTCAATAGCCATGTGGGTGGAACTCTGTTTTGCCTGAGTCAGACAACCCGTGCAAATGCCTGCCACTGCTCATTCAATACACACAACTTCTGAGTTATTACCCCAAGGTTTGCTGCTGTGAGATTGAGGCCAGTCCCACCCACTTTGGGTGAAGTTACAAACACAGAGGGATTTGGCAAATCTTGGAATTTGAGCTGCATGTCTGTGCGCTCATCATTGCCCAATTCTGGATACATGTAGAATATATCCAAATGATCCGCAAAGAACTTCGTTAGTCACCGCATCAAATGACGAACCTGACCAAGAAGAGGAAAACATAGCACCGCCTGTTGAGGAGGGGGTGTACGAGGCAAGGCGCTCGAATTCCTTTCAGGTTAGTGCAGGAGCACCTCATTTGATGCTTCATTATTGTCAGGTTCGGGATTCTCCGCCTATTCCTTGACTAGCATTGGCAGAAATGTCACTCTCAGCAATTGGAAGATCAGAGAATCCACCCAAGTATCGAGTGCCAATTCATCGTACCATTGTCCAGACACCTCATCCCAATCCTCGGTGTCTCGCAATACCAACGAGGAACATACCAGCTGCCATCTATGTGCTCTCCACGCTCCTGAAGCACCCCGTGAAGTGAATCTCTCCACAAGGGTTTCTAGTTTCGCTTGCTCATCCTCAGTCCATTCTAGATCAACAAGGTGTTCATTCTCCTTCTGTATCCGAACAAGTGGTTTCTTATTTGTGTGTTTCAATTCTGACCACCTCCTGATCATCCAGGGCGTCGGAATCTGTATCATCTGAGGTGCCGCATTCTGTTGAGTGTCATTGTCTTCAGCGCTGATGACATGCATCAACCGCTTCACAGAGGAATTCAGTGCATCGGTGCTGTGCATTTCCATCACTGTCTCGTCCTCTGGATCTTCAGGCGCACCTGAACAGAAGCCACATCATCTGATAACACCAGTCATAGAGTGAATGGAATCCTGGCGTTGCAGAGACTTGAAGTTTGAATCCAATTCTCGCATTTGTAGCAATTCTCCAGGGCACGCTATTTTTTGTCTTTTACCGATGAGACTCATCAAAAATCCCAACATTCCATGAACAGTGTGAGAGCTGGCCATTGCTTGATGATTTTGCTCTGGATGTTAAGGTATCATATGACACAAGGTCGATAGTCCATTGGTTTTTCGGCTCGTCAACACTGGTGTTCAGGTCCTCTTGGATGAGATTTGAACTTTCTGTGAGCACAAGGTTGAGGAGTTTGAAATCGGTTCCATGTGTCATGTTGTCGATGACAGCCTTAACGGTCTCTGCCACTGCGTCCATTGTGACCACCAAGATTGGTTCATGCGCCGGTATAAGTGCTGGATGCCCGGGAGGTGGTGTTGTCATTATCTCCAACAGGCAGCGGGGCACCGAATTCAATCTCTGGAGCGGATACCACTCCTGTTCTTCACCTACAATGCTGGGAAAGTCATTGTCCGCCAAAATCACCCACTCCTCAAGGGTATTCACCCATAATATGGTCAGTGGCAACCCCATTACAACTTTCTCAGTCACCAATTTGCAAAGCATTGCCACTGCAACCGAGGTGAAAGTCTTTCCAAGACCCATTTCATCTGCCACCAGTGCTCTTGGCATATCAGCATCCCAAACCCATCTCCTCACGACAAACCAGATGGCCCAAACCTGGTGCGCCAGATACTTAGTTCCGCGCTGGCCTGGAATTGAATATTTGAGGCCTGGAACACGGTCCTATGTGGATTGGCGAATCAGATCAGCATTCAGCAGCCTGACTGCCTCATCAAGACACATGTTCAAATTCGTTGTTGATTGTGTTGAGAACAGTGCTCAATGCTGAAATGATATTATCTTGATCAAGGACCTCGTCGCCATCCACTTGCTCCTGAACATCTTTTCTCCATTGGTTAGTATTCTTTTCGTCCTCAATGATCTCTTTCAGTTGCTCTGAGGTAAGCTTGACAGAGGGTCTCTTACTCCAGCGCTCCTGGAATTCATTGCGATGTTAGGTATTTCACTGGCAAGCATTTGGACCCAATACTATGTGGAATGTAATCAATTCTATTCGCTCAATCAGAACTTACATTAAAACTATCAATCTCTTTCCCACCTGCCTCCTCATCCACCACTCTTTCATTTCATCGGATCCCTCCAAAGTCTAAGTATATGACGTAGCAGTGAGCATCACCGACCCTAGAGACGCTAGAGGGTATTACCTTGGCCGGTCTCATTACGTGCTCCGCAATGTCCTTCCCTGTCGCTGCCTTCATTTCTACCAAAAATAGTTTCACATTGTGTCCCAGTTTCAAATTGAATGCATTAGAATGGGAACTGTTGTATGAAATCAGACTATATCGAGTGTCATTCATCATTTGCCCCAGTGAGTATAATCCCATATACTCTTCGTCCAATTCTTCCTGCGTCAAGTTGCATTTGTATATTGCAATCAGACAGTATGGTTTTTTCGGGCAACAATCTTTTTCAATGAAATCAATCACCTCCTCCCAGTGCCTCACATCTGTGTGCAAACATTGGAGTTGGATGCTAGATGTCTGGTCATTGTTGCCGTTTGGCACTCGAAGAATCACAACTCTGAAAGTGGTATTTGGCAACTCTGGCACATTACCTCTCGCTTTGTTGCCCACGTGCTCTCCCAAATCCGTCCCTGGTTGCTTGTTGACTCGCCTTCTCTGCTTCCTCGCCTGCCGAACCCCACTTGCACATTTCTTCAAATACATCTCCACTCACTGTCAGCAAATCCATTCGGCATTATCAAAAATTTTCACTGGCAGCCAGATCTCAAAAGTCTCCAAAAAATCTGCAACCGCTGTCACCCAGTGCAGGGGTCCATCGCTCAGCTGTTTCAAAGGGTTCTGTCCCGGGACAATGGACCGATGCTCCTTTGGCACAAACCCAGCCACCTATCCATTCTTCCGGTTGTTGAAGGTACTAAAGTTGGGCTGCCCCATCCATTTGGCAAATTGCTTCAAGGAGAATTCAGTTTGCTTCAAGCTGATTGGGGCTTTGCTTTCGGCCCCGCACCAGTCCGAAGGATCATCACCCTGATAATCTGCATCAAATTTGTCATACGCAATCTCTGGTAATGGGGGCAATTCCGCAATCCCTTCAAAATCTATCCTGCGCGGTTTCGCGGCCGGCTGAAATCGTTTCATTGGGAGGCTATTGGGGGGTTTCATAGGGGTGCCGGGAATTTTTCCGTATGGAGTAGAGGTGAAAGATGTCGGCCGGATCACTGGACCGTTTCCGGGCAGTGTTGGTGGCACTTGAGGTGTGGGTGGAGATGACGGCCCCTTTCCTGTGAATTGCTGAGGGGGGAACATTTGAGGTCCACCATTACTTCCTGGGGGGAAATTGTATCCTTGCCACCATGGCCTATACCTCGGATATCCTTGGGTTACAGCAGAGCTTGGTTGTAAAGCTGGTGTGATGTTGAATGGGGCAGTGTAAAAGAACTGGGGAGCACCTGGAAATGTTGCCTGCCCAGGCAGGTAACTAAACACCGGAGGTGGATGAAAATCATTCAGGGGTTGCCCGAATTGAGTGTCTCTGCTCGGTGTATTTCCAGCATAATTATCAGATGCTCCCACATTGTGCTCTGCACATTGTTGTGAGCCAAACGGCCAACCTGAAGGAGCCAGATTGGTTTTCTTCGGTGGAGATGCGGTCATCGACATCATATGTGAACAACAGATGGTAGTATAAAAATTATCCATTCAATTGGTGATTTCTCGAATGAAGTGGACTATAGTTGCTAATATTGATTGTTGCAGTGACCTTCGGCGGAATGAAGGCCTTATATATCCATCGTATTTGTCACGAACTGTGGTGTTCCACTGCACCTTTGATCCCAGGAAACCCGGTTGAGAAAAAGAAATCATAAACACACATATTCTGCCTGTCTTGGTTATATGCTCGAATTCGTATACTACGATCATGGACAGAAGTTCACCTCTGTTCGGTTCATGACTGTAAAGGTCATTGAAGGGATATGACACGATATCTCCCGGAAACCAACAAGAATTATATCCGGTTAAAAGGTTAGCACGACTAGGCATTTTACACTCACAATGTGTGAGTATGACCTACTACTTCATTCAATATGAGGCCTGTTTGTCCAGCAGCAACAGTGATTGATTCCTTTTGAGCTCCTTGTGTAAACTTTGTTGTCTCGTCAGGATCCACCTTCCCGTTGAGGATCGTTACTGACGAAAACATCCTACCAGCCTATCAAGTTCTCGATGATCATTGTACAGGTATGCAGCCAGCTGGGACACTTACCTATTCATTGTATTAAGCTCATGTTATCTGGTGCTTGATGCTCAAGCGTAGACATCATCTGCACAATGCCGCAATGTTGTAGTATCCAATAAGGCTGATCCTAGCAGCACCTGATGCTAGTTTGTGAAGAAAACTGATTGTGAGGTGACTTTGTTTTACCCCTCCTCTATATTTGGTGGGGTGTGATGCGGCTTTGAAAGTGATATGCTAACCTGAGTTAGCTCACTTTCAAACAATCTCCCTGAGGCTCAGATCCAGCAACAAACCATACCCCCTAAAGCATCATCGAGATTTGTCAGAACACTGAGCTTTTCTCAAATCTGGTCAACACTCGCCAGAAACATGTGGAATGCTGTATCTGCAACACGAAATCTTGCAACGAGAACCGACTGGAAGCACACTATCAACAATATCACCCAATATGGATGAATGAAGTGCTATTACCCAACGGGATTCTACCACCTACCGGCTGGAATCACCCTGAGCCATGATGGTTTGACTACAGTAGGCGCACCTGAATGGCCATCGACAAGCTGTCAATTAATGATCTACTCATAGACAATCTACTGGGTGCACCACCACCTGATGATACTCCCAACAAAGAACCTATCAACCCTCAGCAGACTGATCTCACCAGTACCCCTGATCCAACCAAGACAAAGGTGCATATGCAGGTAGTTTGAGTGGAAAATGCGTGGTGGAAAGCATCTGGCAATGCAACTGGATTGTACAACAAGCATCACAAGTACTTAGAACAATGGAATCCATGGCATCCAATTCGGTCCACACAGGATTTTCAGCAGGCGCAGTCGTTTATCCAGCAAACAAAAACCTGGATAGATCACCATCTCAGGCGTGGACTGGACAACTTCAAAATCAAATCATTCCAATCAACAGATGCCCAGCGAAAGCTCCTCTCTGAATTGAATTTCGGGATTGGCAATGATTGTTGGATTTAAGATGACTCACATATCTTCTGAACATTATACTACGGGGATATTTTCAAATGTATCCAGGTCCTTTTGGCTCATCTCCCAGCTCAGGCGCACCTTGATTTTGAACCGGTGTGCCTCGCTGACTCAGCGCGTCGTCGAATTTACAGCAAGATGAACACCGGCGATTGGTGGTGGGATACACAGGATGAACTTCCTACGGGAGCGACCATTGTGCCAGTCATATCTCCATCCGACAAGACTTACTTGACCAATCCCTCTGGAGCTCAGCATGCCTGGCCACTGCAACTCAAAATTGGTAATATTCGAATAGATATCCGCCGCACACCTAAAATGCGCTCCTCAATGCTTGTCAGGTTTATCCCATGTCCCCCGAACAGTGTCAAAAACATTGACGAAGCGCGGCATTCCGTGGTTGGAACTGTGTTGTCTCAACGTAGGCATCTTGACATTACTGGCGCAGGCTTGAAATGGGATTTTGCAGATGGATTCCAGTGACAATGTTACCCTCTGTTGGCTGCCTGGGTCGGGGATTATCTGGAACGAGTCATGGTTGCCCAAGGCTCATATGGCTCATGCCCGATGTGTGAGATCCCTAAAGGTGATCAGATGGGGCATTCAACTTTTCGACCACTCGATAACTCAAGAGACCAGCATATTTACTTGGAGCAGCTGGAGGACCATCCTCTGCACACTCTGGGTGTCCACCCAATCTGCGACCAGTTCTGGCAATACCCTCTCTGCAATGTCTATCACCTTTGACAGCCTGATGAATTGCATCAGCTGCTCCTGGGTTTAGTTAAAGACTTATTGCACTGGCAGCTCAAATACGTGAAAGCTAGAAATGTCCAGGATCAATTTGGCAATTGATTCACATCAGTGCCACGATATCCTGGCCTCCAACACTCTTCGAAACTCTTCGATTCATTGAGAAGTGGCTCCTGGGAAGGTAAAGATATCTGTGGAATAATCAGAACAATGGTAGTGAATTGCGCTCCAATTCTTGTCTGCTCCAAAGATGATGGGAAAACTGCCGCGGAAAACGACTTCGATGATGTGGTAATTAGAGCAGTGCAGGTATTATGTCAATTATCTCTACTTGTTAGCAAACAAAATCACTCAGATCTATCCGCAAAGTGCGAGACAATGCACTCAGGCAATTATACCAGAAGAACGCCATTCTGCGAGAACAGAAAATGTGGAAGTCTGCGAAGGCCAATGTGGATGAACTGTTGGCAACAGAATCCCATCAGTCACACGAAGAAAAGATTCATAGGATTCGTGCTGCAATGGAGGCCCTTGTGTATGGGGCGGAAAAGGTTTCCACAACATAATGTAGGCACTCTCAGGAGCGCCTGAATAGAGCCTGACATGCGGCAACTACTAGGTCAAATGCAGATCATCAGAAGGCAATTGAGCGATTGGAGCGCAAAATCCATCATATGATACCTGCTAAACGCAAGCTTCTCGATAAATTACTCCAACGTCATGAGAGACAAGCATTGAAGGCAGTCGGGTCCAAGGCAATCGGTCCCAGAAGCAAAGTCGCCAACGAACTTGCCCAAATGAAAACTGCCGCCAAGGACGAGGCTTATGGGGGGGCAAACATGACCACTGACAAGGCAATGCAATTTCAGATCCGCTTATCCGATGCTGAGACAGAAGCCACGACCTGGAGCTTGGCTGATACAGAACGGGTCACTAGCCAGCTGGAGAGAGAGATTTATGGCATCACCTCGAATGAACAAAAGTGGTTCAAGACGGAATTCTCCAACCGCTTGATCGAGTTAGAAGCTCGGTGGGAGACAATTAGCATTCAGGCGCTCCAGAAAACCATTGAACGGCGCATGATACATTTCAGATATCCACAGATGCATCTTGTGACCCATATATCAGAGTCAATTTGGCAAATGAGTTCCAGTGACAATTTTACCACTGATATTTGTGAATGGCGACATATCACCAGTGTGGAAGAGGCATATTGATCTAGCAACAAAGTCAGGTACATCCGAAAGATGCTCTGGCACAAGGACCGGTGTACCGGTCTTGAGTATATGGAGGAGACACTGTCATATTCTGCACTCGAAGGCTGGTAGGATATTGACTCTGCAAATCATTTCAACCTACTGTCCGCTGCCGATAAATGGCGAAGTACACGCAGAGCCCATCTGTTATGTCCCCAAACAATTAAGGACGAGCCCAGTATCCGCCCTGTATCACAGCAGGTATATCATCCAAGAGAAATGCATGTCCGTGGAGTGTGCCGAAGTATCACATTAACCTCACTCAGAGATGCATCAGAAGATTTGGGAAGTCCCAACTTCGGTCATCTATTCCGCACGCAAATTGAAGAGCACTGGGTACACGGAGTATGTGGACTCATGCTCGGATATGATCAGAATGTACTCATAGACAGTATATTTACCGAACTCCAGAATGAGCTGTGATATTACTGTCAACCATTTCACAACTCGACTTTGGTTGAGCGTCTGCGACCTGATTGCAAGGTCCAATATACCAATACCAACCAAGGGATCATGCCTGAAGCTCGTAATATCTGTGTCCTGTATACGTAAAGTGAAGAGAATGATCTCGATATCACCTCCCAAGGAGGAATTCCTTCATTTCCTGTAATATACTTCAGCTGGACATCACCGAATCAGATCCCCCAATTTCAGGAGTGCCTGCACACTGGGACGGTGATAATGACCATTTCGAAGGGGTGCAAGAAAACTCAGCAATGGGTATTACATCCTCGGGCTCAAGAATACGCGCTGGCAATTCCAACAAAGTACAATGATCTTCATGGTTGGGCCGAATGTGTTGACGAGTTCATCCGGGTTGTCAAACAAACAAAGAAGAAGCATATTATATATCAACAAAAAAATATTTCTGTCCGGAATGGATTGCTCAGTTAGAGTGGACGCGCTCCATCAGAGCCGTCATAGACACCCCGGGGGCAGATTACTCTGCACCCGGCCTCAATACCACGCAACGCGTTACATCTCGCCCCCCAATCGCTGTTTCACCATATCTTCTCGCTCTGTCGGTCTCATTTTTTAAATGAACACTCTGGCGTTGTGGCCAACTGTGATCATACGTGCAAATGGAGTCATTGGGTACGCGCTTGCATCGGGATTGCAATGTAATGGGTGACTTTGTGAAAATCTCTCCTCGCGTTTCTTCAATCTGCGCGCATAATGCAATTCTCTCTTTACCAATTATACACATCATTCCAAGTCGCCAGATGTATGTGGCTGTTGAGAATCCATCGCTCATTCCGTCCGTCTCCTGCCTTACTACTAGTAGCTATCTCTAGAATTGCGTGCGCGTAGCTGATGATGTTTCCGACGCTGGAAACTTGCAAAGCAATGGCTGCCTGTGCTTTCCTCACTTGTACAAATTTCGAGACGGGATCCAAGTTACCTGAGTTTTCAGGGATTGTGGTGAGCACCAGGGCTAACCGGTACTCAATGAATGATCCATCCTCATTTTGGAGCTTGATTTTGAATAGTAGTTGCAACTGCCAGGGGAGATGCCCATTCAGCGCGCCATAACACCTCCCCGAGTGTGGCTTTACCCACACCCAGTCGTTACGTCGATCCCCTCCACGCCAGCGCTGGCTTCCTGTGCATCGACACATCTGAGATATGCGTTTACGTTCTGAACCTTCTCCTTGAACCTTAATAACATGGTAAATACAGAGCTCCATTGCATGCAGTTGTTCATCCTATACATATGACTTGTTACGACTCGTATCCTGTATAAACTCCCGAGTGTCGCTGTACAGTGCTGCATGGTGCGTTCCGTCCTGCATATTGGTGAGTAATGCTCTGAAGTCTTTGATTATCGCGTCAGGATGCTTTCCACCAAGGCATGTTTGGGGTCCCATGAATTTGTGCTTCGCATACGACTGGGGGCTCGGGGGGGCAGCCAGCTCAGTACCCCAAGGCACAACTTTGCAGGCGGCAATGCTGTTCTCCCAACGCTGAGCGAGGGCTTGGAGATTGAGTAATCCGATTTTGAAGCAGAGGATGCGATGCTGAAAGGTGATTACTTGTGGCAGATAGTTGAGATTTTGAATGGAGGCGTTCCAACCGTCATTGAGGTGCATTTTATGCCCTTGTTCATGTCTCTCGGCAGAATACTGTTGCAAGGCACCGTCTCGATGAATCTCTTCGGCCCAATGTGAGATCAGGTGGATCTTCGGAAAGTTGAAGTCGGCAACTAACTCCTTGGAAATATCTATCTCGTGGCTGATATAATCCCGCCAGGCGTTCATTTCGCGTTGCTTCTAGGACAGCGTCCAAGTTTCAGCATTTATTTCCTCGTCTACCTTTCGCTTCTTCATGAGTTCCATTCTCACGGCATTTGCTTCGGCCTTCGCATTTGTGCCGGCTCGCCACAGTAAGGAAACATCTTTGAAGGTGTTAAAAACAATGCATGGCGACCTCCAAGTAGCTCAATGTTGCATCATAGTGAGATATATATCGAGTATGCATATAGAATTGAACACTGCCTGTGCGCAATCAATTGCACGATTGAATATGGGACGCTGAGCGGGGCTTCTGCCTTGTAGAGACTGGGTTACCACTCCAAGCTGGTACGAGCTCATTTGCTTCATCTGCTTCCCATTCCATTGCGAAACATCCTCATATGAGTTCTTTTTGATGTGAGGTCATGGTAAGCAGGCATGGATAACCAGATTGCATTGTACTTGTCGAGCCGTTCGTGCATCTTCATGAAGGGGAAAATCCACTTCTGCAGGTGGTCAAGCATGCTGATCCGCATTGTATGGAGGAGGTCGGGCTTAGGGAGGTCACTCACAATACAGGGAATATGTCAAAGCAGGTTGAATCCATGGTGAACATTGCTCGACGAGAGTTCTGCATCAGCTGCCTTGGTGTTGGCCTCGCTGAGCGTTCTACATTGGTTGTGATCCCGCCGGGGGGTGTGGCTTGTCAGGAGGGACATAATCTCCAAGTTCATTATTTGGACACTTGCACCAAGAAGAGACATGCCACACGAGATGATGTAGGTTGCTATACTCTGGGCAATCCGGAAGCTATGTTGCTACAACCGGTTTGCAATTCCTGAAGTTGCCATCTGCACAGAGAACTTTGTAATACCCTGTCCCGGCTCTGGGATTGTTTTAAAGGTGGGTGGCTGGAGTAGCCGCCGGAGTACTTCGTTCAGCACCTCTCGGTTTGTTTTCCGCTGCTCATCTAGCCGCTTCTGAGAAATATTGCGCATCTTGATTAGAACCGGTAGGAGAGTGACCATTACGACGCTGTGCGTTGAGGGCATTTGGCAGATCTTCGAAGATAGATTGCCAATTGCCACATAAAGGCCACTCTGTCTTGACGCCAGAAACATTCAAGAGATGTGTTCCATCGGACATGAAGATCAAGGGAACCAGTGTATCCCCCACTCTGAGCATTGACTAAATGTCGATTAACATGATATTATCCTCGAGTATATCTGCTTGCCTGTGTCTCCCACCACGAGTCCGCAGTGTGCATGTCGGCATAGTGGCATTTCAGGGACATATCACTCTTAGAGCAATGCTGAGGGGCGAAAATGAGTTGCTCGGCGTAGGCTCGCTGCCGCATCAACCATCGCATGCTTTGGATGATGTCTCGACTGCCGCATTTGATAGGGCATGGGTAATTGTCATTCTATCTCATATCCTGGAGAGTGTGTAATTCCCACTCCCCAAGAGCCTGATCATCTGGCATGCTAGCCACTAGTGTCTGGACGCCATCCCCATTTTTGAAGTTTGGGAAACATGGAGGGGTGTTTTCTTCCTTCAGCACGTTGTCATAGTATGTCCTCATGCCGTTCTTCTTGATCCCACAATGGATATATTTGTACTCTTCATGCGTCGCACACCGGTAGTAGGGAGTGTTTGGTAAGTCCATACCAAGGCAGCCCTGAGCGTCGGGTTCCCATGGCTCAGCAATATAATCGATCAGCAGAGCGCCGGCACTGGGGTATACACCCGTCTCCGGAAGAGGTGGCTGTGGGTGAGACTCCGAGTCTGCGATGTTTTCAACGTGTTCGAAGTAGGAAAACGCGTCCAAGTCCTCGACTGAATCATTTGGAGCATTGAAATCACAATGCTCAGCAGGTTAAACGCATCGGGGCGTGCTGCGAATAGTCAGATTCTTCTGGCGTGCAACTTGGAGGTGTGTAGGATGATGGAATTTGATATGTTTCAGGCGCCAGCTGTCTGAGGTGAACATCTTTCGGCATGAAAATTCGGGGCAATCGAAATGTGTCTTCGCTGACATTGTCGACGACACGTGAGCAGTGGAGTATACACTGTAGATAGGGCCGAAAGTTGGTGCAGGGCCTGAGCAGCGTCGTGTGTAACCTCACGATACTTTTAGCTAACATATTGAGCCCCAACACCATCACACGATGGGTCCTTGCACGCCAGGAGTGGTAAAAACGCTTCATGCGCGATGTCCCATAATACTATGAATAATATAAAACCAAACAAAGAAAGCCAGTACAAAACCAATAAATAAAATAAACCTTGAGCGATCCAAAAACCTCGCGTCGTGTGTAATAATCAATGCCTGAGATACGTAGATTACAACACAGGACACGAACATGACAAGAACCCAACCCTACCCAGAACGCAACAACCATTGTCTCCTCTGCAACGCGAGGACTGGTTCACATCTCGCCTACTGAGCCATCCGGGAGCGCTGCAGGGTGAGGGACGTGGGGGAGAGGGACATCAGGCAGCGGGACATCTGGGGGAGGGACATCCGGGAGACTGTCACCACCTGCCGATTCAATCAGCAGCTGCTGATCCACATCCACATCCGAGGTGTTTGCGGCTGCCTCAGCTTCTCGCACAGTTGGCACCGCAGGGCGAGGTCTTTGCGCCATCACAAGCCCTCAATGCTTCAGCCCACTGAGGGGATGATTCTACATTGTTTGTGGGGGTGGGCGAGCCTCCTGGGTTTGTGGCCCTGGGGCAGGTGCCGGAGGTTGTGGCCATGCGGTATGCTCGCTCATCTCCCGGCCACGCTCAGGTAGCACGATTGGCGGATTCTCTACCATGTTATCTACATTGTCAGCCGACCTATTTACCATCTCTCCATGGCCAATCGTCCGAGGTTCTTTGCCAGCATCCTCATCCTTATCCTCCTCGTCATCCGCATCCTCCTCCTCCTCCTTCCCCTCATCATCTTCCTTCTCTTCATCTTCCTCCTCTTCATCTTCCTCCTCTTCATTGTCAGCGTCTCTTTCCATATCCACATTGCCGTCAAAATCAATGCCGTCCAGTGTGTCCACATCATCCTCCATGCGCAGATCCACATCAAAATCATATGCTGAATATTATTCACCGTCCGACTCGGTAGGGTCTGTATCATAATGCGAGAGAACTGCCATGGCGGGCGATGCTTCCGGCTCCAAATATACCTGGCCTAGTTAGCCCTCCGTGTCCGAGTCTGCCTCTGACATTTCCTTCTGCAACTGCGAGGCAATGGCATGAGAGATATCAACTCCCGCTGAGGTTCGTTTAACAATACCTTTCCCCTTACCGTTTCCTTTCCCCTGCCCCTGCCCTGTCCACTTCCTGTCCTCGGTTGCCTTCCCTTTCCCCTACCGGTACTTTGTTCCCTTCCCTTTCCCGGGCCCTTTCTCACCGCCCTGCATGTCCTCCGCACCCTCGCCGTCATCATTGTCATTGTCATCGCCAGGACTGCTCCGTCCCCTGCTCGGCGCTCCGGGATCCGCCCAGTTCTCACTATCATCATCCTGGTCGATCATCCCATCCAAATTCAGTGGTCTAACGGCCAGGAAGTCACCTGCTTTGTTATGCCGGCAGCTTGGCGGCTCAATCGTTGCCCTCAAATCATCGCTACCGTACCAAGAGATACATTCGGTGGTGCATTTAACCTTTCCCGAGCGGGTTATCTGCCGATTCGAACGATCCACTTGATTCCCGAAGGCACTGGGGTTGTCCCACCTCCAATTGTTTATTTGGTAGCAGGTTTTGTTAAACATTTGCCCCATATATGGGCGGCAGGCTACCCACCAGTCCCGAAAATGTGACCTCCTGCTCTTGCGGTGCGGCCACATCAGCTGGACTTGTGAAAAGTGGCGAGTCGTTACTGGATCAAGAAAGATTATATCTAACAAGAGGTCCCAGGCCCTGTGATTGTTGACGCCGCAAAGGTTCTATATCCGTATGAGTCCACGGATGTGTTCCAAGATGAATCCATTTGTAAGGTCCCGATCCAATGACAGGCGTCAATTTACAACTGATGAAGGCATTTTTACCCTTGCAGTTGCCTTCCCCTTTCCTTTGCGGCTGCCCCTTGGTGCCATCGCTGCGAGTTGGAAATGAATGTACATCCGAGGCGTTAGCATTATGATACAATTGAACGTTGCAAAAGGAAGCTCAAAGTGAACGTACAAAGTTATGTAGGTTATCAGGTGTGTATTGGAATCAAAGACGTTGTTTTGCGCAAGTCACGTGATGTCAAGATAGTTCAGGAAGCTGCCGGTGTGTCTAATATGGGAGGAAAAGCCAATGGAGGTGTAGGCAGGAAGAAGGGATATTTACAGGAGTTGCTGGGATTTGATTCATATCCTGCGTCAGGTTGGTTAATGAACACAAAACGGCCCAGCCTTCATCCTGCAAAACCTCAAAGCACCTCATGAATGAGGTGCTTCGATACGAGATCAAGTCCTCATGGTGAGGAGATTTTGTGACGCCGGGTGTTTCTGTGGCATCACATACCATATTTACCGCTCAGACCTCGTTCACCTGAGAGCAAACTGAGTAGTTCTCAAGGTGTCCCAACCAGGCAACCATCCAACAGGGCTACCAACGCCTAGCGGTGAAGAAAGCACTCGCAACTGACGTCATAGAATAGAGAATACGTCATTGTTCACTTTGCGATGCTTTTAGCTCTGCCAAATGGGGATTTCCACCGGGAAGCTGAAAATGTACATAATCGCTGGTTCAAAGTAGTGTGTCAGGAACGAGTGCAATACAATGAAAACCGCGCCAAGAAGGTATACACACCCTTCCAGCGGTGCAAATAGACCTTCAGATGTTGCTGTAACAGTGAATATCAATGCTGAGTTGAATATCTGTTGAATCTGAAGGCAGTTAACCCCGTAATTGAACGCTGTCGGAGAGATCTCGTCCCCGAGTATTGTCACGTTTCAGAGTCCAGCGCTGTTTACACTGCGTCTCCATTCTTTGTCTAATCCCTCCATGGTTGCTTAAATAGAAGTGTACCTCGCCTGCCGATGCATATGCATGCAGAGGACATTATTCCTACAGTCACAATGTCGAATATCCATATCGGATGATGCCTTCTCAAAGCCCTCACCGTGTAATGTCTCCGGTCGTACGAAATGTTGAATGTATTGCTAATCGTCTGAATCAACAAAAGCGCAGGCCTTTGGGGAATTCTCAACTTCCCCCAGCTGAGAGACGCGTTTCCATACTGGCTGGCTATAGTGATTCCTCTCAAGGAGGGAGTCCCGTTGCCTCTACAATCCAAGGTCAGTACTCCACCCCCTCATCTCCGCTGAAGATTTCACTCGTTGCAGATATCACTCAATGGATGACTTCCACCCCGTCCACTACACAGTGATGGTCAATCATTACTCCAACCGCCATGCCGTGTACAAGCAGTCGATACACACCATCACCTGGCGGAATCACACAGACAGACTCAATGTGTCGCGTTCCATCCAGCCCCGCATCCGGCATTGCTATCACTCCCACTCTTCTCAGCGGTCTTGAAAACCTGCCTACCCACATCCCTAATCCAGAAGCCCGCGTGATCATTACAAATCCACTGCGAACGCGAGCTCCAGAAAGGAATCAGAGACAGAGGTAGTGGCAATTGTAAATGCAGGCAGTGTGTACACCATGATGAGTGGTCTCCGGCAGTCACACCATCCATCGATTTGGTCACTCTGACATGACGCGTCTTGTATTTGCAATGGGCAGGCTCCTGGAGCTCTACATGTCGAACAGACAGCCGTTTATGAGTGCAAGTGACTTGGAGACAGTAAATCATGCAATGCGACACGTTGCGAATGCATTAGCTGACGCCACACACTGGTTGAAAATAGAGATGTACTGGAACACCGCAATGCAGCAAAACAACATTTGGTCCATCGCATTTGAGGCACGCACAAAGGAGATCTTCAAAGAGGTATGCTGAATCAATGGCCCAGGTTGGATATTACACGCTCAAACCGGGACTAGGTTTGTGCACAAGTCGTTAACGTTAAATCCGATATTATTCAATCAGCTATGGACAATATAGCAGAGCTATATGATCTCCACAGCTATTAATCCGCCGCAGAGCGTTTGCAATTCATTGATTCCCTTTGGCAGACAATAAGTATCATTTTCCCATAGCAGAGCACGTGGAAGGTGGTGTACACGGTCCAAATCCAATGCAGAGAGTGACGAAAGCTCCTAACGAATGGCCAGTGTCCACACTACTTCCTGGTGGAAGCAATCCCTGGGTTGATCTACATCATATTTTATCATCGTGCGAATAACCACAGTAAGTATGCTGATGTATTTCATAATTCCATGATTCACAACAAGGATGGTCATATACCCTCCTCACTGATCGTGTTTACCTGCACTGCGTTATGCCATGCTCTCCTGGAGTGGCAAAAGATCAAACGCGTTCATCCAAAAGCTTCCAAGGCAAACCTGAAAGCGGACAGACCAGATCGCTCGAACTACATCAATTACAAGAATGACGGTGATATGAATGCATCCTTCAGCGCTGCAATGGGTCGCAAGTTGTTGACCTCGCCTGGCTGTGCAGACACAGATACATTCTTGATGAATACTTGGAACACACTACCAGAGAGCTACCAACAGAGGGTATATAACCACTCTTTTGCTACGGTCAAGCGTCAGATTCAACAGGCGGAGAACCCAACGCCTCCCATGGTGATCAGCGTGGAAGCAACGCGTGTCGACAATGCTATTCTTCTTGATTATTTGGCCTCCAAAGTGGCGCTTGAGGAGCCTCAGGTCGGAAGCACTAATCCAGACATCGTGATAGACATCAAGTGCAGGGATGATGAACCTCATTCCGGGATGCCAGGGGGCAGCGGGCATTTCCAAGATGAAGGTGATGAAAGCAACGTAGGTGATGCCATTCCCACTGCCAGCCGGTAACGAAGGCCCGTGACTGAACTCGAGAGGTCCCTGGGAACCAGTCATGTCGACAGGTATGAGGGCGAGGATGGACACGATGCGGATGCGGATATGGAGGAACAACCATTGCAAGCCAATGATGGATCAACGCAGAATGTGGCGGACTGAGGGCATAGTAGGTTTGACCTGGGACCCAGTGATGTTGGCGGGTGTGAGTGCGAGCAGGGCGATGATGCGGATGCAGATGGGGAGGAATAAGCATCGCAAGCTGATGATGGATCAATGCAGAATGTGGAGGACTGAGGGCATATTAGGTTTGACCTGGGAACCAGGGATGATGAAGGGTGCGAGAGCGAGCTGGGCGATGATGCGGATGCGGATGAGGAGGAATAAGCATTGCAAGCCGATGATTGATCAATGCAGAATGTGGAGGACTGAGGGCATAGTACGAGAGAGTGTGAAGAGTGGTCTGTACATTTCAGACTTGCAAAATACAATAATTGCGAAGCAAATGCAATGGCAAGCAATGTATCCGAAGCGAAGACTGTATTGCAATATTTGACAAAATCTCAAATCTAAACATATATGGGGTGAGTGCGGCATCCGATACACAGCAATAGCGCAGAGGTAAAATGTGGCTATCGGCCGAAGACAGGCATAAACATCGCCAAGCGTTGTGTAAACAGCTACAGCATAACTGGAGCCCCTGCGAAGAGTGTAACACACATGTTGACCTGATGGTGAGTATACCAGGCGCAAAGTAATGGAGGTAAGTATGCAACGCAACCAGTCGCCTGGGCGATGGGTAGTGTATGATTCTCCTTCAGAGAGTATGAGATTCTGTCCGAGCCGTCAGAGCTGTCCGGAACACCGATGTGTTTCAGACGGACACTAGGGTTGTTTCTGATATACCCGTTGAAGCAGTAGTTTAGCCGGCGCATTGAGTGCGGGAGAATGCTGCATCGCACGTCATCGATTGCGTATGGCCTATAAATAGTCACGTTGATATAGATACCTACTGGACTGTATATTAATTCGATTAGAATGCCTGATTCTGGTGTATAGCTGTGAGATAGTTTATTGAATTGTACTATTCAATATAGACATCACATATTTTCACTCCCGGAGAGTTTGGCTCCAGGTTCACTGGAATCGTCTTGGAGACGAGTGTCATAGTCCCAGCAGCTCCTACATTTTACACACTTAAATGCACGATTTTATAGCATTCTGAAGATGACTTCATACTCTTTTGAATAGTCTTGTATTCTGTTCCGCTACTTCAGAAGCGTTGAGAAGCACCTGAAAGTCCTCTCAGAGTACCTGAGAGGTACATTGTTTTGCATTCAGCCTGTTTGGGAGCTTCTGGGAGCTTCTGGAACAATCGGTGTGGGTATTCGGAATAGCTGAGTTGTTGAGTTATGACTTCCAAACCATTTCACATTTTGCTGATGTACATTTGATGAACTGGTTATGGAAAAAGCATTCGAGATCTGTCAGAAGGTCAGAGAGTGTGTTGAATTATGGAATGCTGGAACAACGAAGAGTCATCTTGTCGATCATTTTATCCTTTGTTGATGTCAACGTAGACGATGCATTCAATGTTTGATGATGCATATAAACTTTGACGAATAATGTAACGTTTAACGATGTGTTGAAATTTTGACAATCCACGGGAACCAGGTTGATGAGATAGGTCTAGCGGGCGGAAAATGGTGACAGCTTGCCTTGGTCAGCAATGGGTACCAGCCGCAAATCTGGGTTTGGGTGCACGTGCGCAGCAGACTGAAATCAGCTAGTCCTCAACCTTCTCTTTATCTAAAATATGTTGATGACCGTCAACTATCATGAGACTCAAGAATCACCAAATGCCTTCTTGCATGTTCCAGAAGTGTGGAAATCAATGAATCGCCTCATCTTATCAACATATCTTTCAGAGATGGCAGTTCAGGTGGGTGTGATTGTTCCACAGGCGATATAGAATTGGTATACCAACGGAAGTTGGGAAGTTCACAGGAAATTCTTCTAGATCGTGTTTACTATCCATATGCCCACAGTTGCAGCTGATAAGTAGTATATGTAGAGACTATCTCTAGCCATCCCACCTGTTTCCTCCATCATCCTCACACATCACGCAGTCCACATTGGCACCCCTGGTGACTGACCTCCCATCGGTGCCAATTGTACCTCATCCAGACAGATTCCACACCCAAACCTCCGACCTCTGATCCTAAGGCTACCGATCACACACTGTCTACATGATCATACTCGCCACCAAATTATTGTCACAACCAGACTGGGGTTAACCAAGGCCAGTTACTTTGATACTGCCTGTATACGGTGGCATCAGTGACTGATAAACCCAAGCAGCGGAACCCCATGCACCGTGGAGGCGAACAGTTGAAGGAGGGCCACGAGAATACCCACACTGGAAGGCCTCCAAAGGGCAAGCCGGGGTTGGCCGAGATCATAACGAGTGGCTTGATCTGTGTCCAGATGCCACACGTGATGAAGGCAATTACCGAGTGGGATGATCGTATGAGCAACGAGGACCACGAGCAGGAGCTGACTCAGTAGCCGAAACACAAACACCCAGTGGTGGAGACAGTCGAGGGCGAGAACAATGAGGATCGGCCGGATGTTTGTATGCCCTATATCCGATGGGAGACAGTGGATGGTTACCCAGTATGTAGTATTGGGCATCTAGAGGATGATACCTGACTGCTGTGTATGGATACCGATCTCTGGGAAGAGGCGATCTGCATAACACGCTGCCAGCTCTGGCAGAAGCCATCTTTGGAGTCGATGAAGGATTGATGATGACCTGCCGACAGTACATTCACAAAATCTGGCACAACACAAGGGCGCTCTCAATGCTCACCACTGCAGAGGGCACCAGATGGTTCCACGAAGACGTGACGGAGGCCTGGAATACATTCTCACAACATTGCCCTCGACTTCTCTCAGTAGCCGGGATCAACTCCAGAGTTGCTACTTTGGAATACATTAATGAGATGGTGTTGGTTAGGTGTGGAGAGGATCTCGTCTGGTGGGCAGGGGAGACACTGGGTCACTGGTGGCTGGAAGATACTGAACAGCATAGGGCGCTTCGGAACTGAGATCTGTCTGATGATGCACATGATGACGACGTCAGTGGCAATTTGATTGACTGTGGGCAACACAAGTGAGCCAACACCAGGGAAATGTAAGGAACCTGATTGGCCTGATCAAGGCTCTGAGGACAATGACAATCAGTCCGAGGACGATGATACCAGAGCTCTCAAGTGGTTGACTATGTGCTCAACACAAGAGTTGGCAACGGAACATGTAAGACCTCCATTTGGAATTTAGCCAATGCAATTAAACTGACTGTCCAGACCACAACACATCGCACACTCCCATCCATGAATGTCACATCATCATGGCTCATAGTCTGGAGGCTGACTGCAGATGTGACGGCACAATGCGATGCAGCCTAGAGCCAGGTCACGGACCGATTTCAAGCAGTGGCATGCTGGAAGGTTAACTGGACAAAGCAGAATCACTTGGGGTAAGCAGACTTCTGGACGGTGACTGACAAAGATGTCTTTGGATTTGCCATATGTGCCCTGTTCTGTGGTGCAAGGAAGAGTGGAACCAAAAGATGAAGTAGCGAAGGTTTGGATGGTCAATGTGGGGAGGATGCTTTCTGGTGGGCACTGATGCCCATCTTGGAGGAGTGGGCTGAGAAGAGCTAGGGGAAAAGAAAGAGGACCGATGACACCCCCGGGCCAACCTGTACGAACATATCGACCTCTGGACCGCCTGGACAACCTGGACCCTGTGGCCAACCGGGACCCTCTGGATGACCGGAACCCTCTGGACAACCGGAACCGTTGACTCCTGACTCCTCCATTTGCACTGCCGTGGTCGATCCTACTACTATCGCCGATCCTGCATCCGCGGCCGATCTTACTCCACCAGCCAATCCCACTCCCACAGTCATTCGTACTCCCGCTGCCGGTCCGACTCCCGGAGTCCGACCTCCCATCATTGTAAGTCGTCCGGTTCACCCTCCTCCAGTTCGCCCTCATCTAGTTCATCGTCCTCCAGTGGCAGACACCCTGGGTGGATTGTTTGGTGGCGGGTTGCATGGTTTGGATTATCTCAACCAACTGGCAAAGTGGGTAGCACAAAGTTAGCCGATGTGGCACCACCCTGCACTGTATGTGGCCAACTGTGTCAGATACTGCCATGATGACAAGGATACTATCTGGATTCTCGATTTCCAGTGGTTACATGTGACTATCCAGTAGCCAAAGTTGCAGCACATGAGTCTATTGAACCGGCCTGGTGCGAGATACATTGGCATATTATATCAATCCGGTGGGCTTCCACGGTCCTTGCCTTGGGAGAGAATGCTCTTTATCAATTGGGATAAGGATGTCTCAACTTGGCTCAGACTTACCTGGAACAAAGATATCCTGAATCTGGTCCTCCTGGTGTTACCGCAAGCTGCACCCGATGCCGATGGAGGTAGGCTTCTGGCCTCAGTTCAGTGGGTTCTTTGCTGACCCCAGTCAACAGCATTCACCCAGTTGATCGACTTCCTCTGGCTAGTGGTATAGACTGTAGGGTTTTGAATTCGTTCATGTGTCGTTGGGGTCAGTATTATTGGATCATATTTTGTGGGATTTCGTTTGGTTTTCTGCTGGTCTTGTATCAAGGGCCACTGTTAATGTCATTTGGAAGGTATTTTGTTGGTTTTTGATTGGTTTTCCTGCTGGTCATGTATCTTGCAGCTGTTTAAGTGTTATTTGGATGGCATTCCGTTGGGTGCTTTGTTTTGTTTACATGTTCATTTTTGTTTGGATATTGTCATGTGGATTTGCTTACCCTACCTGTATATATTACTTCTTCCCTATCGGTCTTATCCTATTGTTATCCAATGGTTCATGCATAACTACCAGTGGCCTGTGAGGCTCATCCAATGAAAATAAGAGTAATAGAATTTGGATCAAGCTGGTCTAGGAGAATTGAGCTGAACGAGATCTGAATGAAAGTATCCATCCAGTGGGAACACCGTTATGGAGATCTATGTGATCACATAGTAGAATTTCGGTTACTGAGACCCAGATTAAAATCTTTATCCAGTGGGAACAACGTTACGCAGATTTTGAATTTCGGTTATGGAGCCCTAGATCAACATCTTCATCCTGGGGGAACAAAGTTACGGAGATTAGAATTTCGGTTACGGAGATCTAGATGGAAACCATTGTCTAGCGCAATTTAATGGAGGATCGCTCATGCATGAGGATCATCCGGATCTGAACTAGGTACAGATACTATGATGAGTGCACTCCACTGGACGCTCTCCCTTCCTCCTCCGACCTCTTTTGCTATTCTTTGAACACACCTTATCCAGTAGCTTCGAAATGGCGAGAAGATACACTCGGAGACCCAGGAGCAATGCTGTGGCCAAATCCAATGCCACCAGCAGATCGACGAGACTGCTCAAGGAAATGGAAGATAGGGAGGAAGAGGAAGAAATAGTTTGTCTAGAAGCGAAGATGAGTATACTGAAACCCCACGCCCTTCGTCCAAGTCCTCATCTCAGCCACTGGTAAGCTTATACCCTGTGGCCTGGTGCCATGCTCATGTGGGATTGGATCCACCAGATGTCAAATTCACCGATGACAAACTCACAGATGTACCAGACTATTTCGAAGATATGGATGACGAACCTCTCTGGGACTCAGTCACCCATAGTTCAAACCCTCGACACTCGAAACTAGCCACCGGACGCTTGTTGACCGCTGCTCAAAAACCACCAAAGCAGACCTTACTGAAGCACCCACAAGACGCTCATTGGCCTCCTCCTTCTCATCATCACCATTGGTGGATATTCCCCTGTCAATGCCGGCATCTGGTCCTGTTAGTTCCCAGCACAGCAATAATTCTGGCAAAAGGGCCTCGAAGCCTGTAACCTTCCATTCCAGCCCTCAGAGTTCCCAGCACACATGTGCTTTGGCTGATGCTGATTCCGAACCTCGGGAGGCCAAAGCAACAACACGAAGACAGAGCTTGAGATGTATTGTCCGGTTCAACGATCCACAGGTTAGAAAAGTTGTGGATCATTCTTCCATAATGATCAGGTGGAAGACGTGATTCAATAACCCCTTCCCGAATGATGGAGATGAGAAGGCTGCCACTGCCTCGATAAAGTCCCACAGATTGTAGAAATTTGATGACAGTGTCCCCCAACAACCGGCACTTGAACACATGGCCTATGCAAGTCCCCTAGGCTTGCTCTGGAACCAATGTTAACCACCAGCTACAGATCAGAGGATTTCACTATTCCGTGCGAAGCACCGCAGTCTCGCTGATTGGCATAAAACTGAATGAGATATACCATCTCCTAGAGATGGAGCCCCCGAACAGAAAGGGTAACGTTCACTGGCTGCTCAACAATGAATGATATATCATTAGGAAGCAAGACCTTGAGGCTGGTATCATATGTCCACTGGTAGGAATGATGCTGATATGAATCCTCAGACTTGCAAGGAGCCATACATTAGCAGCGACATTGCCACAGCCAGGTACGACTGTTCGTTCAAGACGAACAAATTCCTGGCCATCCACATTTCGTGCTTCCTGGGGCAAATGTCACCCGAGTTTGTCTGTCTAATGGCAACCGCTCTCCAATGGCACCTCCACACTCATGTTGCCACTGGCAAGGCTGTACAAGTGCTGCTGTGTAACTCGATGAACACTGGCAGTGAGTGATGTTTCCAATGGCAGCTGAACAATAACTGACCGTCGCAGCGATATACAAGATGCATCAGGAGATATAGGATAGCCCATGTATGACGCCAGAATCATCAGATATTGGAATGGCCTTGATGAGCCATAAGGTTCAAGATATCAGAACACATAACGGCAAGGTGTGTCAATGTTTAAGCCTCCCAAAACCGACCGCACTCCCTGGTGTGCAAGGAAACCATCTGCAAGATGAAGGAATGACTAGCGGCTTGAGAGGCGCGGCAAGACCCAGACAAGTCTGAATGATTGCCATGATTTGTAAGGTAAGGTAGTATACCTGAGGTCATGTTCCCCATGCTAACTAGTTCAGAGTGGAATACCCAGCACCTGCAGTAGTATTGCCAGTAAGGTTCGAGAGGATGGTGTCCATAGGTTTGGCTGTGGTGTGGAATTGAGTTTTGCAGTACGGAGTTATGGTTTTGCTAAGGAATGCAATTCAGTTTTGCTGTATGGGGTTACGGTTTGGATAAAGAATGGAATTAATTTTGCAGAGTGGGGTTATGGTTTGGCCAATGGACTAGACGTGCTGCTAAAAGTGCTGTATTTGTTAGTGAAAGCTTATATTTTAGTGTGAATTTTATTGTGCAGTAGCTACCTTCCAGCTACCGGAAATTTATAATCATGGTGACATAGCTCCACTGGAAATCATGCCATAGCTCTCGTAAAATACTGCAATTGTGTAAACATCGTACCATAGCTCCATTGGAAATTGTACCATAACCCTTGTAGACTACCGCAACTCAATAATCATTGTGCCATAGCTCCAGTTGAAATCCTGCCCTAGCTCCACTAGAACTCCATTGACCATTGTGCCATAGTTTATGTGGATATTTGGTGAATAAACTGATAGCAGCATATGATGCCCATTCAGAACATTCATAGCTTTAGTGTGGACTCGACTTGTAGTCGGCGCAAGCCCATTGTGCTATTGCAAAGTATCGATTCTTCTTGCAGCGGCATAATCCAATCCTGTAGATTTAGCATGAGCTCGACTTATAGTTGCCACACACTCATTGTGCAATTGTACGATATCCATCCACCATCTATCTGCACTGCAGCGTTCTCTATACACGTAGCGGCTGAATACAAGTAGTCATATACGAGGACAGAGGGCTCCGTACGTCCACCGGATATCCGGATATCTGTTCCACCAATGCACAGAGCCTGCTGGCACGCGCTGGGTATGATCAGTCCGATGTTAGTCCACTCATAAACCCACAGGTCGTAAATGCATCCCGTGGCCGACATGCAGATGTCTATGGACCGACTATTGATGACTATTGGCAGCGTGTCGCAGAGGGGTCCACGGGAAGCTTGGCGTGAGCTGCACGTAGCGCAGTCTATAGTTGATTTGCACTGTTGCCGATGTCCCAAGTATACTCTAAAGCATACCTCCGAGTTTGTTCTTAAGTACACTCCCACACATGCTCTCAAGAACACTCTGAATTGCACTTGATTGCATACCTCTGGCCTGTTCGACTGTTAACTTCCAATTATCTCTCAATATATTCCCAAGTACACTCTCAAGCGTGCTCTCCTGTACACTCCCAGTTGTACTGGATGCCACGCTCCCAGCCTGCTTGACTGTACACAGCCAAACATGCTCTCAAGATGCTCCGAAGTAGACTCTGAGTACGTGACTATGTACACCTCCATATCGCTCTGAAGCACACTTTCAATTGCAGTCGATGGTATACTCCCCATTCACTTGGCTCTGTACTCCCAACTACACTATCAAGATGGAAGACTAGTCCAATCTGACATGACTATTGGGCATATGTATGCTCCTGCATATTTGATTCAGAGACTTGTCAAATTGCCGGCGCTGAGCAGAGTAAGGCTAGTGGTGTAGGACCGACAGTGTTTTCCTGATGGTGGGTGGAGTCTGGGGTGTTGCATTTAGCATGTGGCATGTGCCAGGAAGCATATGTTGGCAAAAATCATGATATCAGTCGATACGGTAGTCTGAACCTTATCTTTAGATTGGCCACCATGACAAGTTTTCATGATACCTCAAAATTATTGGGTTTATAATTGCAGCTATAGTTTCTTCAAGGAAGGTAGACAATTAGATCTTAGGGAGAGCAGATCTCCAATACAGTTTCCTCCACAGAGTCTACAGCCAGTTTCCCATCAATTTTGGGCTCATGTGTGCACAGTAGATTTGGAGCTGAAGCTCAGAATGGTGAGGTTGATGGTAATGGTAATGGTACTGCAAGTACTTTCTCAAGTGTTGCTTTCCCGAGCATGTTTCCAAGTTGGCTTTCAAGCAGGTTTCAAAGTCGGCTTTTAAGCAAGCTCTTAAATGCCAGTAGGCTGTATAGTAAACTTGCAGTAATTGTGTGACTGGTATAGCAACAAAGACTCCAGGCGGTATTGACAGGTGTGTCCATCTCGGGCCACAAACTGTTATTAGGTCCATAAACCCACATGTACATTTCTATGAATCCAGTGTAGATAAATAGAGGCTGCTCATCATGAACGGGTCAATAGAATGTTTGCTTCGAGCCATCCATGTCCATGTATATGCGTTGCGCAGCCTATTGTCATTTTGCACTTTTTTGATATATAGATACTGATTTGGGGTGTTATTGTATATACCCAAAGCATCTCCCGAAGTTACAATCTTCCATTCTGCAAATCATGGTGGGAATATACCTCTTAGTCTGATTGCCACAGTACTAACATCCTGTAGTAGTTATTACTTCCAACTGTGGTATACTCTGTTGACAAGTGTTATTTGACTTGGTGAAAAAAACAGATTGCTTATTCAAATAGCAGTATTGATTGCTCTTCAGTGAAACCTATTCATATAGTAACTTCTATTGGTATGGTATTGATGTATATCTGTGATTTCTTGCATTTTTCTGCAACAATCTTGTCCATCATATATACCATTGTCTCAATTGGGACTCCGATATTCCTGATCCTCGATTCTGCTAGGTAATGATATCATTTTACAAACATTTCAACAGCTTTTGCATTGGCAGACTTTAACAATTTCTGATCCTGGTAAATACTCTTCAGTGTATAATCTCATTGGTGTATATTATTAAATAGTTGGAGGGATATATCAGAGTAATTTTGCTAACTCACCTGTAGAGGGAATTTGAAAAGAGCATTTGCACCTTGTATAATGGCTGCAATAGAGGACATTTGGAATTAACATTGTGCATTATTCTAAAAGCAGTTCAAAATCAGGATACAACTTTTGCCAGTATTCTGTACTCTCACTTTATTATGTTACCTGGCCAGGAGCCACTTTTCAATGCATCAAAAGCTTTAAGGAAGTTTTTGAAACTTAGGTATGAAGACAATGATGTTAACTAATTGTCAAATAAACTTTCAATGTTTCCAACTTTCAAGTATATAATCAGCTACTTCAACAATTCCCATCGAAATGAAAGTAAGAGCTAATAAAGTTCATCAGATTGCCTCAGTGGTTATGCATTACACATGAGATATTCATAAATTTCATTTCACTTGGATTGAATTCCTAATGCTCAAATTTCATCAATATTATTATCTTCATGTACTTTGAAATACGTTATCTAATTTCACCTGCTGCCTCATGGTTACTAAACTGAATGTCATATAGAAACATCTCCAAGAATCTCCCATTTGATGTATACACCAGACGGGATTTGACCAATTATGCCAAGTTGTGAATTACTAGTCATTACTAATAATAATACTCAAGATCATCTTTATTGCAAGCTATCTACACAATTCTATTGGAAATGTAGAATAGAGACATTAACATTTTCAAGTGGGAATTACACAGTTTCAACTGCCATTTACAATGTATTGGTACAATTTTTGTTATCTTCTGGAGAATATGGAATTAATCCAACAACAATCCAGATATACTCTTTTGGGACATATCATTGATCCTTTCTAATAATTCCAGTGTCTTGATATAGTTGCCAGGTATATATATCTCCTGACAGACTGGTAGATGAGTTTTATTAAATGCACATCTCCCATACATTTATCATACCTACTTGTAGGTAATCTTCAATATTCCAATAGCTATTATTATTGTACATTTGAGTATATGTTCAATGATAGTACAAGTCTGCTAGATGAATCTGATCCAAATTAAAGTGTAACTTCAAGGAAAGATGTGCTCTATGATACTGAATAAACATAAATGTATCTTAGTAGTATAATATTCTGAATATTTTGGAGTCATCTTCTATTCAACTACCATAGCCAAGCTCAAAGTGAATTTGTCTGAGGAGCATCCTGAGTTCTTTTCCAGAGTAAAATCATTCAACTTCAAAGTTTTCCAGCCCAATAATTATATTCTGATTTTTCAATAGTTTTAGTTAATTTGTTAAGAATAGAACTTAGGCAAAGTCATGGGCAGATCAAAATGCATAAAGAGGATTTCATTACTCTTCCTCCAGGTGATTGATATTGTTCAAAGCTATACTTTCTGCTCTATTGGGCTTGCTGTAATATCCAATCCAATAATATTTTGGTGGTACTTTGTTTTAATTGTGTTATGTATAGATATTAGATTGGAGTTTCAGTTATACTTCCATTCTTCTGTTTACTAATTTTTAAATATACATACCCAGTATATACATAATTAAGAAAATCATTATGATACCTGGCTGTGATATGGTCATTAAAGTACATTCTCTCATATCTTATGAAAAATGGTTATACTAATCCCCATCAGTAGGCAGAATAATAAATTGAACAAAAGCTGATTCTTTGTTGCAATTAATTGATACTACACATATTGGTCTTCTAGTCGGTTCTCATTAATTCATGTATTGTTGTAACTATTGGAAATTGCAAGTTTTTATGAACATTGAGCTTGTTTGGAAAGTTCTCTGTGGTGAGTGTATAATTTATATTCATGATTATTGATAATATATGAGGGGGTGAGAATAGCTAACAATGTAAGCCTTAGATATTATGTATTTAATGATGCGACCCTATTGAGATTAGCTGCATAATTTTGCCATTGAACAGCACCCTATCAGATGTGGAGAATGGGTCAAAAAATATTAATGTCATTTTTGGTTGCCTGCAATCAGATATCTTGACAATACGAATGAAATATCCAGATTATTGTATTGTCTTTTTATTTCTGTAGAAAGTAATTTGGGTGGCTACAAATTGTTTAATGCTATTTGGAATTCTTGACAGCCTACAATAACCATTACTAGCTTGATTGAATAAAACATTGAAATTATATAATATTCACACTGAACAGTTATACATCAGCCTTTCAAAGGAATATGTGATACAAAATAATTATGATATATTTTGAATTCGAATTGTGTACCAAGCATTATTGCTGGATAAGGATAGTTACGCACAGATTCAACCAAATCATATTTACCTCAACATATGATCTATCATCTTGACAGTTGTTAAAATGATTACAATCAAGTTAATGTCAGAAGGTTAATAGTAGAAAATACCATTAGTCCATCCTGACCTCACTCTAAAAAATTGACAATAACATGTTACACAGCTATCAACTCGCCATAATGTAATGTACAGTATCGACCTTGCAACTGTTATTGATTGTTGATGGTTTTTCTGGAAATCTAGGAATATTACTTTATGATTCTTCTATTATTGTTTCCATAGATATACATAAAAGAAAAGGTGGCCTGCTGTCTAAATTACAGCTTAATAATACAAGGATATAATATTGAATAATAGGTGATGCTTTGTATGTTTTTTTCTAAGCTGGAGCTTATAGAGTAAAGGCAGAGTGAAATACTGCTAATTTAAGAAAAATCAAGAGATATAAAACTCTTCCTTTTCACCAAAAGTTACTTCAATGGAGTCATACTCTTACTCTATTTTCTAATTTTATATTGTATATATAAAATGTATTTTATTTTCAACAAGAGTTGACACAAAATAAGACACAACTGAGTATGATCACAGCCAATTATGCTCCCTGCAATCATACTGAGGCAATGATTGGAGATCTTTAGACAGTCCTCCACATGGTGTAGCTATGAACAATACGCAGTGCACAGCATTGAACTCTCTGATATATTGTATGTATCCACCACCGTCCAATCTATATCCTCCACCACCTTATGTAAGTTTCCCTCCTTTTAGATAATTATTTCCAAACGCTTATCTACATTTCCATATGGTTCTATAGAATATGCTTTTTAGTATGCAATTCAGTTGATAGGCTACCCAAAGATTTTCTATCTGTTGGCCAATATGGCCAGATTATAAATGCTTTTCAAATCAATATGGATCACAGTTAATCATTTGACCTTACCAGCTGGCCTGGTTTAGACCTTATGGCATTTGAATACCAGGTACACCTCTTCTGCCCAAATTGTGTCCAGATTTGTGGGAAGATCTGTTTCTTACCACCACTGATCATATTGACTGGACAAGGAAAGGGGTAAAGATATCAATGGAAATTTTGGTATGATAGTGGTACACTGGAAATAAAGTAGTGTATATATTCGGAAGATACCTGGGTAGAGTGCCATCATCAAAACATGTAATCCAACAGTTACTCCAATTTCAGCTTTTGGTTCTAGGTAATGAGTGTGATTTCTCACAGCCAGGTATCTAAGCAAATTTTCTCAACTTCACTCTAGACACCAAAAGCTGAAAGTACTTTTTTCATGCAGATTCCCTTTGAATTCCATAAGATGTACAGCTGAGCATTGACACCAGGTTAACTCCGTGCCAGCATAGCTACATTACTACCAATGGAAGTTAAAAAGAGATTCTGGATTAGACAGCTCAGTATGAAATGGTGGGAACAACCTCCAATCTAATACAGATATAGATGAAGAGAAGCAGCATATTACAAATACCTTCCCTGTGAGAGATACAATTGCTTAAGAATATAATAATATTGACAATGGCAGTTCTAGCATTATCAAGTTACAATGATAGATACATTAAAGCCAGGAACATTGATATAACAAATGTGAGATGCACTAGCTGTATACTGGGATGAACACTGGGAAGAATGACACCAGGCTTGGAAACATCATGACCACAGACATCAGCAAAATGTCAAATGGTTTGGAAGTTACAGGTGAACAACTCAGCAACGTGTGAACAGCCACACTAATTTTTCCAGATGTACCCTAATGCACCAACATAAGCTGAATGCGAAGGGATGGGCTCTCAGGTGGTCTGAAATTACTTCTCTGGTGCTCCTCAATGCTTCAAAACCTGTTGAACAGAATACAAGATCATCCTAAAGACTGTGTGGTTTTGCTCAAAATCCTCCAATATTAAGCTAATAGGATGTGCACAGTGCAGAGCTATTAGGACTATTGACTGTATCCATAACACTATTCACTGCTTCCCCAAAAATATTCCAGTGCACCTGCAACATAGAACCGTACTCTCAGGGAGTAACTAATAACATGTTTATACCAAATAGTACAGTGTGATAAACGATTTTACTTTTGTACACCATGATTCAGGCATTCTAATTAATATATGGTCCAGTAGGTGTCTAAATCCACATGATTATTATCAAGCCAAATACTATCAATTTTATTTGATGCAGCATTCTGTCGCACCAAATGTGCTAGTCCAACAATTACTCTGACATGGACAATATGCATCTTCTTAGTCTGTTCGACAACCCAGACAAACCCATCAACACAATCACCCCAATTGAGCAGATCTTTGCACTTTAATGTAATCACCATTATATATTTTCAAACTTCTGGATGTAATACCCATTGTTGAGTCTGCTTGCACCTTTTAGAATAATGTTGATCGCTTGTTTCCAGCTTGCAGGCAGTTTTGAAATTGGATTATCTAATTCGGTTGAGTGCAGCTAAAGTATAATACAGGAAAAGATGGAACTAGGTGTTAGATAGTGTTATCAAGGTCCCTTTCACTATAACGGACCTAGAAGTTATTAGATTGAGGCATGATCCCTCGGATAGCATTGGGATATCCTATCGTCCAATTATGGTCAAGAGGCCTGAGAGATGTAGGGCTGTGAAATGGTTGACTGTAGAACAATTGCCCATTCTGAAATTTAATCAGTATGCTGTCTAGGAGTATATTCCAACCATATCTGAGTAGCAATCCATGAACCTGGTTTGCCCAGTCTGCTTCAATTGGCATATGGAAGAGAAGTCTGACATGGGACATTCCGAAACAAGCTAATACAACCCTGAGTAATGTAAGTTTGATCCTTCCGCACACTCTACAGACATAGGTGTTGCTCAAATGATCAACTAGTCACGATTCAGGGAGAAAACAACACTCATCTTCACAATACTGCAGGAATACAAGATGTGCTGTGCCAATATGACACTGTCTTCCTGTAGCGGATAGTAGGTTGACAACCTTTGCAGACTGTATATCATGCCAGCCCTGAAGGGCAACACAGTACAGAGACTCCTCCACATAGTAAAGACTGGTACACCAGTCATTATGCTGTAGCATCTATCAAATGTGATTGACTTTAATTGTAGATCCATATGCCTCATTCACATTGCCGCTATGTAGCCATTCAGAAATGTGTATGTTGAAATTGTCGCCAGAACCCATTTGCCGAGTTGACTATGGTATATCGCTTACAAGATGCATCTTTTGATACTCAAATGTATTATGGGCTGTTCAATGGCTTTCCACATCTCCTAAATGCCCATGCCTCACAGAAATCATCAGAGATAATCAAGCAGATGGAGAACTCCTTCGTGAACAATATCTGGTTATTCACAGCAATACCATCAATCTGTCTCTCCAGCTGATTCACAATGGAGCCCATATTAGCAATACTCCATGTGGTGGCATCAATCTCAGCATCGGAGAGATGGTCCAGAAACTGTACATGGTTGTCGGAGGTGCTGTTTGCCACCACATAATCATCCCCAGCTGCAGCAGTCTTCATTTGAGCTAGGTGGTTGGTGAATATGCTTCTTGGACTGGTTGGCGTAGCCCCTACATCATGCAATCGTTGTCTCTCCTCATTTTGGTGTAACTCAACCATTATCTTGCATGTAACAGGTGTCACCGGATGGATTTTGTGCTCCAATTGCTCTTCTGCCTTCTGTCAATCAGCATCTAACTATTTGGTTGCTGCATATTGGGCTCTATTCAGGTGCAACTGAAATTGACTTCTTTTGTTGCAGTAATCTTTTCAGCCCTGTACACATGAACCTTCATGGGAGGACAAATTGTATGAATCATTTGTGCTTTCAACTGATGGGATTCTTGTGCCAACTGTGCATCCACTTCGGCTGGTGCAGACTTCCACAATTTCTGTTCTCAAAATGCACCCAGCTGATGGTATAATGGCTTCTGCGCATTGTTGACTGCTGTCAGTAATAGATTTGAGTAAATTTGTCATCTAACATATAGAGTGAATTAACAAAATGCTGGCACTACTCCGATTACCATGTCAACACAGCCCGTTCCTGCTAAAGGTTGCCTATCACCATTGGAGGAGTCATGAATGGGTGTGCAATTCAGTGCCAGTCTTCTGATCATGACCCAGATCTCCCATCGCTGGCAGGAGCTGCCTTAAATCCGATTGAATGGTTGAGAGTAGCCCTTGAGGCCTGTACATTGTGGTACTAATGTGAATTGACTGTGAAAGTGATTGTTGATATTGCTAGGTTTTAGGTATTTGAGTGGCCAGTTCAATTAGTCTTAAACTAAACTGAGTAGCAGCTGATGCAACTCATCAGGCTGCAAAAGCAGATAGACATTGCAAAGAGTGTATTGCCAGAACTGGTTGCAGATTGGGTGACCACCAAGACTGCACAGCATATCAGTATTAGTTACCTCCAGAAGCTCGAAGTAATCATGCAAATCTCTCGACTGATGGAGTGGTTCAATGCCCCATTGACACCCCTTGAGGAATTTCACACATTGGGCATGAGCCATATGAGACTTGTGCAACAATCACTTCATCTGGATAATCCCTGACATGGTACGCTAGAAGAGGAAAACATTGTCTTTCGAATTCATCAGCACAATCCCATCTCAAGTCGGGACCAGATATGTCAAGTTTCCTGACTGGGCATAGCACAGTTCCAACTGTGTTATACCATGCCTTCTTAGGATTTTTGCACCATTCAAGGAACATGGGCTCATCTCGACGGGAATCCAGATACACATTTAAGCTGTACTGTGAATATGCTTTCATATATTTTCAAGTGGAATATACCGTGGCCAGACATGCTGATCATCTGAAGAATTGATCAACAGAGTCTTTTTGGATACACGAATTGCAGACATAATTGCTGCTCCCGAAGGAGGTTGATGCTGCGTCTCCCACCACCAATTGCCCATGTACCTCATGCTGTATATTGGGTGCCATTTCTAGTCATCGAGGCACACCAGTTCGATATGGTAGTGCACCTGAAATTGGAGATATGTTTAAAGGTACCGAATACATTTGAGAATATCCCTGGAATATGTTATTCTGACCACAAGCGAATGCACTTCAATGCAAGAATCATCATAGAGGCTAAAATGCAGTTCAGAGAGGACCTTTTGCAGGTTATCTGCTGGTTGGAATGATTCCATATTGAGGTTGTACAGTCCATGCCTCACATGTTGATATATTCATGTTTGCATTTCCAGGCTGAATGATTGCGCCTGTTCAAAGTCATGAGCAGACGGAAATGGATGCGATGGATACCATTGTTCTAAGTACTTGCAATGCTTGGCGCACAATCCAGTTGCTTTGCCGCGAGCTTTTCACGCTGCATGTTGCGCTCCAACTACCTCCCTATGAGTCTGTGTCTATGTTGGATCAGAGGTGCACCTCAGAACATGCATTTCAGGGTCCATAGATTCTTTGTTAGTTGTCTGTCCAGGTGGTGCTGCACCAGGTACATTGCCAATTGGTAGATTATTAGTTGACTAGCATATTGAGCGCCATTCAAGTGCACCTACTGGAGTTAATCAATGATGGGTCAGGTCGATTCCAGCCTGCAGGTAGCGGAATCCCAATGGGTAATCTCCCTTCATTCATCAATTTTGGGTATGACTGCAGGCAGTCACCCTCCAGTTGGTTCATGTTTGATGATGACTCATTGCAGAAAAAGTACTAAACATATTTCCACTCAGCGTTGACTGTATTCGAAAAGTGCTCAGTCTACACATAATCTGATGAATCTCGCTGATCAGGGGGTGATTCAGAGCCTCATGGATATTTGATGCAAAGTGAGCTAACTCATGTTAGGGTATCACATTCACAGCCACTTTGCACCCCACTAATTGCTGGCAAGGAGTAAAGCAACCTCACCTCTGGACCAGTTGCACATCATATCCTGCACAATCATCATGCACATCATCTGCTGAAAATGATAAACAGAGAAGAGGAGCTGTGATTAGTGATTACTGCAATCTACTTCGGATACATGTTCATCAAGTACAGCTGCAATTACCACAATCAGCCTCAAACACTACCTTTGCAGCATTGTCAGGAGCAAAATGTAATTCAGTCCAGATGCCATACGAAAACCTCCCAGACACTCCGGTAGCCCTCACCAGTGCTTCTAAGTACTTCCAGATGCTCCCAGCCCCCCCTGCAGCTTTGCAAAGTGCTCTCGGACTCTGCAAGAGCATTCTCACATGCTCCTGACAGAACCTGCAGTGATGGAGGGGCATTCAGGATGCTACGAGATTTGACTATTTGGATAGTCAAATTTTGGAGCTCCTGAGAACTCTGTGCAGGTCTGCGGGAGACTTCGGGAGCAGCTGAGACCTCTGCACATGCTCTGCTGGCGAGTTGGTGCGATATTCTCACACCGGTGGTTCTTAGGGTTCCATGACCACAAGGCATTTCATCGATCATATTAGTCTTTGTTACAGTCACAACGTTCGCTACATCATAATATGGCATGTATAATTCAAGTCTCTCTATACATATACATACGGAGATACAGGGATAACGGAGATGGACTCAGCGATGGGCAGAATGTATTTGGGAGACCCCAGGGTAGATAGCCATCATCTCATTATACGAAATACACACTCTACCTTTCCCAGCTGTTGGTCTTATGCACTCTTGCCGAGCTTTCAGAGATCCATGCAGTCTTGCAAACCGTTCATAGATCCACTCAATTTGTGTGGTTCATCATGGCCAGATATCCCTTTATATCCTCTCACCCTCTTCCTACACTCCTCGAGCTAGAGCCACTCTTTCCCACCAATTCTCCCTTCGGATACCATGCGGGGTGCGGCGGAGTGCTGACGATGGGCTGTCTGCCTTCTAGCTCCACCGTTTGACCACACCATGAACGAGTGAACTTGGAGCTGCACTCCGAGGCCGGGATCGAGCGATTTTGGACATACACTTCGAGGCAGTGATCGAGCGTGTTTGGAGATCCACTTGGAGGCTGTGATCGAGCGAGTTTAGAGATAGATTTGGAGGCTGTGATGGTGTTAGTTCGGGGAGGCACTATGAGGCCGTGATCGAGTGAGTTTGGAGATCTACGTGGAAGCCCTGATTGTGCGAACTTGAAGGCCGTAATCGTCCGAGTTTAGAGATACACTTGGAGGCTGTGATCGAGCGAGTTTGGAGATGCACTTGGAGGCCATGATCGAGCGAGATTGCAGTAGTACTTGGGGGCGGTCAATCTGGAGGCAGTAGTTCGGGAGGGAGGCGCGACAGGAGCTGAGACTCTATTCATTGTATAACTCGTAATTGTGGAAATGTAGAGAATTGAGTACAACATGGTCTGCCGAGAGATGAGAGACTGGCTGGGAGCGGGAGACAGTCGATCGTGGGATGATGCAAGTACGCAGTGTATGTAGTACTCAGTGTATGCTGTGCTCGGTGTATGCTGTACTCGGTCTATGCTGTGCTCGGTGTATGCTCTACTCGGTGTATGCTGTACTCGGTCTATGCTGTGCTCGGTGTATGCTGTACTCGGTGTATGCTGTACTCGGTGTTAACCCTTGATCATGGCATGAAGAGATAGAGAAGGATGACTTAACTTCGTGTTCTTAGGTGATGGTAGAGTTACGGACGACAAAGAGAGACGATGAGAGGAGATGGGGGAAATCATCGTCAGAAACTGGGTCTTCAGAGAATTTCCTGTGCGAGTCAATTTACCATCCCCAATACAGCAGGTGCGAGTCCCGATCCGGTGTGTCATTCCACCGATACCAGGTCTTCCCAAGCCAATCAGGCAAGTCATACCCCTGATTCTTCATCTCTACTCGTATCCTCCACATCATTCTCATCTTCATCCCATATCTCTCTCTTTCTTGTCCACAACTCAACCATCATTGCAGAACACAAAGTTAAGTCATCCCTCTCCATCTCTCCATGCCATGATCATGAGTTGACACCGAGTACAGCATACACCGAGTACATCATACCCAGAGTACAGCATAAACCCAGCACAGCATACACCCAGTACAGCATATACCCAATACTGAATCCACCCAAGATTATATGTCTTCCCTTCATTCTCATAATTAGGAGTTGACCCCTGAATTTCGCTTCAGCTGCCGGCGTACCTCCCTACACGATCGAACGCCACCAGCCAGCTCTCCATGAGAACTCAAAGGTAAAGTCGCATTGTCACATTCCCACGGTTTGCAAGGTAACTAACTGATGAATAGAGTCTCCGCACCCGGCGCGCTGTCCATCGAAGACCTCCAAGTACTCATCCAATCTCGCACGATCACGGCCTCAAAATCCATCTCCAAACTAGCTTTAACACAGCCTCCAAGTGTATCTCCAAACACGCATGATTACGTCCTCCAAATTCACACGATCACGGTCTTGAAGTGCATCTCGAAACTCACTCGATCACAGCCTCCAGGGGTATGTCCAAACTCACTCGATTAGGGCCTCCAAACTTGCTCGAGCACGGCCTCGGAGTGCATCTCCAAACTCGCTCGATTACGGCCTCCAAGTTCGCTCGTTCATGGCCTCCAAGCACATCTCCAAACTCGCTTGCTTAAGGCTCCCAAGTGTATCTCCAAACTCGCTCGATTACGGCCTCGAAGTTCGCACGAGCATGACCTCCAAGTGCATCTCCAAATATGCTCGATTACCGCCTCCAAGTGCATCTCCAAACTCGCTCGATCACTGCCTTGGAGTGTATCTCTGAGTTCACTCAATCGTCATTTTCACGCGCACCTCGAATTGCTCTCAAGCACCGCCTGCAGCCAGCTGAGATATCCTGTGTGTAAATTGGTAGCTATATAGATACATTGATACATAGATACATAGATGAGAATACAAACTGAATACATGAGTTATAACAATCGTTGAATGATAAGTAGTAGCTATGATTTCTAGCCGCACCAGCATGGTTCCCACTGAAGATGTTGTTTTTACCTGACTGCTCGACTGTGATTCGAGGTGCTCCCAGACTTGTCGCCGGCGCTCCGGGGCTTGTCGTCGGCGCTTCCAGACCTCTCACTGGCGCTCCCAGGTGCTCTCAGGTTGTCTCAGGTGCACCCAAAGTTCTCTCCGGCGCTCCGCGATGTTTCCAAACTTATCACAGTCACTCCTGTACCGGTCTTCAGTGATCTCAGTTATTCCGAAGGCCGGCCTGATTACCCTCCTAGGGTCTGATACTCTCCTGAAATTGACGCATCTAAGTTTACACTCCACATCCTCTTAGACACTCCTGGAGGCTTCTAGCGACTAAAATACATTTTGCTGATGGTGAGATATGCAAATGCTCGAGCCTCTGAGCAGCTGATGCTGAAGATAGATCGTCTTTACACAATCAGTTGGTAAGATTCAGAGCAAGCTATATGCCCACTCAATCATTATCGAGTAATGATAAGCTGGTAGCATGTTTGCTTGAGTAATGATCCCTGACAGAAGAGTGAGTGCTGAGGAGAACAACAATATATAGACAAGAAGCTCAGTAGGCAGCCATCACTGTTGTTGCTCGACTCATAGCCCTCCTATTGAGTCAGGTTAGAGGTTTTCCATCCACAATTTAGGTGTAATATCCCTAGTTTTGGTTAGCTTGAAACTGTTCTTGTTGTGTTCCTGTAGATACTAGATCTCATCCCTTCTTTAACCTTTACAGTGATGGAAGTGTATGATGGCGAGCATCTATCCGAGATTCTGATACAGTAATTTGAGCATATAACACAGTAATGTAGATTGGGTGTGATTATGATATCTTTTTCTCAGCCAGGTTTCTCTGATTAAAGGTGTAGTGAAACACCATAGTCTGTGATAAACATAAAGGATATAGGAGGTTGTCACTCCACTGAAGGTCACTGGAACCTGCAATATACTCAACTATACAATGATTTTTTCTACCTTATATCACACATCAAATGTTGGTTACTGCCAACTCTGGTTCACATAGCATCTTGACGATCAGATCACCACCACAGACATTGTATATGCTTTCACTGGGTGGGATCATCGCCTCGAATCAATGCCCTGATGACAATTAGAGATCATATCATAACAGTTCTCAAACAGCCACTAGCAAAGACAGTCTATTTGGGCAATAGAACAATCAATTTCATCTGCCACATGCATATGGTTGTGACCCTCCTTTACAGCAGCCATTTCCAGGTGATCCTCAGCTCTACCACCTGTCTGCATTGAATATGACACCCAGTTCACAACCAAGCATTGGGGAAGCCAGGGATGTCTGAGTTATGGGCCAGTGTGGCAAGGAGATGATCACTGCCAAGATGGTTATGTAGGGTATTGAAATGTCACCCACCTGCATTTCTTAGGACAAGGGCCCTGAGCTCCCGGGGTACCATGAGAACCCCCAGCGCCGCTAGGATCAATCCAGTCACTTTGTGAACATCTTTCAGCGCTACTCCACCACAACCTCCTGCAGTGAACATGGGAGACCCCCCATTACCCTCCAACTGAAAAGATTGCAGCCTGCAGCTGAACTGCGCAAAACCGATGTCGTAGGGATGGCTAACTGGACCCAGTGCATGCAGCATTCATATGATGAATATGATGCCAATGATGAGAACGATGATACTTTGGACATGTGAAGTGCCCCAATCAGCCTGAAGGTAATGGAATGATCTGTAAAGCAAATTGCCAACACGATGGGGTAGCCCAACTACAGTGCATTCAACAAGTGGAAGAAAGTATGGGTGGCTGGGTTTCGGGAGACAAAGCTTTGGAGCATCATCCAAGAGCAGAACTGTTTGAAACAGCTTTGAGATGGACACCTGCACTGGGTAAAGGTGGCTGCAGACTGTTTTGCAAAATTTGCATCAGCAAAATGTAAATAGGTCCGGAACTCCCTGACACTCCGGGCGACTTCACCAGTGCTTCTAAGTACTTCCAGATGCTCCCTGACCCCCCTGGAGCTAAACAAAGTGCTCTCAGACTGTGCAAGAGCATTCTCAGGTGCTCCTGAAGGCACCTGGGGTTATGGAGGTGCACTCAGGATGCTACGAGATTTGACTGATATCATAGTCAAATGTCGGAGCTTCGGAGACCCCTGCACAGTTCTGTGGGTGACTTCGAGAGCAGCTCTGCGCGAGACAGTAAGAGCAGTCAAGACCGCTGCGCAACACAGCAGGACACTTGGTGCCGTACTTTCACAGCAGTGGTTCTTGCATTTCGTCTTATCATATTCCTCTTTGTTAAAGTCACATGATTCGCTACATCATAATATGGCATGAATTATTTAAGTCTCTCGATAGTTATACATAGGGTCAATCTGGCCGCAGATGGTAGTCGCGCATAATCGGAGGAACACCTGAACACGCCCATTGAGAAGCGTAGGAATCGGGTGAGAAGATATGATACTACCTGACGTTGAGGATCAACGCAATTGCGTGGATTCACGAAATCTCAGACCGAGCAACTGAGACCAAAAGTTGGGAAAGATAGACTGTGTATTATCATTGTATGATAAGATGAGATGGAAATGAGATGACGTCTATCGCTTCCGGGGTCTGCCAAATATATACTCCCCGTCAGTCTGTCCACCTCAGTTACCCTACCCTGTATCTTCATACACCTGCCGTCGCTACATAGAGATGTACTTGGAGGCCGTGATCGAGCGTGTTTGAAAATGCACTTGGAGACTGAGATCGAGTGAACTCAGAGATGCACTTGGAGGCCGAGATCGAGTGAACTCAGAGATGCACTTGGAAGCTGTAATTAAGCGTGTTGGGAGATACACTTGGAGGCCATGATCGATCACGATTGGAGTAGTACTTGGAGGCAGTTGATCTGGAGGCGATTGATCTGAAGGCGGTCAATCTGAAGGCAGTCAATCTGGAGGCAGCGAATCTGGAGGCAGTGAATTTGGAGGCGGTAGATCGGGAGGCATGTGCGATGGTAGCTGAGACTCTATTCATTGGTTAACTCGAAATTGTGGGAATGTAGAGAATTGAGTACAACTAGGTCCGCTGAGAACTGGGAGACTGGCTGGGAGCGGGAGACAGTCTATCTCGGGATGATGCAGTACTCGGTGTATTCTGGACTCAGTGTTAACTCATGATCATGGCATGGAGAGATAGAGAAGGATGACTTAACTTTGTGTTCTTAGTTGATGGTAGAGTTGAGGACAAGAAAGAGAAAGACGAGAGGAGATGGGGGAAATCATCCTGAGAAACTAGGACTGAAGAGATTTTGGTGAGCAAGTCAATTTACCATCCCCGATACGGCAGGTACAAGTCCCGATCCGGTGCGTAATATCACCAATATGAGGGTCTTCTAAACCGAATCAGGCAAGTCGTACCCCTGATGTCTCATATCTGCTCGTATACTCCATATCGTTCTCATCTTCCCCCATCTCTCTCTTTCTAGTCCACAAAACTGCTATCATCGCAGGACAAAGTTAAGTCATTCATCTCGATGCCGTGATCATGAGTTAACACCGAGTGCAGCATACACCGAGTACAGCATACACGTGAGATTGTCTGAAGTCCCTTCATTCTCACGATTACGAGTTGTCCCCTGAAAGTAGAGTCAGCTCCCGGCGTGGCTCCCCACAGATCGACCGCCACTAGCCAGCTCTCCATAAGAGCTTCAAAGGTAAAGTCACCTAGTCACATTCCCATGGTTGTGAGTTAATTTACCGATGAATAGAGTCTCAGCACCTGGCCCTCCTCCCATCAACCACCTCCAGATTGACCGCCTCCAGATTGACCACCTCCAGATTGACCGCCTCCAGATTGACCGCCTCCAGATCGACTACTCCTCCAATCTCTCTCAATAATTGCCTGCAAATACATCTCCAAACTCACTCGGTCATGGCCTCGGAGTGCATCTCTAAGTTCACTTGATCACGGCCTCCAAGTGTATCTCCAAAATCGCTCAATCACAGCCTCCAAGTGCATCTCCAAGCTCGCTCGATGACGGTCTCCAAGGCATCTCCAAACTCGGTCGATCTCGGCCTCGGAGTGTATATCTGAGTACATACGATGGTCATCTTCAGGCGCACCTCGAATTTCTCTCAAGCGCAGCTTGCAGCCAGTCCAGATATACTGTGTGTAGATGGGTAGCTGTATAGATACATAGATGCATAGATGAGAATACAAACTGAATACATGAGTTTTAAACAATAAGCAGTAGCTATGATTTCCAGGCGCACCACAGTGTTCCCAAAGAAGATGATGTTTTCCCAGACTGCTCTACAGTGATTCGACGTGCTCCCAGGCTTGTGGTTGGCGCTCCCAGGCTTGTGATTGGCACTCCCAGGCTTGTCACTGGCACTCCCAGGTGCTCCGAGGCTCGTGGTCGGCGCGCCCAGGCTTGTCGCCGGTGCTCCCAGGTGCTCCCAAGTGCACCTGAAGGCCACTGCATCGGTCCAGTTAACTCTGGGATTTGCCCACCCTGGGATTCTGGTCCGACAACTCTCAGACACTCCCAGAGGCTCCCAGTGACCAAAGTACATTTTGCTGATGTGAGAACTGTCAGCCTTAGGAAATTTTTGACAATGCTTAATGGAGTTGGCTTTACTAGATCAAGTTGTTGTTCAAGAAATGTGCAAGTGAGGTTCGGGAGTCTCGGAAACAGAGATGGCTAGGCAACAAACAAATGGTATCAGATATGGGAGTTAACGCAAGCATTACAGCTACAAGTAAGTGCCCAAGGTAGCCAGATCAAACCATTATGGCTGTGATTCGCTGGGTGTCAAACTTCAATAATAACCTTACATCCCTCAAACAACTCCAAGCCTCATACACAGATGTGATCCCCTCGGTGGAGCTGATCGATTGCATTGAAAACACTGGAGGCCCACAAGTGCCATGCAGTCAAACATCAGGATTCATATGCACCCTGCCTCAGGATGAACTTGACATACAGTGCATGGGATTATGTACAAAAAAGCATTTGATCAATGATCCCATGTATGCCCAGATTTTGTACAACTGTTGGCTGTCAAATGCTGCCAAGTTAGACCTGGGACACAGTTTGACATTGTTTTTCGCAGAAAAGTAGAGTGGCAAAGGGAAGGATGCTACAGAGCATGTAATTAGACCGGCCAAGGTAACTCCTGCTGGCTATGTTATCATTAGATAAGCCTAACTGCCATTAACTTTACATAGACTTTGAAAGGTATGACAGAGGGCAACAGAATGGAGTGAGAGAGGGACAGTGGGCAAGAGAATAGTACCTGTATTCATGTAAGTTCTGATTGAAACAATACAATTGATTATATTCCACACATACATACTTGCTTCAATACTTGCTTGTAAAAGAAATACCTAGCATTGTGACAAATTCAAGAAGTGCTGGAGCATGAGACCCTCTGGCTAGCTTAGCTAGGAACAACAGAAGAGATCTTGAAAACCAAAAGACAACCGACAATGATGAAACGAAGGCTCAGAAGTAACCGACAGATGGTGAGGACATCCTCAATCATGAAAACAGTAGTTCCATACTGATCATGATTTGCAATATAATAATCAACTAATTTGAACTCAAGTGTCATGATGAGGTGGTCAGACTATTGAATGTTGATCTGATTTGTCAATTGAAAGTTGACTGAGTCCCTGGCAAGACATATCCAATTCATGTCCTACCTAGGACCAAGTTTCTGGCACACCAGGTTTGGGCAATATAGTGAATTGCGACAAAAAGGGTGTGGGATTTAGATATGCCAGGAATGTCGGTGCCAAATGAAATGGGTATTGGCAAAACTATTTGATCAGAGGCAGTGGCTATGATATTGACATTGCTGACTGAGATCATTGTTGTGCGGTTCCTGCTGTCAATTGTGTGTGGGAATACCCTGGACAAGGGGGTGAATAAGGTGCACAATGATGATTGCGGCATTATTGGTGAAGAACTTGATGTGTATCCATGGCAGAGACTGAATTCATTGCCCTGTGGCCTGTTAGATGTCCAGACAACTCTACCTCTGTGACATCTAGCTCTTACTTCAGCACTGGAACCAGTTCATGTGGTCACATCGCTGATAGTAGTGGATACATTCAAAAGTGTCTTCGACGAAATCACCAATGGGACCGATTTCAAAGTTCAGCACCTGTCAAATCATGGCAATGCAAATCTTAGCCATGAGGATCTGAACACTTCTATTGACAAGCCAGAAAATGGATGGAACACCCACATTGTAGTATATAATAGCCTAACATCCAGAACGAAGCCATCAAACAAAAGTCAACTCTAATACATTACATCGAGTTCAGGGATATTTGATGACTCTCGTCAGCACAAGATGAAAAACAGTATCGGCTCACATATCATCATGAAAGCAATAATTGGATTGACACTTCAAGTCACAGCTAAGCTGGAATTCCATTCACTATTTAATGGGTGTTACCAGATAACATGGCATGTTTAAGGTGTGTCTGAAAATCCAAATGATGATACAGTGATGGAAATGCACAGTGCAGATGCACTGTGATATGCAGTGAAGAGTTTGAGGCATGCTATCTGGACTAAAGACAAAGACACTCAACAGGATTTGGCGCACTGGATGATACAGATTGCAAAGCCATCAACTGTCATGAGGTTGATACAATCGAAGTTGCCTAATGGAAACCCACCCGTTCAGATACTGAAGGAGAATGCACATCTCAATAATCTTGAGTGGAATGAGGTAGAGCAAGCACAAGTGAAAACTCTGGTCGAAAGATACACTTCACAAGGTGTTTCAGATGCATGGATTGTTCATAGATGGCAGCTGGCATGTCTTGAATTAGGGTTGGGAGTCACCAAGATTCCTAATTATAAATCAGATCCACGGCAGAATATATGGCAACTGGATACGTCAGGAAAACCTTCGGTGCAACTGTAACCAACATATATTATCCCTGTTACCACTGTGTTACGGTTGCTTCCTGTGGATTATGACTGCCTACCATGTACTTTGCCCATGAGAGGGGAGTTAGGGAAATGTTATGCGAGTGTTACTGTATGTAATATCGAATCACAGAATGAATCAAATATCTCATACTGCATGCATTCCATCAACCCCCTTTTTTCAATCGTCATCTCCACGACCATCACCGTCACCACCATCACAATCACCAGCATCGGGTATTTTACTGTTCAATTATTCTTCCATGAACGTTATGTAACACCCCCCTACCAGTGAAACCCGATCCACTGCTACCAGCTTGCAACCAGCTTGCTCCCAGCGAAGCCACTTTCACCCCGACCAGCGAAGCCCGATCCACCACTACCAGCTTGCTCCCAGCGAAGCCAGAGATCCACTGCTCCCAGCGAAGCCACTTTCACCCCTACCAGCGAAGCCAGATCCACCGCTACCAGCTTGCTCCCAGCAAAGTCCAATCCACCGCTAACAGCTTGCTCCCAGCGAAGCCAGATTGTCAGAGAGGTGAGAGTGAGCATTCCACCGCTACCCGCTTGCTCCCAGCGAAGCCAGATCCACTGCTACCAGCGAAGCCAGATTGTCAGAGAGGTGAGAGTGATCATTCCACCGCTACCAGCTTTCTCCCAGCGAA
>Ga0307515_10001647_pt1 | contig 49706 bp, 54 predicted proteins | sample 17_EM_MG_FD_194513 | JGI IMG/M metagenome (GOLD analysis project Ga0307515, IMG submission 194513) | Populus trichocarpa ectomycorrhiza microbial communities from riparian zone in the Pacific Northwest, United States - 17_EM | ecosystem: Host-associated > Plants > Roots > Unclassified | place... | reverse complement strand
ACAGAGAATCATCACGTATGTCGAAATTAGTGCTGTTGGAACCTGAATGTCAGTATCAACCAAATTGTCGCTGGGCTCGACGTGTATGTCTGTGAGAAGCACGAGTTAGTCAATAACGGAACTGATGAGTGGTATTCGTCCCGTTATTAGGTTCTGCCAGCTGGGAGAGATGAAATGGCAGATGGACTTGAATCCTCCAGCCCATATCTATTAGAGAGCGCAGCGAAGCAAGCAGAGATCCAGTCCAGCCCAAGGATGATCTCAGCATCCCTGAGCACGCAGGAATATTCCAGGGGGACCATAAATCACAGATGTTGCGGTGGAAACGATCGAAAGGCGGGATAAATTACGGTCAGTAGGTTGAGCCGAGAAAAATCGTCCAGAGATATATTTGGTTCGACCGGAACTGAGGTAGGTAAAGAAGAGGTGAAACCGTGGAGCATCGTGCTAGTATCTTGAGAGGGAAAACTAGTGCAAGAGAAAGGTGAGAGATGCCGTCCTTTTTCTGATTCGGATTCTTCGTTCACTTCTGTATGCACAGTTTCCGGGCTCCGGGTGTGTAACCTTTACTGTAGTGCACCTTCCTTCATGTAGGCTCTCAAGTAATGCGCGCGACGACAACGTATTTCATTCTCTGAATTGGCTAGTAGTACATCTTTCATGACAAACGTTTCAAGGAGAACTTCAGAACTTTTATATGGGATCAATCACATGGTAGTACCCACCTCCACTCACACCGGCAGTCCCTGCGGCGCGTTCACCAGTGACCGAGGACGGCAGACGGCTTGTACAACTCCTCGAGGTACTTGACTTCCTCATCGGTCAATTCGATATCGATCGCGTCTGTAAATCCCGGAACCCGGTATCAGCAACCAAGAGTGGGGCCGGCCAGGTTTGATGATTTACCGATCATTTCCTTCAGGTTCTCCAACTTGGTGGTACCAACAATGGGAGCGGTGACCTTCTTAAGACTCCACGCGATGGCAATTTGGGCCATCTTTACACCCTTCTTGTTTGCGATCTCTTCGACGCGCCCGACGATATCTTGGGCGCAGGTGCTGGAGTCGTGGAGGCCGACCCATGCGTCCGTCTCGGAACGTTTTGTGGACGTTCCCCAAGGACGGGTAAGAATTCCGCGAGCGATGGGGCTCCAAGGAATGATTCCTACTCCGAGGTGCTGCGTGAACGGTGGGTAAGCTTTCTGACATAAGGACTTTGGTAAGGTTAGAAGCAGACCTCGAGGAGTGGTATCATTTCGCGCTCTTCCTCGCGGTAGATCAAGTTATGGTGGTTCTGCATGGAGATGAATGGGGTCAGGTTGTTTTGGATCGCATAGTCTGGGTATGTTCCAAGAAAATCAGAGGTCTGGGAGGTGAGTAGATGGTAATGTGCACGTACTCTGCATGGCGTAGACTAGAGGGAAAAAACATAGTGAGTGGATGTCTAGGCGTTCTACGATGCTAGATAACTTACACTGCCAGGCCCAGCAGCTGCTCATACCGATATAGCGAGCGTAGCCGGCTTGGACGACATCGTGCAGGGCCCGCATCTACGAGGGATATTATATCAGCAACTATGCGATCGACATGGCAAGACAGACGCTGTACAGTTTCTTCGATGGGGGTGTCTTGGTCAAACCTATGACACTGCAAGACGTCGACATACTCGACGTCAAGGCGTTCAAGGCTAGCCTTGACAGAGGCGAAGATATTCTAACAGCGTCAGGTAAGTGACCGTCAGTCGCCTCAGCCGACGCGCCAGCCTACTCGCCTTGCGAGAGAGACCGTGTCTGTTGACGTAACCGGCGTCGTCCAACTTAGAGCCGATACCCATAGCCGTCGGGGTTGTGGATTTATCCTTGAAGACCGGACAGAAGAGCTTGGTCATGATGACGACCTCTTCCCTGGGGATATTGTGGACTTTGAGGGCTTTTCCGAGGATGCGTTCGGACTCGCCGTTGGAGTATACATTGGCGGTGTCGAAGGTGTTTATTCCGTGATCGAAGCTGTTTGATGGGAGATGAGGCTCAGACTCGGCGGTTTCTGTGCGTGTGAAGTTTGGGGTGGGATGTGGAAGGACGTACGCGAACTTGATGTGCTCGATACCTTCTTTCTCACCGAGGGCCCACTTAGCCCACTCGGGGTGACCATAGCTCATAGTGCCTGACGAAATCCGGTGTCAGTAACTGTCCGGGCCTCATCCGAGGCTCGTCGACAAACCGAGAATGATCTGGCTAACTTTGAGACCAGATTTCCCAAGGCGAACTATAATTAGGTGCAAACTCCAAGATGAGATTCACGCGCATCCCCAGAGGTGAAGTACCGACCGTATTTCATGGGTTTGTTAGGAGTAGACATTGTTCTTGGCGATTTGTCGACGTCTGTGAGGTTTGCTTCTGGAGTGCAGGAAACTGATGCTGGTGTTTTCTCCTATATGTACTACCACTGCTCCCTATTTATATGCCCGATCGATGACTACGACCGCCATACTTGACTAGCGCGTCGCGGCAACGGGGCGCGTGTGGGGCCCAAGTTGGTAAGACCGCAGTTCGCACGACGCGTTCCTTTCGATTATCCATTCGTCATGGAGAGGGTTCTAGACTTGAATATTGATTATCGGGTCCCGATAATCTGACCATCATGTCGCGCGGCGCAGGGACTGAAGGAATGACACACCTTCCGATTGAAGACGCGTGCGACACACGGCACCCTCATCATTTTTGTAGATCAGGAGTCCGATTCGGGTAAGCGGTCCCGTATTGTATTTGTTTTTTTATTGCATTGGAGACCCACCCCCGTCCGAATATAAACGGAACTATGTCGGATTCGGTGGGTTTGTGGGTCCGATTATAGGCGCGCGCAGATCTGCGGAGACGCGTGGGTCACGCTTCTGGCAGCGGCATCGTCGATTTGTCGTCCTCTGGCCACAATGCCCCGGCTGATTCGTTGCAGCGGGCATCACTTCAATGGAGCGTTCTCCAAAGAATACCTTTTGATGACGTTGGGGTCCGGCATCCCGGCATCACGGATGATGGATGATATATCCCCTAGGCACAACAGCGCTATCGCGACGATCGGAAATTTTGACCACATACCCCCGAGCTAATCACTTGTCATCGCGACGACCCTGCAGACCGAAACACGAGTGGAAGAACCAGGTTGATAACTTGCTGAGGTTAATCTACATTGCAATGGAGTCCACAGACCACCCGAGTGAAGAGCCCTATACGTACATACATGGTAGAGAAAATAGGCCATATTACAATATTAATCAACTAACAAGTACATACATACATACACACACACACGCATACATACAGCAATCGCAGAAGTCCGAGATAACGACTGAGCTCGGGGCTCTGGCGTCCATCAGACAATGCATCGTACGTCACCAACGGTCCGGAAACGACCAAGGAACTTGCCCAGGTTGATGCTTTCCCCGTCAATGATTTGTCTGCACCCAAACCCGATTCCTACCTCGACCACCAAAGTATCCTCCCCATTGCTTTTCAACCGCCTCTGTTGTCCCAACCTGAACAAGAGACGGTCGATGGGATCCCAATCCGCGATGTTGATCTCCCCAAACGTATCCTCCGACTTGGTCAGAGCGGACATGTAGATTGTGACTTTCTGGAGCATCGGGGAGGCTGCTGAGGATAGCACTTCCTCCAACGAATGGTCGGGGTAAGCTTTTCCGCCAGAAAATATGATCTCTTGTAGTTTATCGCATGAAGACACGGAGAGTGGTGGATTGAAGGGACGCATTCCTAGATGCAGATGAGCCATCGAATGAATTCAAAGTATTCTTGGGAAGGATGACCTACCAATGTACTTCTGCGAGATGTCCAGTGTCTTCAGGGTGCGTGAACAGGCAGAGATGAGGTTGTTGAAGTGGACACCGAGCTCGCGTGATGACCCGTTGATGGAGACGTAGTCGTATTGCAGTGGATATTTTGCGAGTTTGGAGAGAATGTGCATATCGTTCCCTGCGAGGAGTCGCAGGTGGAGTTTGCCTTTGAAAGCGGTGGGACTGGAGGAAGAGGGACTAGGCGGCGCAGGGTGTTCATCCCCAGCAGCCATCAACCCTTCGATGGTGAGGGAATCAAGGTGGGGAAATAGGTATATGAGTGGCAACAAAGCACCCAGGCTCTCGGATGGGTAGAGCAACTGGAGCGAACGGAGGGATTCGCCGAAGTGGCCATAGTACTTGTCCGGGGCGATGGGAAGATAGGGCTCGTTGTCGAGGTCCATACAATCGTAGTCGAAGATCACCAAAGACTCCACGCGTTTGAAAGAGTCGAGATGGGGCATGACGGTCTCGAACTCCCGCGGAGATCTATGGGAGACGTAGAGCTTGCGGGTGAAAGACGATAAGCCGTCCTCTCCTGGAGCAATGTTTCTGCACCATTTCATAAGAAGATGGTAGCAGATTTGGACTTCTGCGAAAAGGTATTTCTGGCTCTGTCGAAGCCAAGAGCGGGAAACGAGGGCACAATTTCGAAGAGTTTCGTCGTCGTCGTGGAGGAGATCAATGACTTGATCTTTGATTTCTTGTGGGAGATAAGGGAGGCTCATCGCGAACCTTGACGTGGCGTGGGTCGGGAGGGGCGTCTGAAGATCAGGGGTTTCTCCAAACCTTTGAACGTGGATGCGGGGCGGAAGAGGCAAGGCGAAGGGGATTGAGCTCACGTGATGAAAATGATCCCGTTTCCCTTTTTGGAAGGCGATCGCTTTCTACCCTTGCCAGCCACCGCCATCATGGACGGCAGGGAGGAGTTATTGAACGAACGCCTGCTTCAACTAGAGTGGGTTTCAGACGCGAAATCTGTCCCACACTTGCCTTTGTGACTTACTTCTGATCCAGGGAAATATCGCAACGACGAAAAGTCCTTCTGGGAGAGCTGTATCATGTCCTGAAAGGGAGCGTGTACGGAGGACTGGATGATACAGGAGAAGACCAGCTGCCCGCGTTTTTGGCTCAATTCGATTTCGAATCTGAGTGAGTGTATTCTCCTCTCTTCAAGATCTCGTTTACATTTGCCTCCGAAGCAAACATCGCGGTTCGATCGCAACCCTCGACGAGTGGCTCCACACCCTGCCACAACCCCAAGATGAGGAACCTGAGGTGGAAGAGATCGAGCAAGTCCCACAACAACCGGAGATACTGGAGGTTCTGGAACAAGATATCGAAGAATCCGGCCCGTCCATTAGTTCAATCCCGGAACCTGTTCTGCCCCAGCCAATCCAAGTCCCCTCTGACACGGAAGATTTTGAATATCACACTGCGCCTCCCTCTCAAGAACCGGATTTACATAAGGAGACGCCGCCAATGGACCTTACACCCGCAGAAATTGTTTCCCCCACACCTCCCGTAATCGAAGAAGCGCGCTCCGCATCTCCGGTATTCGATTCCCAGTTATTCCCATCAATTCCCCTCAACCCCTCTCCCCCACCTGTTCCTCCAACGTTCGAGGAGGAGCAAGACGCAATCGTCGATGTTATGAACATTTCTGATGAAGAAGAGGCTCAATCATCCGATTCGCAGAACGACAACTTCCCTCGCACCCCTTCGCCTGCAATCCCCATTACCATCGATACTGCTCTCCTTTACCGCGGTCCTGATCAACCTATCATCGTTGCTCCTCCCTCTCCTGTCCACGACCCTCAGTACAACTTTGAGGCAGAGTTCTCCTTTGATCCAGTGAAACCCCCGGTAAAGAACGAATTACCCTACACCCTTCCACTTCTCAACTCTCTACCCCCCGAGTTCCGTAAGAAGACCACTAGGACACAGCGGAAACGAGAGAAGGAGAGAGAGCGGTCTGAGGTTAGGAAAGAGAAAGAGGATTGGGCGCCAATGGGAATGGCAAGGTGGCGAGCGCTCCTCCGAGCAAACCCCACATGGCAACACCTCGCAAGGTCGACCAAGTCGCTTACCACCAAGGACTGGAACGTAAGCCTTGACCGTATTCTGGATTTCCCGCATGTTTTCAACCCTGATTAGGTCGCCTTGGCCGAATTACGGCTCATACGTACATTCGACCGGATCGATATGCTGAAGGATTCTGGGAGATGGAGTTTCCGCCAGCCTAAGAAGCAGCGGGGGTTGGGTGGCCTCATCAAGACGCACTGGGATTATCTCATGGACGAAATGGTAAAAAGGAAGAAGAAAAGTATTCATCACACCAACTGACGATCGTCGGTAGAAATGGATGCGAATCGATTTCCGGGAGGAAAGGAAGTGGAAAATTGCCGTCGCGTATACCATCGCGTTGGCTGTTCAAGAGTGGCATGAGGCTGGCTCTACGGAGGAACGCATTCGGAGAGGTATCTGCATTGTCTGGTCCACAAATCTCGAGGAGGATATTCCTGTCCCTTCCAATGTCGAGGGGAACAGTGCTATACCTATCGACGAGCTTCGCTTGCGCTCGGATTCGATGCACGTGGTCGAAGAGTCTGACGATGGAAGTGACGAAGAGAAAGATAACGTGACCCCCACCGACGCTGATGCGGCCGAACCGGGGGAGATCGTTAATGATGAGCTCATCCAGGAACCAGAGAATATGAAGGTCGAAGATAACTTTGACTTCGCTACCGCCTTGCAGGCTGCCCCGACAACCGAGTCCCAGGACCAGGTGGAGACAGGGGTCAACTCATCACGCCAGGATTCTCTCGAGGGCTCTGATCCCACTCCACCCGGACTGAGGGTTACTTCTGAGAATCCCATGATGTCTTTCGCGAACAACGGGCTGTCAGCGGCGACACAGGGAGCCATGAGGGAAAGAGTGGCTTTCATGGACTTGAATAATGTCTTCCTCGACTCCGACGACTTGGGCCTTACAAGTCTTATTCCCAGACCGTCGGCCGAAGAGGCTCCCGATTATGTCCCTCCCCACATAGATCTTGTCGCTCTTTTCGGCGACGTTCAGGCTTACGGTCTTCCAGAACCAGTACCCGCCGCCATCCAGCTGGATCTCAAGAAGAATAGGAGAGAGAGGGAGGATGTCAGTCGAAGGCTTGATGAAACTAGCGTCACCAAACTCGTCCCTGTGTCGAAGTTCATGTTCTGTAGACCGACCCTCATCAGCGCTTTACAACCGTCTCGCCACTGGAGGGATGGAGCTTGGACTGGGTTGGATGAATCTCCCGTGTACCCCGCAGACATCCCTCCCTTTTCGCAAGAGTTTGTCTGCAGTGAGTTTTCTTTCGCAATGGCATATCATTTGGTCGTGATCTCAAATGTGAGTTACAGGCCTATTCGAGCGGAACAGCTACAATCACATCAGTATTCGACCCCCTACCTCCGATCCCAAACGTATGCAAGAGTCGCACATCGCCGACCAGCTATGGACGCCGCAAGATGACCAGCTCCTGAAGGATCTTGTCGAAACATACGGAAATAATTGGGGTCTCATCGCCAATTGTTTCAACTCTATGCGATACGCTGTTTCCACAGACACCCGCACGAACTGGGATTGCTACTATCGGTTTGCCGCAGTAAATGTCAAGCAGCAGGAACCGGACCCATCTTCCTCTAATCAAATGACGACGAGGACGAAGAGACAGGCCACCCTGGGTATCGATACCAGCGGGGCAAATGTGGATAACAAGAAGAGGAGGCGGCATCTTGTTGTTTTGGATGCCATCCGTCGGCTTGCAAAAAAGAAGGAAAGCGTGGCGAAAATGTTGGGTAGGCTCTTCCCCATGTCGCCGACAATCATAATCTGAAGACCCTCGGTAGCGGTCCAAACGAAGCGACAGACGGGTGTCCATGAGACTCATCACCAGATCAATAACATGCCTAAGCTCACTCCCCAAGATCTAAGTCGCAAGAAGGAGTATTCTGACCTTGTGCTGCGTCGCCAGGCGGAGGAGGTACGAAATAGGCAACTCAGGGAGCAACAAGCGAGACTACAGGGTACTGGCGGGGTAAGGATTCAACGCGGATTCCTCATCTATTCGTCTCTCATATGGTTGATGTAGGCTGCCGCTGTCAACCGTGCTACTCTTCAATTCCCTAATGGGGTTGGACAGAGCGTACCGCAAATTAGAGGCCAAGTGAACATCTCGCAGCAGCAGAGACTTGCCGCTGCTCTTCAACATCAACTCAGCCAGAGTGGCGCAAGAATGTCTCCACAACAACAACAATTGGTACAAGCCCAGGTTAGGGCGCTGGAAGCTCAACAGCAGGCTCAGACTCAAGCTCAGGGTCAACAGGGACAAACGCCGGCTCCTCAGCAACCCCAACCCGGACAAACACAACCCCCACAGCCCGCGGTCCAGATCCAGAACCTCCCCACCCAGCCGGCTACTCAACCGCTTGTTACCACGTTGCAGTTTGCAAGCGGCTCGTCTGCTTCTCCTCCACCACAACAGGCGGTCTCTTCGACTTCTGGAACGCCAGTGAGCGTCAATGGGAGTTCGAACGGGAGCACGAACGGAAACGGGGGAGCTGCGACCCAGAGACCTGCATCAGCACAAAATCAAGAGGCAACAGCGACAACGACACCCTCGCCTTTGGATCCCGACACCGCGGCCACAATCACTTCCATCGGGGTTCGACCTGCCGCTTCTTATTATAGCGCGATGCAGACCCTGCAGTCAATGTTTGAGGTCAACGACGGTGCCACCGTCAATTCAAACGGTAGCTCGCAGACAAGGTTCCAGGTCACGCCTCAGGTTGGTAGCGCTCAGGGTTCGACTTCGTCGAGCTGACTGGCCGTATAGGGAACACATCGCCCCCAATCACAACCACCGCAACAGCTATCCCCCCCACAAAACCACATACAAGCGGCTACTTATCCCCCGCAGCCGTGAAGGAGTTGAGCTGCAAGTTGTTATATACAGATTTCTTAGAGGGTGATAGACCGTAGCAGGGGGGTAGAGCAGGTTCTCTTGGCCCGCGTAGGTGGCCTCATCAGTGATGAGGAAAGCTTTTGGCCTTTCAGCCAACCATGGGAGAGATGTTCAGATGGGTGTTATGTTACCCGCCATGTCGCTAGGTAGTCGTTCCCCAGATATAGCTGATGTACAGGAGCCGCTTTTACAACTTCTGTACATAATCTAACGTAGTATGCGTACTAGATGACCTAGGAATTAATGTGTATATCTCGCGTTTTCGCACCTATCGATGTGATACGGTGAATACGGTAAGACTAACCAAAGCACGAAGAGTATTGCTATGAGTACGTATACTAGAGAAAGCCTGTTCAACGCAAAGCAAATGGAGGAACGGCGAATGGAAAACAAGAGAAAAAAGGCAATACAAACAACCGCACTCGTCAATATAATCGTACAAAGCTCACCTCCAAGAATGTGCACAAAATTTTAGAGCTCCTAGAGCCCCTCCCCCCGACCTAGACGTCCGGAATTTCCAAAAGTTTACCCGCTACCAAAGACTGCTTAACCCATGGGATATGAACGCAGGAAGGCCGGTCCCCCTTTCTGGTGGAGTTAAACCTCTTAACATCCTCTGCGTCCTTCACTAGGACAAAGTCGTACTCGAACGACTTGGAGGCAGCGTGCTTCTCGTCGCACACCGCTTCGACGCGATCGGCACCCATCGCGATCATAATACTGGGAAGTTTGCGCTTGGATTCGTTCTGCTTGTCGTCGTCGGAGTTGAACTGTGGTTTCATCTCGAGTTCAGATAAGGGATGGGTGTTGGAGATCGCGCATCATGCACGCACTCACTCGTTTGAGACTCCTGGGTTTCCCAGGTGGGAAAAGTTCTGGGCCGATGCACAGAACCGATTTCCCACGTAAGGTGGAGTTTGATCCATGCATGTTCCTGTAGATGTCGCGAAGCTGTTGCGATTTGTCGCCCCATCGCAGGTTGACCCTCTGCGACATCAGGCCGTGAGTGTATTCTCCGGCTGGGAGGAGGTAACCTTTCCAAGGAATGAGGGCATGCTGCCGATCAATGAGGTGAGCACGGCACTCGTGGGTGAGCCAAGAGCACACTAACCTGCTCACGACAATCCAACAGCCACTCTGTTGACACACAAGGGATTCCCAACGCGAGAGCCACCAGATACTTGGGTTTCTGGTTCGGTTCGTCTGCAAGGAGAAATACGGTTTGTACTCCAAGGTCCTTGTGCTTCACGTCAGCCTGACGTGCCACCCAACTCCGATCCGTCTGCGTGGGCGAAAACGGAAAGAGGTTCGCCCAATCTTCGATGACCTTCCCCCCCTTGTCCTTAATGAGCTCAAAAATATGTGTTCGGCTCTTGTCGTCCGCAGACTTCATCGTAACCACAAACCCGATGCGTTTCAGGAATTTCGAGGTCGAAGTCCCATTAACGGCGGCGGTTTTGCTCGTGGAGGAATTGAGACCCTGGGCCTGGAGCAAGGTGCAAATAGAGCTCTCGTGAACGATCCTCTCCTCCCAGTCTTTGTCGATGGCCGACTCGTGTATCTTGATCGAGCTGGCTTTGACGTCTAGTTCCCCCCCAGTGTTGACCTGAACTCGGACGTACCCCTCGGTATCCCAGCGGTCGGTCGCTGTGACACGACCTGACTCCATGTACCCGATAATAAACACCTCGTCTCCCTCCTCCAATTCGCTCTGACGGAGGTCTGAGATGTGGACCGGGCATTCCGTCCCATCATCGAACCGTACAATATACAAATCGCTTTGGATAGGTGATCTGGAATGCACGAATCCGGCGTAGAAATGTTTGCAGAGGGGCCAACGCGCGAAAACGCGAGTACAATCGCTTTTGGCAATGTCCCGAAGAGATCCAGGGAGTGAGCGGATACGTTTAGACCCGCCGCGTTGAGGTGTGACACCCTGTAGTGTTGAGCTTCCGGAAGCAGTCCTGTGAGGTCTCTGGTCGAGTCTGGGACGCTTGCGCTTCCTCGTCAGTGGTATGTCCTCAGAAGATTCAAAGCCAGCCTCTTCGTCATCCTCGGCGGGCTCCGTCTTAGCCTCGTCGTCTTGAGCAGGAGGGGTGTTACGCCCGGAAGAACCGACGTTGCTAGCCTCCGCAGATTCCTTCTTTCCTCTCCCCCGCCCCTTTTGAGGTTTCGCTTTTGTAGCAGAACTCTTGGTGACACTCTTGACAACTTTAGCGGACGCAGGTTGCTTCGGCTTCCTTCCTCCTCGACCGCGGGTAGTAACAGGGGTGACATCCGCCTCAGCTTTCTCCGCCTTTTCGACCTTCCTCTTCTTTGCTGGACGCTGGACGGGAGTCTCTTCCGGTTCCTCTCTCTCTTCCTGAGACATCGTTTAGAGTCGCAAAGATAGATTAAAACTTTACAGTACTCACCTCATTCTCCGAAGTATCAGGGGACTCGGTGTAGATGATCGGACGCTTATTCCTCGTGCTGCGGCCTCTTGGGGGAAGAGAAGGCTTCGATATCGCTTTCGCGGCTTTGACAACAGTGGCAAGAGGAACTTCGTCCTCAGTTTCCGGCACCGTCACGTCATCGCGAATTGCTTGCTCTACCTGTTCCTCCTCCACTTCCTCTTCTTCCGGGAGAAGTTTTGGCGGTCGTTTCGCACGCTGTTTGACGAGAGGCAGGTCGTTATCCATTGGATCGTCTCCCTGCTCGATCTCTGGTTCGGTCTCCCGCAGATTCGTGTCCTGGGCGATGCGACTTGAATTCCTCCGTTCTGAGGTTTCATTGTCCGTCTCGCCTGACGATTCTGGTACAGTCTCGGGTACAGTCTCATTGCCATTTTCGGCGGGAGTAGTCACCCTGTTCGCCGGATGGGGAAGGTGCAATGAGGACATGGGTCCGTCGGTCATTCTGGACGGCTCCGAGTCAGGGACGATGTCCATGGTCTCATCTTCGTCTACCCGTGGTGGACCCGGGGGAGGAGGCATGGGTTGAGGGGATCGAAGAGGGGAGTCCAAGGGTAAAGGGTCTGCGCGGAGTGGTTCTGGAGTGTCCAGGGTTGACCCCGCCCCACCTTCACCCGTGGGTTGAGTTTCCGTGGATTCGGTCTCCAACGGCTGTGTCTCCGGAACAATTGGTGTCAACTGCCCTCGGTTATTCGGCGGTTCTTGGTGAGGCAGAGCGGTCCCAGGAACCTTTCTCCATTTCTTCAGCTGATTGAACAAACTGCGGTTGTTCGCAGAAGAAGCAACCGTGGAGGGCGCAGGGGTTTGGTACTAGACCTGACATGAAATGAGAGAACGAGGGACGTATAAATGACATACAGAGTTGACGGGGGGAGGTACGGTTTCTGAAGGGGCATCGGTCTGTGTCGGTTCTACGGTAGTTTCATTGGCGACCTGTGTAGACGGTTGGGTAGGAATCTCCTCCGATGCCGGCTGAGTAGACTCGGCTACCTGTGTGGGCTCTTCGTCTGGATGGGGTTCGTTTTCGGGAAAGTTCCCTGAAGAACTAGAGGATGAGTCGGGGGATTGTGGAAAGTTGAGACCGCTACGATCGATATAAGGATTGCGGTTGTTACTGATGCACGTAAGGTATTCGATATAGTTCGTGTCTTGAGGGTATTCCGCCGGTTGTGGCTGTGATTCCTCCTGTGCAGGAGCCATCGACAGTGCATTCTGGCTGTTGGATTCGTCCGAGCTCGACTGGCTCATACCAACAATGAGTGACGGTCCAGCGTTCGGCTCTGGGGGAACAGGGGAGAACATCGAATCCTGCTAGCCTTGATAAGCATAAATTGTGGAGATCTGATTTCTCCTTACCTCCGGCGAATTCTCAAGTTGAGATAGCGGAAGCCCAAAACGTTTTGACTTTGCGAGGAAGGCCTCCTGCGGGTTAATGGGGATTGAGCCGGCAAAGGAATCCTGAGACTGTGGTGAAGGGGATCGACGGGCGGGCGTGTGCAAGGATCTACTCTTCCTGAGAGGAGTGACTGGAGGGCGTTGCGGGGAAACAAACGAGACCGCTTTTCCCGGTTTTGAAGGGGAGGGTGTCCCCGGTGGTTCATTCGCGTTGGAAGGACTCTTCGGTGTTAATGGTGGAACGGGGTGGTCCAGTGAGGGGGCATTTGGTCCCGGCCCCGTTACGGATGAACGGCTGGTCTCCTGAGAGCTTTGAGAATCTTCACCATGACCATCGTGCTGGGTTGGAGATTGGGTTACAGCCAGTCCATGGTAGTGGTAATGGGGTGTGCTCTTGATGTCGGACGAAGTAAGGTTCTCTTCGACGGAGACCTCTGGCTCTTCTTGAGTGATTGGCTTGGGGGTGCTAACTCCGCCACGGAGAGCTTCCCTCACGATCTGGGAGGCCTGTGACTCAGGCAAGAGCGACGCATTACTGAAGGGCAGAATCGTCACTTTCATGAGAAAGCGCGGGGAGTGAGGGGACTGACATCGAGATCAAAGGTTCCATGCTGGTCGTTCAGCGGGGATCTAACTCCGCTTGTCTAAACCAATTGATAGACTCTCGCTCTGGCGCTCTCGCCCAAAACCCCTTCGAGAGTCTAGAAAGCGTGCAATCAAGAAGGAAAGTCTGCGGGGATGAAGGAAGCAAGAGAAGAGCGCGGTAGCTGAAAAATCCAATCCTCAGTGAAATCCCGAAGTCGAAACACACGCTTGTGACCCCGTCACGTGGCCGTGTTGAGGACCTGTCACGAAAGTCACGAGACCGCCCATCGCGGCATCGGGCGGTTCGGGTTGTTCTTGGGTTATTCCTGTTTCCCTCTAGCCCGAGCTTGCTCCTGCTGCCTTGAGATGGACGATCCTGGTCATAGCGAACCCTCTGGTGGATTCGAGACCTTGACTACCAGGCACCCTTCGAGGACATCTCGACTTGCGCCGAAACCATCGAGGACCAGGAGACCGAACCATCTAGTTCATGCTCCAGCAGTCGCACTGGTCGACCAAGATGTGGAAGCAAGCGCTCTCCCTGTTCCCATACCAGACTATGGCCATGCACCAGCTTATGAACCCAGTTCTCTGGTTATCAAAGCAGGATTTTTACCTTCTCTGGATCCAACCTCAGTCTCTCCTGATCTATCCCAGGCTACTCTTGTAAACTTCAACGAACCCACCTCACCCACCGCCGATACACTGGTGCTTTCCACCCCCACTGAGGCATTGGGGCCGTCATACTACCCGCCAGATCATACTCATCACGTACAGAAATCCAGTCACACCCTGGTAGCCATCGTCATGTCTGTCCTTGGTGGCTCCTTTCTCCTCGTCGCATTCGTCGTTGCCGCTAGAATCCGCTTTAGGCGTAACAGGCGTCGCTACCTGCGGACACCTTCGCTTCCGATTCCTCAGGACACATTCCCTGACCCGCCAGCGGAAGAATCTCCCATCTTTGGCGGAAAAGAGCGGTTCTCTACTGGTACTACCGGAAAAGAAAAGTGGACTTGGACCCAGTACCGATCTAAATCGCCTCTCAGGGAGCCCGAAAAAGATCCATTCTCTGATTCGTTTGCAAAACCACACCAGTCTTCGAACACTCTCCGCCCCAACGAGCCGTCCGTCAAGAAACCTGGTTTCCTTCAGCGCAGTCTGTCTCACATCTCCGCCCTCTCTGCGTACTCGACCGCGAAATCTGACGTTGCCGGGTTAGTCGCAAACGCGAGCGCCCCTGCGTTTGCCTCTACAACCACAATCACGGACCCTGTCACGGCAAATCCACGATCAAACAAATCCGAAGGGGCTCGAGCTTCGCTACGTAAATCCAGGGAAAATCAAGCCATCCGTATCACTGTTCGTGACTGGGATGCGAGCAGCGCAGACGAGTACATCTACGATGGCGTCGAAGATATTCTTGCAGTCGCCACACACCTCCCCGTACCCGCTCCCAATCCCTCTTCAAAACAGGTGGTTGGACGCGAGCGCGTCAGAGCACCGTATCCGGTTGGTTCTTGTCCCTCAATCTCAGTCTCGATGAACTCGATCGCCGCCTCCAACATAACCCCTTCAAACACCACGACGGCCATCAGCACCAACCCTTTCGACGATTATTCTCCATATGTCGCCGGACCTTCGACTTCGACAACCGCCACTCGTCAAGGGCGTGATACCAAAGCGCTGACAGTCGCCTTGGGATTGGAATCTCCGAAACTCGAGCCCCAGACCCGAACAGCCTCGAGCCGTGCAAGGACGCCGGTGCTTAGGAGGAGCCATACCCTCGCTCATCATACCTCGTTCGTTTCAGTAGCTGAAAGCTCGAGCAGCCCGTGCCCGAGTGACGATGGGATACGACTCGGGAAGTTCATGTTGAGAGATTACCGTCGGTCTTCGCTCTCCTTGCCTCGGGACCAGGTGCCACCGTTGCCGCCGCCAGTGGCCCCTCTGAATCTCCGCTCTCATGGAAACGAGGCTGTACACAAGGCGGCGGTGGCAGACGATAGGCCTCCGAGGGTGCCCTCGCCTCCTGCCCTTCCGTCCTTGGCCCAGATGGCGATGTCTCAGGCTGCGGATTACGAGACGTATAGGAGTCCGACGTACAGCTTGTACGATGTGTACGCAGATAGGACCACGGATAGAGAGAGGGACAGGCGGACGACGCTGTTCTTTGGTGGAAGGGACAGAGGATGATTTTTGAGTCTGTTATGTTTGTCGTTGTACGGATAGACTTTCCTCGGCAGTTTTTACCCATCATTCTGACGCGTAGTTTTGTATTTTTGCCCATGCTAATTTGTTACCGACGCTCTATTCCAATGAGACCTGCCCGGTTCTGTGTAACCTAACATACCGTACAGAGAAACTCGGCACCAAGGTTCGCTCCCGAACAGTATGTTTGGCGCCGTCGGAACCGACAAACCGCCATTTGCCCGTCCCGAAGTTGTTTGAGAGGCATTAACATGGTCAGTAGACCACAGATCTTTGATTTCCTAATGAGTCCGTCCTGATATTGCACGTATATTATATGTATCGGCACATGGTACTCGATAATTTTCGCCCCAAGAGTGAGAAATTGTCCGCTATGAAGTCGACAAAGAGTGATTAGGAGAGCCAAAGATCCCATATGACGAGGGAGAGGGAGAAAGGAACGTGAAGGATGGACGAAAGACCCGCGTGGAAGGACAAGCGGGAAGATGGTTTGAAGTGAGAGAAAACAGGTCGACGAAGGAGTACAATCTGACGGTGACCTAGTGCGATTCTACGCGCGAAGCCCTAAATGTAAAGCAAGGAACGATCAAGGAGGGAGAACAGCGAGCTACAGCCAAAGTAATCAATGATAGCGAGAGGGGAGGGCGCGATGGATTGGGGAAATGCAAATCAAACGTCCACGATCCAACGTCAGAAGAGGGGGTTGATGGAAGAAGATAAATAAAGAAGTAGGGGTGTGGATGGTATATGATACTGGCTAAAGTAGCGTCTGGGAGAGATAGAGTTCTTTCTCACGAAAACGAAGGTGTCATTACTAGGTCGTGAGTAATGCGAGGATGCAAAACGACGAAGGGAGATATAGACGAGAAAAGGAGGTCAGGCGGCGCTCCCTGGCGGAGGGGTGACCTCCGGCCGGGATGGGGGGTATGCCCTCTTCTTCGTAGATCCACCACCACAGACGGGAGGAAGGGTCGCGGTCGGTCCAATCCAAGGGTCCAAGTACGAGCAACTCTGGATCGGGACGTACATCCCCCTCGTGTCGCTTGGGTTAGCCCAGCCATTTCCAACGTCGATCTTGACGTTTGACCCTGAGGACGGGGTGAACGTCGGACCGGGCAACGTGATGATCGTTCCGGTCGACGTATAATGAGGAAGGGAGTCGATGGGTCCGCCACTGGAAATTGATGTGGGAGGCCACTGTAACCCATCACTTTGCACGTTCAAACCAGCGCCCGTACCTCCGGTCTGCCAAGGCTTCAAGGGAGGTGTCCAGGGGCTGGTATTGCCGCAGGTTCCCGAAGCCTGCCTAGGGTCCTTCGGCATCCAGCCCTGCTCCAATCCAAGCTGGTAGCTCCAGGCCGGCGTCTCGACCTTGCCCGAACGTATTGACTGGCCAATCTTCCACGTCCAGAAGAACCAGTTCTGCAGAGCGTCCATAGATGCCATGGCGAACGTCATGATACCGTCTTTCATTTCACTGTCCCAGCTCTCCCAATCCGTCCATTCTGTACAACTACCTTGAGAAGGCCATGGACCATCGGAAGAATAGTTTCCCTCATAACGAGTACCCTCGCCCACGTTGTTAAGGAACAGACCGCAGTCCGTGACAGCGTTCGAGAACTCTCCTGCAGTGGTCATACCGAAGTTGGTCAAAGAGTCGTTTATCGTCTTGCCCCAGTCTTCACAGGGTCGGTTGGCGTAGGTCGACATTGGGGAACTGGACTGTTGACCGAAACATATATATGGGTGCCAGTCGATGGCGACGCGGTCGGAATTTTCCATAAACCCACTGTAGTGCGACAGACCCTGGAAACCCTCGTGGAAGGAGATGACGGGACCGTTGCCCTCGCCAAGTCCGGTGACATCACGTATGGTTTCATAAACAGCTTTGTAGCTGCGGAACTGCGAATCAGTCTCTCGGAGAAACGTCAGAACGAAGTCACAACATACAATCCATCCAGCTGCGTTCCACCCAGGAGGGGACTGGCCCTAGGTTCATTGAGAACACCAAACATGACGACAACATCCCTGTACTGCGGTTGGGAGATGAACTCTGCGATGACCCTGATGTAATCCAAAGTCCTCTGCGCATTGGCGTAGCCCATGGGACCGAGAAGGAAGTTCGCGCTGCCGAGTCGTCCGGAGTGGTTCCATCCGTTCTGCGATCCAGGAACGGCGTGGAGATCCAGGTTGATACGGAGACCATACTTTCGTGCCCATTCAATAGCCTTGAGGAAATATCTGATCGTCGATAGCACTGTCGGTGAGGGAAACGAGGAGGTAATGAAGAGAGGTACTGACTGCCAGCATACTCTAGGAAGGAAAGGCTCGTCACCCTGAACCTCGATGGCCCACCAGGGTATGGGGATCCGCAAGAAATTGAGGCCAGCACCGGCAATCTCTGCAAAATCCTTCTCGGTCTACAAACGATAGACGTTAAGACACAATCCCCGACTGGGGGAGTGAGTGGACCTACGATGAAAGTCTTGTAGTGGTCTTCTAACTGATCCAGTCCACCACCAGCAGTATCAGCAGCCATGGCCTCACTCAGTGTCCACTCGTCCACCACGGATTGGGCATTATTGAGATACTTTTCGTAAAGACCTGGAACACTTCACGGGGAATGAGGGTCGAGAATTAGGTGACAGACTGTTGCACGTACATGAACTACATAGAGAGGGAGTCAACACAAATTCAGTTGACATAGTCGAGAGTGATCGGGAAACTTACAGGTTCCGTGACAAGCCAACCGCCAAGATTGACACTGAGAATGCAAGTATGAGCACAGAGCTTGGAAGTGAAGATCGAGGAACAGACCCGAAGACGCGGTCTTGACCCCATTTGAACGACTGGTTCAGAGGTGGGGTCCAGCTCTGCGCCTGAGCGTTGTTGTTGAAAGGCTCGTCGGGATCCCAATACCAAGTGCCTCCAAATTTATTCGAGTAGGTCATCGTCGTGCCATCTTCCAACGTAATGTTGCTCCCGTCTCCTCCCGATTTTAAGATATTGGTGGACGGAGTGGTGTTGTTACCGTTATTGTTGCCGTCGTCGTTATTACCATCGCTGCCACCGATTCCGGAGGAGGTATTGCCATCCTTTTTAATCACCGTGAAGTATAGGGCGACGATGATGGCAATCGCGACAACGATCACGCCGACGGCGATTGCGCCAATGATGATTTTACGTTTGGACTTGTTCGGAGGTGCGTAGGTTCCACGCTTCTCCTCAAGATATCTGCCCCTCCTGCTGGAGGAGACGGCACCGGCGACAAAGTCCGAATCGTGGGGATCGTCTTGGTACGGAACGGAAGAGTAACCGGCAGCGGAGTCCCGGTTTCCTCCAAGTGGATTTAGGGCGTAAATTGACGACGAATTATCGCCGAGAGAGGGGGGGACGCCGAAGGAGGAGGCGAGGGATCCCCGATTAAGGTCAGAGCCCGCAGCGTGGCCAAGGAATCGTGGCCTCGCAATGCCATCCTCAACAAAGCTGTCTCTGGTGAGGTCTTCTGGATTGAATGGAGGGTCTAGGGGGCGGTCTATTGGAGGTGTCGGGAAGGGGTTATCTGTGTAAGCTCCCCCAGGTTGGTCGACCGGTGGGTCATCCTGATGACCGTCACCAGTGTCGACCGGGTGGTAAGGTGTATTCGGCTGGGAAGACATTTCAGCTGCAAAGGGTTCGAGTGAGACAACGGGGATTGGGGCGGTGTATGCATGGCGAATGGGACGCACAGAAAGATAAGGAGAAACCCTAGGAGAGGGGTGGCGGAGAAAACAGCGGAAACGGAGATGACGAACCGATACGAGGAAGAGAGGAGGAAGGAGGAGAGGATGGGGAAGGGAGGGGAACGCAAGTGGTCTTGTTTAGGAGTCTTGTGATTGACAGGGTTATTCCCGCTTCCCACGAACAAACGTGTTTTGTCAGAAGTAACATAAGAAAACGTGAAAGGACTACAAACGAAATCTAATCGAGACTACAAACCGTTTTCTTATCTTTCTGGCCCCTGGTGACCATCACACGCTACACTGGACGGCACCGCCAAGATGACCCTAATTGTGAATATTTCCTCCCAAGTCACTTACCATAACCGGAACCTCCCACACCTACCCTCCCACGTGACCACATCGCGTCGCGTCTTTCCCCCTCATGTCTTCCAGAGTCAAGCGAACCTACAGCAGAAGGAGCAGATCCACTCTCTCTTCATCTTCGCCTCCTCCAGAGGACCCTGCACCAGAGCCTCCAACTTCTTCGCCATCCTCGACACCGCCTTCATCCCCAGTCCCAAAGAGATCTCTATCAGACGTACTGGGCTCCCGTCCACCCGCAAAAAAACCGCGTTTCACACAGCCCGACCCGAAGAAAAGAAAATCGTCCTCAGCATCCTCTTCAAAATGGAAATCAAAGGAAAAATCCTTGATCCAGCTCCACTTCTCTATCGATGCGTCCGTGCTGCGCAAATGTCCGATCTGCGATTTCTCCTACACGAAGGGTGCACAAGACGACGAGGCCCTACATAAATCCCACTGCACTCGCTTCCAACGCGGTCTGGAATGGACCAGGGACGACATCAAGGAAAGCGCAAAGCACGGCGTTGTTGAGATTGAGTCTGGCATCCGACTTCGAGACGGTTCGCTCGGCAGAGTTCTGGCCGTCAATACCAACATTCCCGGAAAAATCGGGTCAAAGGTGCTCCGTTCCGCCCCCTATCTCCTGAAAATAGCACTCAGACATAATCCCCCTTACGTTGAACGCGAAAATATCCACAGCTCGCGGCGATACTCGAAACCATCAGCCTCGCACTATCATCCCCACCTCTCACCGCACAGACTCTAGCCAATTCTAAAGCTTACCTCTTCCTCCTCATCCCTCCTGCCTCGAGTGCATCGAAATCCACATTGGCAGGCTCGGTAAATAATAGGTCAAACGCACGTCAGCGTGAGAAGATTGTGGGCTGTGTAATTGCCCAACCGATCGCCACCGCAATGCGGGTGATCGAGAGCGTCGTTCGCCCTGACCGAGAGACCTCGATGGAGGCCGGAACTTGCCCGACCCGAGGCAATGCCCAAGAACCCTTCGCAGACGAAAATAGCTCTACAGATCAACCGCCAACTGCGCAAATACACTCGAAAGAGGATCTGGTAACTGTGGACGCATCCACATCTTTATACTGCTCTCCGAAACCCTTGCCGACTCCACTCGGTATCCCACGAATGTTCGTATCCTCTTCTTACAGAAGGTTGGGAATCGCTTCTCGTCTGCTCACAGCAGCTGCCGAGAATTTCATTCATGGCGTCGCGTTGGACCCTGCAAAAGGCGAGGTGGCGTTCACTCAACCTACTGCTTCTGGAAAGGCACTCATGGAGAAGTGGGGGAAGAGGGGAGCTAGAGTTTACTGCGAATAGAGCAAGGGGCGGCCGTTCCGTCGTCGGATTATTTGTAGATCTAACCCACATTGTAGCGCGTAGTCTATATTTATGTCCTTATATCACCGCACCTTCACCAACAGGCTCGGTTCTCGATGTGGTGGTGAACAACACTATATTGTTACAGTATATGACAAAGCCCACTCTCGACACAAGATACACGAGACAAGATGAGGACGGATACAAAAAAACGATATATGTAGCTGAGATGATGATGATGGCACAGGAACGTAAGATGAGGCATATATGAAACAAAGCGGTTCGAACACTTTAAAGGATCGACGGAAGGACGGTCAAATGGCCAAGGCGACCAACCTCAATTGGCCCAAGGAAAAACAACCAGCACGCCAAGGGACAAGAAAAACGGGGAAAGGTCGTCAATGCCGTACACGTCTTTTCAAGAACAAGCCAAGACGACAAGAAAAAAAATGAGGGACAAGAATCGTGGAGGTGTCAAAAACCAATCTCTAACGGATGTTCCTAACAAACCAGGGTATCAAACGTTTAGACCTCAACTTCTACACTCTTTGGGCTCAGCGTACTTGGCGGAGGCACGAATTCCTGTGGGAACGAGGGGGATAAAGTTCGTGGTCAACACGTGAACAACTCTCCTCCGAGAAAACGAAAACCAAGAATGTGAAACAGTGAAATGCTTACTCTAGCCTTCATCCCACCAGCGGACGGTAATCTAGTCGACCTCTGGAGGTAAGTGTCAACCTCGGCGGCCGCTCCACGACCCTCGCTAAAAGTGGGTGAAAGATCAGTCACATTGCCGTCCGACCGGCTGACGACGTGAAACCACTCACTTGATACCCCAGACGATCAAACTCTGTCCCCTCCTACAGTCACCAGCAGCGAAGACACCCTCTACGTTCGTCGAATATTTCTAAGTGGGGATAAACCCGAGTCAGCGGTTTCCCACACCCGCAGCCCCAAAATGAAACACACCTTGAGTGGAGTTTGAATGTTTGACCTTCCGTCCTGTTTAACCCCCAATGCCTTGATCACGGCGTTCTCCGGTCCCAAGAACCCTAGGGCCAGGAGCACGAGTTGGGCAGGGAAGAACTTGGCAGACCCAGGAACCTCCTCCATCTTCCATCTTCCTGCGCTATCTTTGGTCCATTCAACGCGAACTACGATAATAAATCAGTGTCCATTCAAAATCGTCCCCGTCGAATTTCCACCGCATACCTGTGTCCAGACCCTTCAACTTGCCCTCGTCATCTACCACGAACTCCTTGGTCGAAATGCAGTACTCTCTAGGGTCAGAACCAAAGTGAGCAGCGACCTCAGTATGGCCGTAATCAGTCCTGAAGATCCTTGGCCACTGGGGCCACGGGTTATCCGGCGCACGGCTGGCAGGCGGCTTCGGCAAAAGCTCAAAGTTGACGACAGACTTGGCTCCATGTCGCATCGAGGTTCCGATACAGTCATTTCCAGTGTCACCACCTCCAATGACCACAACATCCTTGCCCTTCGCGCTGAGGTAGTTTCCGTCTTGGAGCTCAGAATCCAACAGAGACTTGGTGTTGTTCTGCAGGAACTCCATGGCGAAGTGGACACCGTCGGCGTCGCGGTTTGGTAACCTGAGGTCTCGTGGCCAGGTTGCACCAGTACATACAATCACAGCATCATTCTCGGCCTTCAAATCCTCGACATCGACGTCAACACCAACGTTCGCGTTGGGCACGAACGTCTATTAAAATGAAAAAAAGCTCAGCGTTCACCCTATGACCTCGTAGAAACAGATGACGTACAATACCCTCCGCCTCCATCAAATCGAGGCGACGCTGGACGACACTCTTCTCGAGCTTCATGCTGAGAAACAAGCGGTGCACACGATCAGTCCGCGTGACATCAAAACATGGGAATGAGATGAATGACTGACTTGGGGATACCATACATCAGCAAGCCGCCCATTCGGTCGTTACGATCGTAAACGGTGACCCAATGTCCAGCCTTGTTGAGTTGATCAGCAGCAGCCAATCCAGCGGGGCCAGCTCCGATGATCGCAATGCTCTTTCCCGTGCGGATTTTAGGTGGGTTTGGAGTGACCCAGCCCATCTCAAAGCCCTTTCGAAATCAGGATGCGGTCAGCACTGCACTTTGGGAGGCGGTTAAGGGGGGAAAAAACTCACCTTATCGATGATCGCACATTCGATGCTCTTGATCCCAACAGGTTGTTCATTGATACCCAACACGCAGGCGCCTTCACACGGTGCGGGACAGACACGACCCGTGAACTCCGGGAAGTTATTGGTAAGGTGCAACCTGTTAAGAGCATCCCTCCATTGATCCTTGAACACGAGGTCGTTCCATTTGGGGATGATGTTGGAGATCGGGCATCCGGTTTCAGATTGACAGAAAGGAACACCGCAATCCATGCATCGGGAGGACTGGTACTTGAGTTCGTGCTCGCTTAAGCGGCGAGAAATTTCCTCCCAGTCCTTGACACGCTTCCTTGGGGGACGGTAGGTCTCGTTGAGGCGCTTGTACTTCATGAAACCACGCGTCTTGTCGAGCTTCTGTGTGCGCTGTTTCGTTGCGGTATCGTCGACCATCGAGTCTTCAAGGTCCAACAGAGCAGGCTCTATTCGAGGGGGCTTGGTGAGAGAGGGGGTAACGTTTCCAGGAGTACTGGCCATGGCCAATAGGACGTCTTCGACCCCGGAATGTAGGTTCACTTGGCTAGCAGTCCTCGAGGGGATCAAATCAATGACGCTCTGACGCAACTTGTCTTCTTTGGCACGTGTGGTCTGTTCCTCCAAGACGCGCTTGTAATCGTTTGGCATGACCCGGACGAACAGAGGCAGAAGGTGGTGGAAATCGAGGAGGATTCGGTTCGCGACCTCGGATCCAGTGAAATGGCGGTGGTCTTCAATCATCCCTCGGAGCTCAGCAATTTCTCGTGGGTCGGTAACTTTTCCTAACTCCACCATCTCGAGGTTGACCTTCGAAGCAAAAACATGGGCGGTATCTAGAACATAAGCGATACCTCCGCTCATACCGGCAGCAAAGTTCCGGCCCGTGCCCCCGAGAACGACCACACGACCTCCAGTCATGTATTCACAGCCATGGTCACCACAACCCTCGACGACAGCCTTGGCACCAGAGTTTCGGACAGCGAACCGCTCAGCAGCGATACCCCTGACGAAAGCCTCACCCTGGGTGGCACCGTAAAGGCAGACGTTTCCGATGATGACGTTCTCTTCGGCCTTGAAGGTAGACTGCTTGGGAGGGTAGACGATGAGACGACCACCAGATAGACCCTTTCCGACGTAATCATTGGAGTCTCCTTCCAGTTCGATCGTGATGCCCGGAGCCAAGAAAGCACCGCACGACTGTCCGGCGGATCCCTTCATGGAGATGTGGATGGTGTCGCGTGGAAGTCCCTCTTCGCCGTACAACTTGGAAACCTTGAAAGAGAGCGAAGTTCCGAGAGCACGGTCGGTATTCGTAACCTCGCATTCGATGTGGACTGGCAATCCTTGTGAGAGAGCAGGTTCGGATTCGTCGATGAACTTGTTGTCAAGACGAATGTAGAGCTTGTGGTCTTGAGCACGGACACGGTATGTCGCGGCACCGGGGCGCATCTGCCAGGCGGGCTTGAGAACAGCGGAGAGGTCGAGATGGGCAGTCTTGACGGTTCTGCGCGCCTCATCAACCTTGAGCATATCAGCACGACCGACCATTTCGTTGATGGTACGGAATCCAAGTTTTGCCATGATACTGCGCAGATCTTCGGCGATGTAGTAGAAGAAGTTAATGACTTGTTCTGGTTGACCAGCGAACTTGGCGCGGAGCTGAGGGTCCTGGGTGGCGATACCCACAGGACAAGTGTTGACTAGAAACCACTCAATCACGGTCCTGTAACGTTGAATCAATCCAAACTCACGGTGGCATTTCCTCATCATGATACAACCCATAGCGATAAGGGGAGCAGTAGCAAAACCCCACTCTTCGGCTCCAAGCAGACAGGCGATAGCGATATCACGTCCAGTCCTCAACTGACCATCGGTCTGAACGGTCACACGACCACGCAGGTCATTGAGGACTAATGTCTGATGAGTCTCGGCAAGACCCAACTCCCAAGGAAGACCAGCGTATTTGATACCAGTCCATCGAGATGCGCCGGTACCGCCGTCGTGACCAGAAATGAGGATGTGATCGGCTTTGGCCTTGGCGACACCGCTGGCAACGATACCGACACCGACTTCAGAGACGAGCTTGACTGACACTCGAGAACGGGGGTTCGAGCACTTTAGATCGTAGATGAGTTGCTTGAGATCCTCGATCGAGTAAATGTCGTGGTGCGGGGGAGGAGAGATCAAACCGACACCGGCGGTAGAATGACGAGTACGGGCGATAGAAGTGGAAACCTTGTGACCGGGCAACTCTCCACCCTCACCAGGCTTAGCACCCTGGGCCATCTTGATTTGGAGCTCATCTGCGTCAGCGAGGTAGTTCGAGGTGACACCGAATCGGCCGGAAGCAACCTGTTTGATAGCGGAACGCATGGTATCGCCGTTGTTGAGAATGTTCGAACGTTCGGCATCTTCACCACCCTCGCCGGTGTTGGATTTACCACCCAACCTGTTCATGGCGACAGCCAAAGTCGAATGAGACTCCATAGAGATGGAACCGTACGACATGGCACCGGTAACGAATCGACGAACAATTTCGTTCCAGGGCTCGACCTGGTCGACAGGGATGGGAGTGGCGCTCTCGTATCGGAATTCGAGGAGACCACGGAGGTGGACAGCACGAGCTTGATCGTTCGCGTTCTTCGTGTAAGCGTCGAAGGCAGTTTGGTTCTTCTCCCGAACGGCGTCTTGGAGGTTGGCGATACCAGCAGGATCGTTGATGTGAGCCTCGCCGCCATCACGCCAATGATACTCTCCAGACTCTGGCATACCCGGGGGAATGATCGTCTCGCGCGAGGGCCAACCACGTTCGTGCAATTCGAAAACATCCATAGCAAGAAGATCAAAGGTCGTCCCCTGAACACGGCTGGCGGTTCCGCGGAAACACTTCTCGACGACTTCGGAATGAAGCCCGAACGCTTCAAAAATCTGGGCACCCTTGTAGGACTGGAGAGTGGAGATACCCATCTTCGACATGACCTTGAGGATACCGTTGTCGATGGACGTGCGGTAGTTGTCCATGAGATCCTTGACGGTCTTATCGTTCTTGGTCCTGTAAAAAGCGTCAGAAATGTTGTTCAGGATGGAGAGATAGACACGTAAACCCACAGTCCCTCGCGAGCGACTTTATGAATGGTCTCCATCATCAACCACGGGCACACGGCATCGGCACCATATCCAAGAAGGACACACAGGTGATGAACTTCACGGGCCTCGCCGGTGTCGATCATCAAAGCAACCTTGGCACGCTTCTTGTGTAGCACGAGGTGATGATGAACACCGCCGCAGGCTGCGAGACCCGAAAGGGGAATCCTGTCCGCGCAAATCGCTCGATCTGAAAGAATGATGACCTTGATGCCATCCTCGATCGCCTGTAACGATTCGCTGCAGGTGCGTTCGAGAGCCAATTTGTAACCGGGAAGACCTTCTGACTTGGGGAAGGTGATGTCGATCGTCCTCGAAGGCCACGTTTTGTAGGCGACTTCGAGGTTCTTCATTGCCTCCATTTCCTCGAGGGTGAGAACGGGGGATGGGAGAAGGATACGGTGGCACTGCTCTGGCCTCATCTCGAGAAGGTTTCCCTCGGGACCGACGTAAGCCTCGAGAGACATGACGATGCTCTCGCGGATAGGATCGATCGGGGGATTCGTAACCTGGGCGAAAAGCTGACGGAAGTAGTCGTAGATCATCCTAGCCTGGGTGGACATGCATGCGAGGGGGGTATCGTTGCCCATGGACCCGAGGGCTTCCTTTCCATCGCTGACCATCGGGAGCATAAGGAGATTGAGTTGCTCGACCGTGTAACCGAAGGCCAACAGGCGAGGATCGGTGCTTAAGGGTTGAGGGTCGATCTCGATCTCGATTGGCTTAGACCGCTCGACTCGGTGGACAATCTTCGGAACGTGAAGCATGTTTGACTCTATCCACGATCCAAAGTTTTGCTTGCGGGCAGTGGAGCACTTGAGTTCCTTATCATCGACGATCCTTCCTTCAACCGTATCGACCAAAAGCATACGACCAGGTTTTAACCGACCCTTGGACACGATCTTTTCGGGGGAGATGGGGATAGCGCCAACCTCGGAGGCACAAACAATGATGTCTTCATTAGTGACGACATATCGGCACGGGCGAAGACCGTTACGATCAAGATTGGCTCCGCAGTAACGACCGTCACTGAAGGCGAAAAGAGCAGGTCCGTCCCAAGGCTCCTGAAGACAGGCTGCCCAGTTGTAGAAGGCTCTTTTCTCGGGCTCCATGCTATCGTTGCCCTGCCACGCCTCTGGGACGAGCATCATGACAGCTTCGGGGAGGGTGATAACGCCATTGACGACGAGCAGTTCCAGAACGTTATCGAACGCAGCAGAGTCTGAACCGCCGGGCTCAATAACCGGGTAGAGGAGTTCAAGTTGCTCTCCAAACAGCGAGGAGGAGAGGACGCCTTCACGAGCATGCATCCAGTTCTTGTTGCCTCGGACCGTGTTAATTTCACCTGCGCGAACATGACACACAACAATCTTAATTTGACGCCGAGCCGATGGAAGATCAATTGAAGCGCGTACCGTTGTGGGCAGCCCACCTCATCGGTTGAGCCCTGTCCCAACTCGGGAAGGTGTTGGTCGAGAATCGTGAATGGACGAGGGTGAAGTGAGATCGATAAAGAACATGATTTAGGTCGTGGTAATAATTGTAGACCTGAGGAGGGGAGAGTTGCCCCTTATAGACGATATTCTTGGACGAAAGAGAACAGATGTAGAAACCCTTCGCGAGCGTGCTTCACGTCGAGGGAAATGAGATAAGGGTTTAATTAACTATGGTGGAAAGCCTAAAATGACTTACATGCTGTGAATGGCATGCTTGCGCAGGACGTATAGTTGACGTTCGAAACGCTTATCATCGAATGGACCGTTATCGCTAGAGGTTCCGTCTCCATAATGGACCCGAAGGACCACGAAGGGTTGAAGGATCGCGGGCTCCTTGCTGCTTGCAGCAGGACCGAGGATGGTGCCATCAGTGGGGACTTCTCTCCACCCGAGTACACGCAGACCAAGCTCGCTGGATAACTTGGTGAAGATCGCCTGCTGTTTCTGTAACAGAACCGGGTCGTTGGCCTTGAAGAAAATGTTTCCGACGGCGTAGTGGCCTGGTTCTGGGAGAATGCAACCGATGTCTCTCTCGGCCTCGCGTTTAAAGAGAAGATGCGGGATGGCCGTCATGACGCCCGCACCATCTCCATCTCGGCTGTCCGCACCGGTTGCTCCGCGGTGGGTCATCGCACACAGGAGTTGGCGAGCATCGGAGACAATTTTGTGAGAGTCCTGACCCTTGATGTGGCAAATGAAGCCTACACCGCAGGAATCTTTTTCGAGTTCGTTCAGGTAAAGTCCTTGAGAAGCGGGCAAGGCCCCGGACCAGGAATTGGGGTCGCGTTCTACTTCATCAAAACCGATAAGGGGATCCGTGATGTCAGCGTCTGGTGTCCTAGATAAGAATTCCGAAGCAAGGCTGCTGGCCATAGAAGTCTCTCGCACGTTGGGCAGACTTCGGGAGGACGTCGAGGAGGAGGAGGTGGTGGAAGAGTCTACGAGAGAAAAAATACTTAACCGATTTTTTCTCCAACGACCCAAAGGGCGAGTCACCGTTTATCGGAGAGATCCGTAACCGCACGCTAGCGACGGACCGTGTCCAGCCAACCGGGTGCTGAGGATTTTGTACAGTCCCTCTGTCGAACGCGTGATCACACGTTAGCCGTGTGATGGATTATGTACTGTGTAATGCCCGGGTCAGACGAGCTGGAACTATACGCTGTCTGTCATAGTGTAGTTATTGTTTTACGACACCCAGTTCGCCGGGGGACGGAACGCAAGCAGCTATCGTCCCGAACTATAGCCTCCGCGGGTGACACAATGACTGGGAACCCAGGAAAATTGCGTGGGTCTCGCGTTCTGATTCTCTCATCCTTGCCCGCTCCTCCTTTCTCCACTACATCAACCGCCCGGAAAAGGCTAGAGTTAACCTGCGCCATCATGCAAGGCACAACACACGGCGGCTGCAAAGGAGGTCCTCGTTTAGCCTGGGAGAATTTGGAAAGCCCGGCCTAGAACCAATTCATACCTTTGTGATGCCCATTGTATTGACGGACGGTCTCTCCAGAAGCCATTTCCCACAGACGTGCTGTGTGATCGGAGGACGCTGAATTGATAAAACTTCACTCGATGTCATGGACGAACAGGGATGTTCTAGATACGCACCTGTAACGAGATATGCTGAATCTGCACTAAAGGCACAATCCCAGACCCAACGTTGGTGCCCTTGGAGCACCTTATCCAACCTGAATTCGAAACTCGGAGACACGGACCAGATTTTCACCGTTGTGTCAGCGGAACACGTAGCCAGATACCTGGAGATGAGATAACGGTCAGCACCGCACACGAGCTATGCGTGAAAGCATCAAACGCGGGTCTCACTTGATATCAGGACTAAATAACACCCTGGTGAGGTACTTGGTGTGAGCTTGAAACTTGGTGACTGCCTGGAAGCGCGGTGCGGAGGAACCCTCTTCGTTGATCTTCCAGACATAGCACCGCCCCTAAAGCAATTGTCGCGCAATTCGGAAACATGACAGAGCCGGTAGGGTGGAGCGAGAGGTGCACACCTTGTTGTTTCCGGCTACTAAACAAGAACTGTCAGAAGCAAGGCTTACGGAACGCATGGGTATGTCTCCGGCAGGAGTCTGATGCAGAGATGACGAAAAAGGTTCAGGAAACACGGAGGTGAAGGGGGACGTGACATGTAGGCTTACGAGCTCATGAGTGCAGGTGTTCTCAGATAGATCCCACTGTTTGATCCGGCCCGCTTGGTCGCAGGAGATCAACTCACCCTGGTTGGGGTGGACGACGACATCGTTGACTAAGAATGAATGAACGGTCAGGGATGATCCGAATTAAGGGAGGTCGGCAGGGCGGAGGGGGCACCTGGAGCTTCGTTGTCGTAGTTTCGCTGAATATGCGAAGATCTGGGCGCATGAACGGCTATTTTAGCTTGCCCACGGTGATAAGGAATAACGAATGGGGGTCTCACCGTGGATCCCAGATCTTGATGGTCCCGTCTTCGCTGCCAGTAACGAGCCACTTGCCCTCGTTGTGGAACGAGACTGCGGTGATGTTGGAAGTGTGGCCCTCGAACGTAATCAACTGAACAGGGCGAACATGAGGGGGGGGAGGATTATGGGAATCCGAGATCGGATTGGAAGCTTACGGGAGTGGAAGAGGAGCTTCCGACCTCATAGATATTGACTTTTTTGTGAATTGCGGCCGCGAGGAGACGTTTGCTGGATGTAGCGGGGAGTGAACACAGCGTGGCTCGGTTTAATAGACGGGTGCGACTCACTCTGGCGAAATTGCGAGACGATTTACTTGCTATACACAAGTTACCGGGGGCTTGCTGGAGGGAGAGAGAGAGAGAAAGAGGATCTCACGCCAGATTCACCAGAGCGGGTGATCGTCCTGGAACAGATACCGGACCAGGCCTCCCAGAAGCGGATTTCGTGGTCGTATGAGCCAGTTACGAGGATGACGGACATGTCTTGTGCAGCTTGACCCGGCGACTTGTTCGCAATCACGGGCCCGGGCATGGGTGGCGGTCGTCTTGCAGGCGTGTGCGCGTTATCCTGCGGCGCCGGGAACTTTTAGCCACAACAACACACTCTTGTCTGGAACAGTCTACCATCACCTTCTTCCTCCCTTAGCCGCATTTGCACCTAATTCTCCTGCGACTTGGCTGAAGGTTTTTTCTTACGTGTACCCCGAAACCGGGCTATCGCGCGCTATCTCATGCATCAGCCAGTCCGCCGCAGCGAGGCACCCTCTGAATTGGACGGAGGCCCAAAGTTTTGCCCAATCGCGAACGTTCTTCGTTCTTGCAATATCCTTTTGATGGGCCGAGATGATCCCTGAAGCCATGCACCTAAACGACTCCAACAAAGCCCAGGTAATCGGTCCCTATTCATACCCCTCCTCGAGCTCAATCTCCTCTCGCTTATGTGACGCAGATCAATTGCTACTCCTCCTAGCGTCTCTTCATAATGCACTCTTTCCGACCTCCTGGTTCATGACGTGCCCCACGTCTCGCATCCTCCCTTCAGATTCACCCCCGGCTTATAAACCCGTCCGGACGGTATGTCTTTTGGCCCATCGTTCCCAGAGTGTCCTACCACTCACTAATACTGTATGGACCAATTTCCAGTTAGTCCTCCCCGTCCAGCTCTCATACCCCCCCTCTTCTCATAGATAAACCCCTGCAATGCAGCCCGGAACACGAGTTGTCTTTTGGGAAGACGCTGGCAAGATGAAACAAGGCTCTGTGCAGTCTATTGGTTTTGTCGACGTGCGTGTCTCCCTCACTACCGTTACCTTGTCTCGTCTTTCCTAAACCCTTATTACTCTCTCAGGGGATTGAAGTTGCCTATATCGTCGTCGATGGCCACCAGAGAGTGCCCGTAAAAGTCCCGTGCGTCCATCATCACGTTCTCTCTTCCACGCGAGCCCGATCTCTAACCGTGAACGCCAGGCTCAACGCGCTCTCGACGGAAGGCTAGACCATCCGTATTTTTCTCTGTGCCACCTATCCTCGCAAAAGATACACGCTCTGACCATTAGAGGCGATGGACTCCTAGATGTACAACCCGACGCAAGTATTGTATCTTCCACTTCGATACCCACGCATCCCACTGCATTGTATCCCCCTCATATTTCCCCTTCGCCACATCCATTCGCCTTGCTCCTCATCTCCTTTCACTATATTATTATAATTTGCTTAGAATGACATTGGGACAATCTAGTAATACCGCATTAGACGCTATTTTTGATTTTCTACCCTATTTCGCGGTCCCATTGCCCTGGCTTTGGCTTTGGGCGCGCTTCTATCTCTTCTATCAAACTATACGATGGAGGTCCCTAGATTCCCGTGATTGGTGGTGCGGATTCAAGTTTCCGACCGGTGTTTTACCCCAAACCGAGGATTCGTTCTGCGTACTGACGCCGACCCTGCGACCGGGGCCAGACCGTCCGATCCACGCTGCATTACAAAACATTGTCGCAGATCCTAATCTCGCGAGTTCACACCTAAAGCATGCACCTCTTGGGCGTTCGACAACAGATAGCGGTGGCGGCGAGTACGTACCGACCCTCCGTCGAACTCACCTCTGAGCAAGGGGGCGGCTACATAAACATATGCACATGGCCCGAAGCGAGGCTAAAGTTCTTCCGACGCTTCATCCCCGTTCAGGTCCTCCAACCCTGAGGCCTGATGTCTGATCGCCTCCCTTCGCCCGGTGTTGGTCGTTACCGAAAAAAAGGTTCAGCCTGGTTGAAATATCCGTTGGGCCACCAAAAACGCATGTTCAGGGCGGCTGTAGGTCCCTACAAGCTTCTTTCCGATCACTAGAGTGCACCCACCCCCCTCATTACTTCTTACGTGTGCGACGACTAGGGCCAGTCCCCACTCGCGCGACATCGTTTCCAGGCGAGGCGACAGATTTAGCCGTGAAAGGTTAGCCGGACGCGGCGGTCAAAACATCAGGCAATCAAGGGTCAGAAGTCCCAGACACGCCTCGAGATCGGATATGCCGTCCTGGCGCCTGAAATCTGGCTGTTTATTTTCATATCCGGCGACCTACACCATTCCTAACCTCGATCGCCGCTTCTTCTGATTCCTGGTAACAGTCGAGAATCGCCAGGAGGACTGCATACGTGGACGAGCATGAGGTCTGTATATCAAATCGAATGAGGGTCCTTGTGACAGGTCGGAAAACTCTCGGGGAGGTCTTCACCCGCCCTGAAAGACTGCGTGTGTATTATGACGTGGATTGGACGACCAATTCCCACAAGATTGACTTCAGCCAATGAAAGGCGCTTGTTCAAATCCTTGACTACCAGAAAGAACGATACTTCGGCGGTGTCTGCGACGGCGGGTCAATACCTCATTCCCATCTTCGTCCTTAAGGTAATCCGGAAGAACACACACCTCAAATCCTTATCTCGAAGGCGTGAGAAGCATGCAAGCACTCCATTCTTCCGCGCGAACGGTATCGAACAGATCACGATATAGCCTCGCACACGGGCTAGAACACGCAGGTCGAACCCCATTTTCAATCGTCAAAAGGATGCTTCGTTGTAAACGAACCGCGATTACAATATCGCCATTCAGTGTCGGAGTTAACCTCGACAAGACTTTCTCATTTGGGGCAGGGAGGATCAAGCTTTGGCGATCCGATTGGGTGTTGAAACAGGAGCGGGGTCGTAAATCTTGGTTTGACGAGGTTAGGTATGGAAACTTCAATTACTCATTCGCATCGCCGCACTCACCACGTTGTCACGAAAACACGGAGCGGGTCAAGGTGATAATACAGGTTGCCGATTCTATGTTGGGAATTTGAGTCAAGGGCCACGATAGTATGATCTGCAAAAGGGTGAAGACACTTACTCGAACCATAATACTGAGCCTTTGGCCACCCTTTCCGTTCACGGATCCACCGCGAAGAATGGAATGTTTCCACTCGTAACGAATTGAGTCCCTGCACGAGTTTTCAAAGGTCAGGGCGGAGATGAACGAGCATAATCAGGACCAAGGACTCGCTTCTGCACGTAAACACTTCCCGAGGGCAAGATCACATCGTGGAGTAACGTTCGATCAGAGGTTTCCTTCTCGAGACGGAGGGTTCTTTCTGAACCTAGACTGACTCCAACAATCCAAGATCCAAAGGCCTCCAGGTGATCGACGTGTGGATGTATTTCTCCCTCGGAAGCCAGATGGAGGATATGGTACTGAATTGGTTCCTCAGGATGGAATTGCCGCAGACGGCTCAGTAGCTGGGAGAGTCTAGGCTGGTCTTCGGGCCAAGCGGAAACGTGCATTTCGCGATAGTTTTTTATGACCCCATCGTAATGACCCTGATCGAAGGGCGTCAAAACCACGACCACGGCATTGGAATTCAAACGACACGTTACCTTCTGAAAATCATAGTAGTGATTAGGGAAAAAGAGACTATTGGCGTCAAGGCGTTCGCTGAGTTTCTCGCCACGCGTCGCCTCGAAAATTTTGCGACGTTTCCTGTAATGTCTATCCTCCGCGCGGTCCAGTTTGCTCAGCGAGGCTGCTAAAAGGATCATTTGTTCTTCCTCATTGAACACGTTCAGGTGTAAGGCAAAATCATCGCCGAGACAGCGATTCGAACTCAGGCTCGCCAGAGCACGACCCCAGCGAGTTCGGAGGCACGCCGATAGTCGAGGTGCGGAAGACGGGAACATTGAGGCACGTGTCCTCGATTCCTCTCTCCTGCCATCCGAACCACAACCACTCGGATAGAACCAGTGTTTGCTGGCACAGACCGCATGCATGTCTGCTAGCGATGCTCAGGAGCAGCAAGGAAGCTCGTTATATGCCGCTTTGGCGAGGACCGCCACACGTACCATCGGTCTCTACTTCTCCCGGCCAGTTCGGCTGTTCAGACCGTCAAAAGGTGGCTGAGTTTCGGCCCGTCTCTCGCTCCATTGCTCGCTGACCCATGAGAAAGTCAGTGGATGGCAGTCACTTAAGGGATACGCTACGTATAAGGGTCACACTTTAAACCCGCAATTTATTCAACGGCTTGTAAAGAAGGAGGGTGGAGTGAGTGCTGTTGTGAATCCCTGGCTCGTATCTCCGCTGAATCTGTCGCAGTTTAAACTCATCGCTAAACATTTCATTCCCCCAATCGCGGTGAATGCCTTACTAGGCACAATCCTCTGGGCGAGCTATGCCGAGGCCTACTCTACCTTTGACCCATACCTCGGCGACCACCCCACGTTGCACGCCGCAGCATCTGGTGCAGTAGCTGGGGGAGCGCAAGCTATAGTTGGTGCTCCGGCAGAGAACGTCCGATTGGTTATCGAGGGCGGTACTGGCGACGGCTGGTCTCATGCCTGGAAGGAGGTCTTCCGAGGAACGGAGCCTGCCCGACAAATGAGCAGGGCTGAAGAACTTAACGAAGCCAGGAAAGTCCGAGATTGGATGCGAGATGTCAGGGATATGGCTGGTCGCGGATGGGACGGATGGGGATTCGGGTTCATAAAAGACGTATGCGGTACGGCATCCAAATGTCAACATCATTACGTTTTTTGACGACCATCGCGCCGATGCGTAGGTTTCGCTCTCTTCTTCTCGGTATTCGAGATTACCAGAAGAATCTCAATCAGCGTCAAGACCACCACTCAGACAGTCCTTGACGATGATATTGAAGCGGAGAAACGGTTTCCTGGCATTCGAAGACTTGCACCGCGGGTCATTCACGCTACGACCCTTGTCTCTGGCGGGGCAATCGCAGGCCTTGCTTACGAGATGGTTTGCCGTCCAATTGATCACTCTCGACGTGCATATTGCCTTCGTGGAGTCCACGACAAGGGTAATCACTCGGCCATACGAACGTTATCTCACAAGTTGAAGGAAGATGGGATCATGTCCTTATTCAAGGACCCTAGTTCTCATCTACATGAAACTCCGTCCTCACGGCCCAGACTCCACGCCTTCCTCCGAACGCTCGCCCGTGTCGGACCCTGGGGTGTTGGCTTCTTGGTCTGGGAATCTTTAGGTCCTGGGTTATCTTAGAGGTATGAGTAACTGCGGAGTCCCTTCCCCTGTTATGGTCACTGCGTGAGAATCGGGGCGGACATAAAGACCCATCTGCGTGCCGTTGTGGTGTAGGGATCCAGACCGAAGCGGGGCCAAATCCATAGAACAGGGTATTGGCGCAGATTGATGTTTGAGAATCATCCTTAAGCGGCGTTTGCTCAGCCTGTGAGTAATCGACGACTCTCCCCGGACCTCGAACCCTCAGAAATATCTCTTATCTGTGTCATTACTGCCAACTGTGTTAACACAACACCGCGCTTTCCGAAGCCCGCACTTCGGGACTTGTACTCGACAGTTACAGATACGCAAAGGGAAATCGTATCGTCATCATGATGTAGACCATCGTGGCTAGGGTTACACATCGGCGGGCCTCTAGTCCGCATCTAGGATCTCGGAAACGTCCTAGGGAACTTTCATCTTTACCGGAACTCGGTTTTCATCTGCGACATTCCGGCAGATTGGTCTGCGGGCTGTTTACTTTTGGGGCTGATCTGCTGCCGCTGTGAGATTCCACGCCGGCCTGGAGAAATGACATTCAATGTGTGACGACTTGACATAAATTCCTATGGAGGTATGATCAGCCTCAACCGCCCTGTCGGTGTTTGTCGCTGACTGTGACCACCAGAGCCGCCGCGGTTGAATGTCGATTTTTGAGTGGACTCCATAAGATTTATATTCTGGACCACGCCGTCCGAGCTCGGGTGGTGGGATGAACAGACTCAGATCAGGAATCACAACTCGTGGCCCAGCGGCCGGAGAGCGCATTGTCCTGGCCCATCGACGGGAGGAGAACGTTGTCGTCTCGAGCTCCACAGCGATGACCGAGACGAAAGTACACTGCAGATGAAAAAGCTCGCGTGCACTGCCCGACCCTTAATTTTCGGTCATCGCGCACGCGGTCGCCTCGTTGGTTTAGAGATATTATCTATTATCCCACTGTACCGTACACGAGGGTCATCCGGGATCTGCTTACCAGTTTTGAGGTTTTGCCTTCACGCCCAGCTGCTCATCTGACCCGCAGCCAAGAAAAATTCAAATTCACGTTCTGGCGATAACGGCAAACTCCGACAACACTCTCATCGCACAAAATACCATCCACAAGACCAAGTCATCTCCCCGAGGGTGGAATGTCTAAGATGCTCCGATGTGCACGGAAGGGTTGTGGAAAAGAATACGACAAGGACGCCAACGGTGAAGAAGGCTGCTCCTACCACCCCGGTGAACCTGTGCGGACGCTCGCCGTTCTCCCTCCCGCGTCTCTCGACGTTCGCTCACGACCAACGCCGCATCACTCCAGGTTTTCCACGAAGGGCTCAAATCTTGGTCATGCTGCAACGTCGTGAACAAACCCGTCCTGGAATTTGATCAATTCATGCAAATTCCGGTGAGTGATCAGATCAGTTCAACACACAAGAACTTTCAGCTGAGATCAAGACCGGCAGGGTTGCGCGATTGGGACACATATCGAGCACGTCCCCCAGAATCGGGCGCCAAATCTCACGTCGAGCGCTGCAAATTTGACGCTGACCTCATCTGTGGGGGGCAAAGAGAGTTATTCGACCAAATCTTCCGAGCCATCATCAAACCTGGCCAGCCGCACCGCGACACCCAAACCAGAGCCTGCGGTGATTGAGGAGGATGATCTCACGGTCGCCGTCGCACCCGGGACCCAGTGCAGGCGTCAAGGTTGTTCCACGAAGTTCGCGAGTGACGCCGAGAACCGGCAGGGAGATGGACCAGGGACTGACTGCACATATCATCCTAGGCCCGTTCGTGATCCGCCTTTCTTATGACGTATTATTGCTGAAACCATTACGCAGCCAATATTCCACGAAGGTAGCAAGGTAACACAACATTTGACCGGAAAATTTTGCGCATTCATTTATAGATGTCATCTGACGTCAGGGCTACCTCTGCTGCAAGCGTCGTGTGTTAGAGTTTGAGGAATTTCTAAAAATTGGCGGCTGTACGCATGGCCGCCACCTGTTCGCTCCCAAACCCAACACGTCAACGGTGCGTGCAACTCTCCTGTTCTACCTGCTTCACCTACTGCGCCTGTCCCGAGGACATGATTGGCTGATCAACCGACCTCCCAGGCAGAAGAATTTATTGATTGTCGAATCGATCATTACCAAACCCCAGTTAGCGTGCATGTCTCCGTATTTGCCAAGCAAGTCGATAGGGAGCGTAGTGCGGTTGTTTTCGAGTCGGAAAAGGTATCTCTCACTTACGGGTTACCCATAATGGCTGGATCCAGCCCACCAGATACACCAGGAAAACTGATGACACACGTCCCGCTTTTCTTATCGATATGTTGGCAGATCCATATCGATTTATATCTGCCTAGTGGCAAACGGTTCAACCGTTCTCTCGACTTGTTTAGTGCAATCGATCCCGATGCATCGTCGTTCAAGGTCTTAGGCACGAAGGTAGGACTGAAATGTTCACGTTCGGTCTTTACCTCGAAAATTTCATTCGCCCCTGCCGTTGACAAAGTTCCGAACTACGTATCGAGACTATGTCATTGGACGTCATGCTGACCGAGACTTTTCCTTTTCTGCTCAGGTCGAACTAAATCTCAAAAAATCAGACGGAAGAAGCTGGACAGTGCTCGAGAAGACGTCTCGGGGCCTCGGGGGGTTCCAACTTACATTTGGAGTGGGCGGAAGGACCGGAACCATCGGCGGAAAGGAGATAATCATCGATCCTTCCATTCAACCTCAACCCAAGAGTGAGTAGGCTCACGAATATCTGTGCGTCATTCACGAGAGAGATCCGTGGGATGATCAAAGATGTCTCTGTGTAAGTGGGGTTGTAGTGTAAGTAGGATAAGACCAGGATGATATCCGGTCCTGCTCTAGACAATAATAATCTTGTATGAATCTATAAGATTCCAGGTTTCTCTATCTTCTCGAAGACCTGGATGAGATCTCCCACCTCGAGTCCGTCAAACCCACCAATGGTGAGGCCGCACTCTAACCCTTTGCCCGCTTCCGTAATGTCCTTCTTGTGATGCTTAAAGGTGTCCAGATGACCTGTCGGAGGAAAACAAACGTAGTTAGTCAAGACATCAAAAACACAAACGAGGCGGGGTTGTGACAGGAGCCGCGAACATACCTTCAAAGATTGTTTCGCGGTTCCTCACGACCCTGACGTGTTTAGTTTTCTCCACGACCCCATTGGTAATCCTACAGCCGGCGACCTTCATCGCTTGCTTGGACTTGAGCACGATATCGAACAGCTGCAAGACGTTCGCTTCGCCCGTGACCTTTGTCTCGATAATTGGGGGAAGGAGCTGAATCACGCGCGAGCGGATGTCGTCGATTAACGAGTAGATGATCTTCGACGAGACCAGAGGGACAGAGTTTTGCTTCGCCAAAACTTCAACTGAACGAGGAGTGGACACAGTGAAAGCCACGACGGTTCCTGCCCGGAGGAACCTAAATTAAGCGTACCGCTCGTTGACTGAGTGAAATGCAGGTGCTTACCTTGAGCAGCCTGCGCTCTAAGCACGTCCGACTCCGTGACGTCACCTACGCCAAACGAAATTATTTTCACGCACGCCTCCTTATTTCCAATACACTGCAACGCGTCGACCACAGCCTCCACGCTTCCGCTTACGTCTCCCTTAACCACCAACCTCAACTCTTTTGGACCCTGCTCCGCCTGGTGACGACCGACTGATTCACCAGAGGCTTCCTCTGTTGCCTCCGCCTCTCGACGATCCCGCTCGAGTCGCCTCTGCTCGTTGATAGCTTCCAGATCTTCCATCGTTGCCTCAAGGTCAGCTTTCTTCTCTCGGTTCGCAATCGCCTTCTTCACGTCCGCTTCGGTGCCCTGCAAGACCTCGTCCCCAGCGTTTGGAAGTGATTTCCACCCAGTGACTGTAACAGCCATCCCAGGATATGCGGCTTTGACAGCCTCATCCGAAGAGTCGAGCATGGAGCGGACCCTGCCGTGGTGCGTCCCGCAGATGATGTGAGCACCGGGCTTAAGACACCCTCGAAGCAGGAGGACGGTCGCGACGGATCTGGAATGCACGAGTCAGGCGAGAATATTTGGTCCCAAATGTCGAGATCACTCACCCTAAACCTTTCCGAACTTTTGATTCAAGGACGTATCCTTGGATGTCGCCATCTCGCTCAGCGCGGAGCTCCTGAGTTTCGGCGATCAAAGATATCGTCTCAACGAGGTCATCCAACCCTTTTCCTGTCAATCCTGAGACCGGGACACAAGGAATATCGCCACCAAACACTTCTAACTGGACACCTTCGGCAAGAAGCGCATTTTGGACATTTTCCTAGAGAACCCGCTCAGTTCAGATTGGGAAGCATGGCTGAACAAAGACCCTACAATATCCACACCAGGCTTATCGACCTTATTGATCGCAACGACTGCGTTCAGTTTCTCTTTTTGAATCAGGTCCAACACCTCCTTTGTCTGAGGCATTATTCCGTCGTCCGCAGCGACCACCAATACCACGATGTCCGTTACGCTTGCTCCTCGGGCTCGCATAGCCGAGAAAGCAGCGTGACCTGGGGTGTCCAAGAATGTGATGGTTTTTGGTCCTTCGCCGGAGCTGGCAGGCACTGGAACGGAAAATGCACCAATGTGTTGAGTAATCCCGCCAGCTTCACCTTTTGCTACTGAAGTTGAACGTAGTTTATCTAACAGAGTTGTCTTCCCGTGGTCAACGTGACCCATAATAGTAACAACTGGAGGACGAAGAGAGTGTGTTGAGGGGTTGGGGTGAGCGGGACTGGAAAATTAGTCGTTAATTCGAGACTTGATAGACCTTGAATACCAATGCGCACGGTGGGTAGATATCAAAAGCAGCCTCGTCGTTGACGATTGGATTGCGACCGAATTCCATTGCGATCAGACTCGCATATTCGGCGGTCAGAACTGATAGACTCATGTGAGGGCCATGCTCGGCCGCTCAGGTTAAGATCACACACCATGGTCGTAAGATGATTGTTCTTCCATCCCAGCATTCGCCATTACCCCTTGCAAGCGGCCTGGGACGCATTTTATCAGCGGTATCCACAACTAGAAGATCTAAAGTCCTTACTCAGGCTGACATTCAACAGGCGAGCGAAGTTCCCGACAGATACTGTGGACGGGATAATGATATCGGGGTTGACACGAAGAAGCTTCTTTGCCTTCTGGATCTTGGGTCTAGGGGTGGTCTTCATGTCCTGACCCCTGGGTTGGCGAGGGATAGCGTCGTCTTCTCGTCCGTATAATAGAGAGCCGCGCGGTTTGTGCTTTACGTTCCCTTCCCAACGTCGATTTTGTCGGGCTGTGAACTCGTCCCCCTGCGGTTGTAAGAAAGAACGAGATGGTTCGCCGATCTTGGGTTCCTGCTCTCTTCGAAGATCTATTCGGCTACTTCGTTCCTCGACCTTCAACACCCCAGGTGGATATGCAACCGACTTGTGTACGACGGGTTCTGCGGAAGTTGAGGGAGCGGGTGAAGGTGGGGCAAATCCCGGGGGTCTTGACCATTTTCCGGGAGCACCTCGTGGCGGTACGAGGGAAACAGATGGTTTTGGTCTGAGGCCTCGGTTGGGTGGGAGAGATGTCTGCGGGTTCCGCCTTTGTGGGAAGGGCCTATTTTGGCTCCCTGTCTTGGGTGGTGGCTTCTGTGAGTCTGGCTTCGCCCACTTCGAGATAGGTGGGGCCCATTTACCGAGACCAGCCGGCGTAGACGTTGCAAACGGAGACGGCGGGGCTGTTGGCCTGCTGTTGGGAATATCCCACCCACTCGTCTGCGCACTAACCTGTGCGAAACAATGTGTCAGTATATGAAGCGACGGTGCGTGTTGGTGAACGGATACGTGCGCTTACCGCTTGTTTGGTCGCTGTCGCGTTCGTCCTGACCTGGATGCGCCTGGAGAGAGAGAAGATTTTGCCTCCACGAGGCCTGTGCATGGTCCTGGAATTAAGATGGGTTTTTGTAGGATATTATACTCGAAGAAGGGTCGGGATACACATGGACCGGGTGGATTTCAGGTCGTCGGGGCGGAGGCGGAACTCGGCGGAAAGCGAGACCGCGATCGAAGCTCGGCAAACCTGGCTGCCGTGTGGCAGACGCAATCTCGAGTCCCTTGGATGCTTACCACCACCGTCTTCCGCTGTTCTCGGCAGAACCTCGAGATTTTCGCTCCGGTTTTCCATGCTGCGAGGCGAACCTATGCACTGTCTCGATTTCCTCAACGAACCCCTGGCGTAGGGCGAAGGAGACAACATGTTGAAAATGATAATTACCGAAGGGACACAGGGTCCAGGCCTGCTCGTGGGGAAGTACCTCACGAGGATCAACCTTCGTCAGAGACGTCGCCGCTATGGCAAGAAAGCGCGCGGTCAATCAACAGCGACCCCGCAGAAGGGTTGAGGCGTCTCCTCATGACCCGTGAATCACTGGTGGTCACTCGGTTAGCCTTCCCTGGGTCCGACAACACGCTCTGATACCTACGTACTACTCCCAGCCAGATCGAAATGCTCAATATATTTGTTGGTTTTGAGCAAACGAACAAATACGCTATAAGTGTGTCGTCTCCATACTCGTGTTCTATTCCACAAGAGACTGACGCTCTTGTATAGCCACCGAGGATGGGGAACCGTTGGGGTACATTGCAGAAGAGCCAAGGGGACTTCTCTCCGTATTCTTCCGTCAGGTGCTCCGTACCCATCGACCGTTCCGTGCCCTCATCATGGATAACGAGGGTACACCAATTCTCTGGGTTGGTCATTTCTGCCTATAGACGCGACAGTGGGGCTGAACCTATGGCACAGCTCCGTAGACCCTTCTCTTGGATAAATTCTCGAATGTTCGTCCAGCGACTCAAGAACTTGTCAGATCGAACAGCTACAGAGGACCAACCTGTCCTGGATACTTTTGTTGAAGTCCAACAACGGTGGCACCTCTGGAGGCGTCGTTACGACCTGTTTATCCGACAGGGACCAAAACGCATCCTCTCATTGGTATCCGATCCCCAACCGGAGCCCGATACGGAGTCATATAATCAAATAGCGAAGATCGACGAGCCCTTCTTAGCCTGGGATTTCACGTTGAGGGATGCTCGTGGCAAGGAGTTTGCAAGCGTTTCGAGGGCTTTTAGGGGTTTTGGACGAGAGGTATGCGCTGAAGCTTCTCGGCTGACTCGAAAGCTCATCAGCGCAGATTTTCACCGACACAGGTATGGGGTTCCTTGGTCTCGGCGGGGCGTCGGTTTACAAATCATCGATCATCACTCAGGGCGGTACACTATTAGGTTCTCGCCGGCAGAACGACAAGTGATCGTCAATGGCATGGTCCACGTCACTCGAGAGGAAGGTCGAGAAACCAGTCTCGACGAACGAGCGGTAAGTCGTCAATCGATGCGAAGAGAATGTTCTCGATGTGACCTGGAATCATCCCTAGTTAATTCTTGCCACAGCGGGTACGCGATGAACCGTTATCTCATCCCTCATTGACTAACCCTTTGCCCAGTGAACATCGATTTCGACTATTTCTCAAGGCATTCAGAGGGGTGCGTTTTTAATGTTCCACGTCGGAGTTTCCACTAAAGGGTCTTGGTCTATTAACGCAGGGGCGGGATGGGCACGCCGTTTGTCTGGTGGGGTTCGAGTGAGTGACAAACATCACACTAGCGCGCGCCACCCGTCGAACGGGACACGTTCCCTGCACCACGGAGCGCAGGGTGCGTTAGCTTATAACAGACAACGGTGCAACCTGAATGGGACGTCGAGTGAATGAAAAATCCTGATAACGTCAAGATAAGGGGTGTCGTTCGACCATTCACTCCCGGAAATGACCTGCCTTCATCACGATGAGAGCTAATTCCAGCCGCCGAGCTCTGACACCGCCCTTAAGTCTGGAATGGATGATTGTTTGGACGTCATAGTCGGCGGCGGTGACTTTGACATTTACCCCCGCAATCTAATTATCGCCACGTTCTGGGGACACTTTCGACGATTCACAACGACACCGCAATCTCCGCGGGGGTCATTGGGTTTTGGCGACTACCACATCGCTTGTTGCCATTACTTCGCTATGTCCTACGTCACAACCCGTGTGTCCAGAGACCCGTGCTGGACAGCTATACTCTCCCTGCGCTAGAGCCGGGTCGCGTCACCGGGAAGTGATTGGTCGAGGAAGTTGTGTTCTCTGTCACCTCCTTATCCCCACCAGCGATGAATTTCGTGACTGAACCTTCATGTTGACTTGAAAATTCCAATGGACGACGTAACGATCGAACACCGAACGCTTGAACACTGAAATGACGACTATATATCCAAGTGACTCGAATGGTACAAAGTGAATCCCTGAGAAACATTAAGTGACGTTCTACCTCCCCTCGCACAAGGTCTCCAGGAAGACATTGAGATCATCTTTATTGATCTCGAGGACGCTAGTGTCAAATGAACTGTGTCGAGTTCGAGCATTACACCGCTCCTTGGCGTCCAGGAACGCAAGACCGAATTCACTGAGGAAAGTTGAGTCAGACATGAGGTAGAAACTTCGCAAAAACGGAGGGAAAGGTCACTCACTTCTTCCTCGTGTCCTCAAAATCCATCGCAGCCGTCACACCAACAACAATATACGTACCAGCCCTCTCGTCCAAACACGCAACAACGAACGGCAAGCTCTTCTTCTTGCTCCTCGATCCGCTCAAAACCGTCCCAGGCGTTCTATCCCTCAAAGCGTCAACCAGCCACAGCGCCAATCTCGACAGCACCCCGGGATGTGCGAACAATGGGAGGTCAGGTCCCTGAGTCAGCACGACTACCCGGTGCCCGCGCATAGACTTGATATCCTGCTTGTCGATGATCGAAGACCCTTGCCGGATTATCGCTCGGTGAAGTGCCATCGAAAGCAACAGCGCCTCCCGGAGCCGATTAATGCTGAAAATCCCGTTAGCCCAAGATACCAAATAAAGGCAGAGCAATGAGGAAGCGCAATATAAATCCAAAAAAAGATGGCAAAAGAAGGAGGGTGTGGCAAACGTGAGTGGGACGGTACCACGAGTTTCCCGAGCGGAAATGAAAAGCATCAACACACGAAGGCGTTTGACATGATATGATGGAAACAAAAAAAGAAAGGCGGGCGTGGCGCAATCAGAAAGAGATAAACAAGCGTCGCGGTTTCCCTTTTCAGTACTAGGCGAAACTGAGACGGGGAAGGCAACTGAGCGGAGAGGCCGAAATGAAAAGAGGAGCTTACTCGGTCAAAGCGTCGAACGCAGTCCAGAAGTTCCTGATCCACCATTCAAGTTCTCCCCCGTTTCCACCCATCTCAGATTCGCCTCCTTCCTGGTCTAGCCCCTGCGGACGTGCCATACCGTTTGCAGATCCCCCGTTGGGGTGATTGACACCTTCGGCCAGCACGATTTTCCCCCGCTCTTCATTGGAAACCTTGTCAGGCGCTTCCCAAACCTTCCCACCACCGAACCATTCCCCGCCATTTCGAGCACCCTCGACTTCAACTTCCATTCTAACGCCTCCCGCGATGTCGAGTAAGGCAGAAACAGCCTCCACGGCATCAGCGGCCGAGAGCGGGTGGGATTTAAAGCCGTAGAGCCGCATGAAGGACGGGTAGGTCAACTCGACCATGCCGTACTCGGGAGCAATCGCCTCGAGTTTACTCTGTAGTTGTCGTTTCAAGTCCATGTCCATGTGGAAATATGATTGTTGCGTTTGTTGGATGGAGAATCTACAAGGCCATCAGGTTACGGGACGAGTGTATCCAGGGAATGGACCTACCCCATCTTGGCCAAAAGCCCAGATAATTTCTTCTTTCCTCTTTCCCTCCAAATTCCCAATTTACCCGCAACGTAACTTGAATGATACATTGCGTCGTATAGATTCCAGTGCCGGAAGAGAAGGAACCGGAGCTCATCCGTCGCTCGGATCGACGAGTCGTCTGGATGTAGAGATGTTGTCGCTGATGATCCAGCCGTTATAGGTGGGTTAAGACGAAAGACTTCGTCGTAGAATATCGAGTGATACTTGTCATATTCCGTGCGTGATATTCGTGAAGTCGTGTATTGATATGTCAGACCCATGATAGCCAACCTACATCCCTTGGTGTCAGTCACGCAAAATGACATGGGTCACTCATATTCCGTACCATAGGAAATCGTTGTCGACGCGTTCCAGAACAGTGGCCAGAAGGTAGACGGTGCCTGACGCGCTCTGACCGTACCACGTTCCACTCATGTAGTGTTTCTCCAGCCGAGCCTCGTAAGCTTCTCTCTGCTCACTCGATAGCCTGTGTGGTCGCTTGAGTATTGTAAGCTTGCGAAGAATAGGGAGAGCTGAATCGAACCTACACTTTCTATCCGCCTTCGTTTCCGGGACCCCTGGCCTGACCCACCCACCGATCTTCGCTTCCTTGGTTGGCCATCCTCCCCGTACTCCTCGTCATCCCCGTCGACTTCGATGTCACCATCTTCAGCCTCACCCTGATCATCCTCCGGGCCGTCATCATCAGAATACATATCTGAATCCTCATCCGAATCGAGTTCCGGATCAAGCTGTAAATCCATGTCGGTTCGCAAACGCTCCAGGAGAATAAGTCAAAACCAAAAGCAAAATAGGCTGACCATGATCGCTTCCCAAGCCTTCCTCTCTTCCTCAAGCTTTTCAGCTCCTCCGTCATCCCAAATGATAATCCGATCACCGTTTTCGCCCGCGCCGAATAAGGTAGCCATGTTTTGAGGACGGGACGAATCGATGATGTGGACGGTCACTTGAGGATCGTATTCACCAAACCATTCAGGCGAGGGTAGATCCAGGATGGCACCCATATTCAGTAGAATCAACGTGTGCAACTGAATTCGGTGTTAGTGTTGCACCTCCAGAAGGGTGACACGAAGGACATACCTCAGTTTGAGTGATCAAGTCGTCGCGTGTCCCCTCCAGATCAGCAATACCGGCTACAGGCACAACCTTGTGCATGACGTCGTCCTGCTTAAATAATTGGGCGAACATCCTGGCAGCACACAGCGCGTCTACATCAGGCGCAACCAGTATGATAATCGACGAAGCGGATGTCAATGGTGACCGTCGATGAGTTGCCAGAATTTTGTTATATGCTTCCGCGTAGGACGGCCTCGACGCCGAAGCGTACTGAGGTGGCGGCAAATACACCATCGGGCAGAAATGCTCCTAAACTGAGCTGTGGGGAGTCGGGCTCGGCGTGCGCACGCGGGTAGGACCTCCGAGGGATCGGTGGAAGGAACGCGACACCCGGGGCTGACGTGACAATTGAGCACGTGAACTCGGCGACGCGCTTGTGGCTGAAGTTCGTCATCCCCGAACAGCGAAAACAAAAGGGTCGAGACGACAAAATCAAATACTTTGGGATATCTCCCTATTCCTTAGGCTCGCAGTCTAATCCACGCGTTGCAGGCACCGAGAGGATGGTGCACCGCTCGGAGTTTTCGCGGTGGAAATCGACAAAAGTCGGTGGACCCGTGCCGTGCCACCGCTCAGATGATCATTGATCTACCAACGGCCGCCCAATCTCATCATCGTCCATTTCCCTGAAACGGCTCCGGCGAGGCCCTGGGGTCCTACGCCTTTCCTGGGTTGGAATGGTCTGCGAGTACCCCTCATCCATACAGCGTCCGCGGAACCGTTCTCAGCGACCTTCACTAGCACGAAGGGCCCCTAAAGCCATCATTCTCTCAAATTGAATGGGTGGAGACACCCTTAGAACCATCTTCTAGGCCCCAGCGTCAGATTGGACCCCCCGGAGGCAAATGTAAGCTCCCATCCCTGTCTGCGTTATATTGAACCTTCATACCGGGGGACGACCGAGTGGCTCACGTTTTCATCTCCCAGAAATAGGTTTCCGTGCCGGGTTTCTATCGGGTCGGAGTCGGGCGGTCACACGATGTTATCTGTATGGGTTTCATTTGATCCATACGAGAACCAAAAGAGAAAGAGAAAAACGACGTGGGTAAGCGTGTATTGGAAGGGGAGAAACGGATTGATATCATTGAATAATCGATGACAGATGCCGGAAAAGCCAGTTCCAAGTTTGCCCATGTCGACCCAAGACAAAAGATCAGGTCGATTAAGGGAAGAAGGGGGGAGCGAGTGGGTTCGAGCACGTGCAGCGCTACCCGCAGGTCGATTCGGCGGTTCCGCAAGGGTTGTCCGAAAAGTCTCTCCACCCCGACCGCACCGCTCAAGCCGGATCTTGATCCAGGAAACCCCCCTCTGATTCCGCCGCCCACACGTTGAGGATTGCATACGAGGAGCAGAAGCAGCAAAACAACAAAACAGTAACCGATTTGGCCGTCAATGGCAACTTGAACGACCACGGATCGGACATCCGGACGGGAGAAGGGGGAGGGGGTCACGCCCTCCCTATCTCGTATCACACACACGCACACATAGTCAATGATCATATACATGCCGCACTTTCGAACCACCACATATACACTCCCACCACTATCGGCCGCTGCTGGGAACACCTGAAACGGAGGATGTTCCGACCGTTCTTTCCAAAACGGAAGACCTTACTTATCATCATCACCTGTCATCGCACCGGCCCCGTGAGCATCTGGATTCTCCTCCGATGGACGTCCACCCGTCGTCTATCACACCCAGAGGACGACCATGGCGTCATCCGCCTAGGTCCACGAGTGTATCATGTGCGTACCGTACGGCATCTCGGGCACAGAGTTCTGGCTCCGACCACAAGCCCCGTCCCTCTTTAGTTCTAATTCTCTTTTCCCTTACGCGACCCCTTCCGATCGCTGGCGCCCGTCCATCTATGGTACCTACAATCAAACGACCGCCCCATGTGATCCATCCCTGCCAAAACGAGTCATATCTCAAACGTCTCGGGACGGTAGAAGGCAGGCTAGAAAACCCATTCATCGACAGCCCAGGTGATAGGCCGATCCCCCTTGGGCGATCTATGCCCACCAGATATCCACACGAACATAGGCGATCATTCCTCAAAGCGGGGGGCAAGAGCGACACGGCATCAAACAGCTAGTGCGGTTTATCGAGATTTAGGGTCGCACCACATGGGTCACACCTATCTTCGTCCTTGAACCTTCCAACATTCACTCCATTCAATACCAGAAGTCTCGAAGTACGACCCTTTCCATCTTTCGTATAACGGCATACTGCTTAACAACGGGGCTCCAATCGAGAGGATCCCCACACCCGCACAGTTCGAATTCATTCGGTGTCCGCTGACGTTAAATCTTTCGACATTCCCTGATCCTTCCCACACCCAAGAATGCTCGCAGCACCATTCTCCGACAGGAGTTTGGTGTTTCCCGGTGACCGGGCGCGCGCAGATGGTGTGAGAGAAAAAAACGTCCAGACCCCTCACCCAAACCACCCTCCACACACTCTCCTCCCCCCTTCGCTGAATTCAAACATGGGCGCTGCAATCGACCACTTGGCAGATCCGGCGCATCGAATTTTCAACCTAGGGCGTCTCCCGATTGTCATCTACTCGGCTCACGATCCTTCTCGCGATCAAAATCTTATGTACCCTCACCCCCTCCCCCCGGTCCTTTTTTTCCTTCACGAGATCTCACCGCGCGCGATTCACGATCACAGAAGGAGCGCGAGTGGAAATCCGGGATGCCGGGAATCTATTTCCGAGACTGGGAAAAACGAACAGAGAGAGAGCCGTATCATGGTATGGTAACGATAGGACGAAGGGTCCGTTTACTTTTCTACCACCCTGGTTGTCCGTTCTCAAAAAACATACCATTTTCTATCGAAAATGAAAGAGTGATAATGGTACAGGAGGAAGAAGAAGAAAAAAGGGGGGGGATATAAATGAGCGTGATCGTACATGCATAGAGCTCACTGACTATAACGTACACAACCCGAATGTAAGATGGCGTTTCCCAACCCACGGGAAGCAACAGATAAAGGGATGGTGAAGGCCGTGGGTAACGAAAGGGATTAAAGGCTCGACATCGTAACCAGGGTGAA